>Ga0247669_1000658_pt1 | contig 12714 bp, 8 predicted proteins | sample CNK10_metaG_FD_182734 | JGI IMG/M metagenome (GOLD analysis project Ga0247669, IMG submission 182734) | Soil microbial communities from Purdue University Martell Research Forest, Indiana, United States - CNK10 | ecosystem: Environmental > Terrestrial > Soil > Temperate forest > Bulk soil | place...
AATTCCTAGCCGTGTCATTCACTTGGGCCCGCACCTGATTCATCCCGAGCGCCATTTGAGGAAAACGGCTGCAAGCGGCGGGAGGGTGAGGCAAAGAGATTGCGCGCGGCCTTGCGCAGGCTGATTCGAGGCGTTTTGACCGCCTAGATTGCCGACATTCGAGCCGCCGTAACTTGCCGCGTCGGTGTTAAGTATTTCCTCGTAAAATCCCGGCTGGGGAACGCCGACACGGTAGCCTTCGCGGACGACGGGCGTGCCATTCAGAATCACGAGGAGCAAATCCTCAGGCTTTTTGCCGTTGCGGACAAAAGCGAAGACGCTGTTATCGGAATCGTTGGCGTCAATCCACTCGAACCCTTGCCAATTGAAATCGACCTCATGCAAAGCGGGCTGAGCGGCGAGCAACTTATTCAAATCGCGCACGAGGTTTTGGATGCCACGGTGGGAATCGTGTTGGAGCAGGTGCCAGTCCAAGCTGCTCGCTTCATACCACTCACCGCGTTGCGCCAGTTCCTGGCCCATGAAGAGGAGTTTCTTTCCTGGGTGGGCGCACTGATACGCCAGGAGAAGACGAAGGTTTGCAAACTGCTGCCACAGGTCGCCGGGCATTTTGTGCAAAAGAGAATTCTTCCCGTGGACGACTTCGTCGTGGGAGAAGGGAAGAATGAAATTCTCGGAGAAGGCATAGAGCATCGAAAAGGTCAGCTTGTTGTGCTCGTATTTGCGGTGGACGGGATTCGCGGAAAAGTATTTCAGCGTGTCGTTCATCCAGCCCATGTTCCACTTGAGACTGAAACCGAGACCTCCCAAGTACGTGGGGCGCGAGACGCTGGGCCAGGAAGTCGATTCTTCGGCGATGGTGAGAATGCCGGGGAAGCGGGCGTGAGCGACTTCATTCATGCGCTTGATGAAGGCAATGGCATGAAGATTTTCGCGACCGCCGAACTCGTTGGGGATCCACTCGCCGGCGTTGCGGGAATAGTCGAGATAGAGCATGGAGGCGACGGCGTCCACGCGAAGACCATCGATGTGATATTTATCGAGCCAGAATAAAGCGTTAGAGATGAGATAGTTCTGGACTTCGTTGCGGCCGTAGTTGTAGACGAGCGTGCCCCAGTCGGGGTGCGTGCCCTGCCGCGGGTCGGCGTGCTCGTAAAGATGCGTGCCATCGAACTGTGCGAGGCCGAACGTGTCGCGCGGGAAATGCGCGGGAGTCCAGTCCAGAAAAACGCCGATGCCGGCGTGGTGGCAGCGGTCGATGAATTCCATGAATTCGGCGGGAGAGCCGTAGCGGCTGGTGGCGGCAAAATAGCCGATCGTTTGATAGCCCCAGGAACCATCGAAGGGATGCTCCATGATGGGAAGCAGTTCGATGTGCGTGTAGCCAAGATCCTTAACGTAGGGGATAAGCTGATCGCCGAGTTCGCGGTAGGTGAGCCAGCGATTCTTTTCCTCGGGGACGCGGCGCCAGGAGCCGAGATGGACTTCGTAGACGGAGATGGGAGATTCTAGCCAATTTTTTTTGGAACGCGCGCTAACCCAGGCCGTGTCAGTCCATACATAGGAGTCCAGGTTGACGACGACTGAGCCAGTGTTGGGGCGCAGCTCCGCGCGGAAGGCGTAGGGATCGGCTTTGAGCGGGAGCATCGTGCCATTTGCGCCGATGATTTCATATTTGTAGATCGCGCCTTCTGGGAGTTCAGGAACGAAAAGCTCCCAGATTCCGGAAGAGCCGCGGGCACGCATGGGATTGACGCGACCGTCCCACTGATTAAAGTCGCCGACGATGCTGACGCGTTGGGCGCTGGGAGCCCAAACTGCGAAATGCGCGCCACGGACACCTTCGAGTGTTTTCAGGTGGGCGCCGAGTTTTTCGTAGGTGTCGTAGTGGCGGCCTTCGCCCATGAGATGCAGATCGAACTCGCTGAGGAGATAAGGAAAGGCATAGGTATCAAAGGCTTCGACGGTTTCGGCATGGCCGGTATGAAAGCGTATGCGGTAGGAACTCGGAGCAGGCGCACCCTGATGCGAATCCGGAAGCGTGGCTTCAAACACGCCTTCGGGTCTCAGCCTGCGGGCCCTGATGGGCTCGGAAGAGCCTTTGAGGAGCACGCTGGCCTCCGCGGCGCCGGGTTGGAAGAAGCGAACCATCCAGCCGTTGCCGACGGGGTGAGGCCCGAGAACAGAGAATGGATCGGCGTGGCGGCCTGCGAGCAAGGCGTCAATCTGAGCGTCGAGGTTCGGGTCGGCGGCGCGGCGTGGCGCGGAGGCGGACTTGTGTTCTTCAGTCATGGCCGGTAGCTCCGCGACGGGACGAGGTTAGCGGCGGAGGAGGGGTATAGTCTACAGGGATTGAGGAGGAAGTGGCGAGAGGCAAGTGAGGAGCCGCGAAGCGGGAGGACGGCGGGAAAAGATAATAGAAGATATTCCAGAAGGTCGAAGGTGGGAAATCGAGGCGCGACGAGGGAGAAAGACAAATCAAAAGCCGCACCCTTTGAAAACCAAACCCAAACGGTGCGCCATGCAAATCAACGGCCTGGCCCTCCCGCCGGCGGCAATCACCGATGCGACTTGTGCGAAGTAGCGTCGCCGGATTGTTTAAACATTTGCATTCTTCGATCGAGGGTGTTCAGCGCAAACATGAGCGGCAAATTCTTTATCGCGCCGCTGCTCGAACTTCTCCATCATTTCCGCGAGCGAGTCACCGGCCGGCGGCCCCGACGGACTGAACACCCATGCACATTCGGAGCAGCCGCTACCGCGAAAACGCGACCCTTCAATCCATATCAGCGTGCGGCGCGTGGCCAACATTGGACGTCTCTTGGGGTCTGAGTAGTTGATAGTCTTGGGCATTCGTTGTCCTTGGCGGCCTGGTTGCCCTGGGTTTGTGTTGAACAGCCCAGCGGAAAAAACGATAGTCACATTCTTCGCATCGATGCGGCCGAATCCCCAGGAAGGCCAGTAGGGATTCAACAACTCCTCTGGTTCTTGATCTACGGGTCAGATCACTCTGACAGCCGGGGCACGAAATCGAAACCGTACGCCGCTTCAGGAAAGGCAATGACATGTCAGCCGGTAGCCTCGCTCTTGGATCGATCTCATGCCTGACTCTCCTTGTCCCGACATAGTGACGGTCAGCAGTGTCCTCGTCTAGCCGGTAAAACCCCCGAAAGCTCATCAGGTGAATCCTCCAGAGCCGGTGCGTGGCACACGATTGAATAAAAGGAAAAACAAAGAGGGCATGATGAATCGTGCCCCTACAGGAAGAGAGGGTGATACGAGAAGATGGCGTGGGATTTGGGAAATAACGTAAGATGCGGGCGCTGTTAGGTGAGGGAGCTGAGGGGAATATGCGAATCTTGAGCAGACAGATTTTTGCGGGGTTGCGCGTGGCGGTCTACTTTTTTGCGGCGGCGGGGGCGATGACGATGATCGCGGTGAATGCGGATGGGCAGGACAGGAGTCAGACGCGGTCCATGGTGATTTCGAAGGGCGGGATAGTGGCCTCGGAGTCGCCGCTGGCGTCGCAGGCGGGCGCGCGGATTTTGGAGCGGGGCGGGAACGCGGTGGACGCGGCGATCGCGACGAACGCAATGATGGGCGTGGTTGAGCCGATGATGAACGGGATCGGCGGGGATTTGTTTGTGATTGTGTATGACGCGAAGGCCAACAAATTGTATGGGCTGAATGCGAGCGGATGGGCGCCCCAAGGGTTGACGATGGAACATCTGCAGGGGTTGGGGCTGAAAGATATGCCGCAATCGGGCGTGAATTCGATTACCGTGCCGGGTGTGGTGGATGGATGGCAGAAGTTGGCGGACAAGTTCGGGCGGAAGAAGTTGAAAGAGGATTTGGCGGCGGCGATTCGAACGGCGCAGGACGGCTTCCCGGTGCCGGAGTGGGTCGCGGCGTACTGGGCGGAGGAAGCGGAGTATTTACGGAAAGACGAAGCGGCGACGAGTCTCTATTTGCCGGGGGATCACGCCCCGCGTGTCGGGGGCGTGTTCAAGAATCCGGAGCTGGCGGCATCGCTTACTGAGATTGCGGAGCGTGGAAGAGACGCGTTTTATAAGGGAGAGATTTCCAAAAAAATTCTGGCTGCGATGAAGCGGCACAACGGAACGATGACGGCTGAAGATTTGGCGGGATTTTCAAGCGAGTGGGTCGAGCCGATCTCGACGACGTACCGCGATTGGACGGTGTATGAGATGCCGCCGAACGGACAGGGAATGGCGGCGCTCGAGATGCTGAACATCATGGGGACATTTCCGCTGGGTCAGAAGGATTATGAGTTCGGGTCGGCGAATGCGCTGCATGTGATGATTGAAGCCAAGAAGCTGGCATATGCGGACATGGGAAAATATCTTGCCGATCCGCGCGGACAGAAAATTCCTTTTGCGACGCTGATTTCGAAGGACTGGGCAGCGGAGCGAGCGAAACTGATCGATCCGGGCCGCGCCAATTGCGAGGTGCAGGCGGGAGAGATTCCCGGTGGCAGCGATACGACGTATCTGAGCGTGGTGGACCGAGACGGGAACATGGTGTCGCTGATTCAAAGCAACTACTCCGGGTTTGGTTCGGGGATTGTGGCGGCGGGAACGGGATTCGCGCTGCACAATCGCGGCGGGTTGTTTGTGCTGGATCCCAAGTCGCCGAACGCCCTGGCGGGGCACAAGCGGCCGCGGCACACGATTATTCCGGGGTTCGCGCAGAAGGGCGATACGCGGATGGCGTTTGGGATTATGGGCGGATGGAACCAGTCTCAGGCGCATGCGCAGTTCATCGCGAACTTAGCGGACTTCAAGATGAACATTCAGTCGGCGGTAGAGGCGCCGCGATTCACGAAATATACGTTCAACGGATGCGACGTGATGATGGAGAACCGCTTCAACGGAAAAGTGCGGGATGAACTGACCGCCAAGGGCCATCAGATCAAGGTGCTGGGGACTTTTTCCAGCAGCGTGGGCGGAGGGCAGGCGGTGTTGCGTGATTTTGCGGCGGGAGTGAACTATGGCGCCTCGGACCCGCGGAAGGATGGGCAGGCAGTGGCCGAGTTACCCTTTGAGTAGATAGCTAGGGCCGGGCGTAGGGGTAGAGGTTACGCTTGCAAAAGAACTCTCCCGAAATGTGAAAAAGTGGAATGAAACTTCCCAGCCGCAGCGAGGTACAGGTCTGAAGGTTTACTAAGTCTCTTGTTATGAGTAGATTGCAGGGTACAGGCTTGGCGGGCGAGTTGCACCTGTACCAATGGCCAGGGACGGCGCCCCGCAGCTACGCGTCCTGGTTGTGGAGAGCCCCGATGGGACTCGTACGGGTTGCACCGAGCTTTTTGCGGTATCTTGCCCTCGCTGCTGTGTGTATCGCGTCTGTTCCTTCCGCAAAGGCGCAGACCGTGGATGTCTCCGGAAGTTACCAATGCACGCAGGCGAAGGTGAAAGGGAAAGTCATTGCCTGCATCGCGGCGCCGCTGATTTTGAAAAATGACGGGCATTTCGAGCTGCGAGGCTGGGAAGGCAGCTACCTTGTGGATGGGCAATGGGTGGAGCTCTCTGATTCGCTGACGAAAGCACGCGCGAAAATCGCACCGGGACATAAAATCGTGCTGCGGTATTACGGAAAGCACGGCTGGACGGAAATGACGTTCGAACGACGCGTGGCGGAGATGGGGAAGACGTCGTTGAGTTAGGAAGTGGGTAGTGAGTAGTGAATAGTGAGTGGAAAGACGTTAGCAGTGATTGCCGCCGGACGTCGTGCGCGGCAGATTTAGTTCCAAGCTAAATTCCTTACATATCCACCATTCAAAAGAAATTAAACAGTTTCAGCTCGAGCTGAAGCCGGCCGAGATGCTTCAGTGGGCGTCGGGTTGCCAGCCGCGGCCGCGGAGGACTTTGCCTGCCGTGGCGCCGGTGAGTTTGCCGTGATCGTATTCGATCTGGCCGTTGACGATGGTGTAGGTGATGCCTTCGGAGAGCCCAGTGGGCTGCGTGAAAGTGGCGCGATCGATAATTTTTGCGGCGTCGAAGATGGTGACGTCGGCGAAGTAGCCGGGTTTGAGCAGGCCGCGGCTGTCGAGATGCTCGCGCTGCGTGGGCAAGGAAGTGATTTTGCGGATGGCGGCCGCGAGCGGCATGAGGTGTTCGTCACGAACGTAATGGCCGAGAAAACGCGGCATGGCGCCGAACGCGCGGGGATGGGTGTGGGGCTCGAAGATGGGACCGTCGAGTGACATTTCGTTGGCGTCGAGGCCGATGCTGGTCCAGGGCTGCTCGAGGCCGGTCTTGATGTCTTCTTCGCTGGCCATGAAATAGATGGCGCCGGTTTGCGCGGAATCGGCGATGACGAAGTCCATCAGCGCATCTTCAGGAGATTTTTTCCAGGCTTTGGCGACGTCTTCGACAGTCCTACCTTCGAATTCTTTCAGCTCGGCTTTTTGGACCGAGGCAAGGAGTACGCCAGAGCCGCCGCCGCAATCGTAGTAAAGATTTTCCCAGTCAGGATGGTCCCCGGACAATTCCTTCTTGATGCGGGCGCGCACGGCGGGGTCTTTGAGGCGCGCGAGGAGTTTTTGCGAGCCGCCATCAGCGACCCAGGGCGGAAGAGCCGAGGCGAGCGCCGTGGCGCCGGCGGGATAGGGGTACATGTCCGCGGCGATATCGAGGCCGGAATCGCGGGCGGACTGAATCGTGGCGACGACGTTCTTCATGTTGCCCCAGCGCGGTTTGCCGCTGACTTTGAGATGGAAGACTTCGACGGGCAGATTAGCTTCGCGGCCAATACGAATGGCTTCGGCGAGCGCTTGCATTTCGGAAGCGCCTTCGCTGCGCATGTGCGTGGCGTAGAGGCCGCCGTATTTGGAGGCAACTTTGGCGAGAGCGATGAGTTCGTCGGTCTTGGCGTAGATATTCGGCGGATAGATGAGGGCGCTGGAGACGCCGAGCGCGCCGTCCTTCATGGCTTGTTCGACGAGAGATTGCATTTGTGTGAGTTCGGCTGAAGTGGGGGCGCGATCGTCATCGCCGATGACGGCTTCGCGGACCTGCGCTGAGCCGACGTACGTGCCGATGTTGAGGGGAGTGCCTTGTTTCTCGAGACGGCGGAAATAGCCGTCGAGCGTGGTCCAGTCGACGGTGAATTTAAAATGGTCGAGGAAAGGTTTGAGCGGGGCGAGAGTTTTTTCGTTTTGCGGAGCGATGGAGCCGCCCTCGCCGGTGATTTCAGAAGTGATGCCCTGAGAAAGTTTGCTGAGGGAACGATTATCGAGGAGCAGAGCAGATTCGGATTGGCCGAGCATGTCAATGAAGCCGGGCGAGACAATCTGACCGCGGGCATCGATTTCGCGTTTGGCGTGGGCTTCGTGTAAGTCACCGATGAAGGCAATGCGGTCGCCCTGGATGGCTACGTCGGCGGCGTACCAGGGATTGCCGGTTCCGTCGAGGATATGGCCGTTGCGGATGATGAGGTCGTAATTCATGGAGGTAGAGGAAGTGGAGGAAGTAAAGGATGTAGGGGACGGGGATTTTTCAGCGTGCGTGGCAGCGTCCAGGGGAGCGTCGTACGCTGCCGCGGCGATTTCACCGAGAGCCTGGCCTCCCACTTCCTGAGCGGCGTCGGGATCGGGCGGGAGGGTTACGTGGTTGACGTAGGCCGCGAAGGCCAGCTTCTGACCGCTGGCCGTGATGACGTATCCAGCGAGGCCTTTGCCGTTGAGCATCATCTTGCCATTGAGCTTGTCTTCAGAGCCGAAGGTGCCGGTTTTTGCGAAGACGTGGCCGGCGCCGGGATTGTTCACCTGAATTTTGGCCAGCGTGCCGTCCTTGCCGAGAATGGGAAGCGCCTTGAAGTAGACGGGAAAATCAGGCCGGGTACTCCAATAAGCCAAATAGCGTGCGATGAAATCCGGGCTGAAGAGGTCGGCCCAATCGCCGCCTTCCCCGTCGCCTTGCGAAGCTCCGGAAAGGTCGAGGTTGGCAGCCTGGAGAAAGGCGCGCTCGACTTTGAAGCCCGAGTGAACCGGGTCGACGGGATCCTTTGCGACTAGTGTGCCGAGAAGAAATGGTCCCATGCTGGCGTGAAGATTTTGGCTGACTTTGAGGGTGACCTTGATTTCTTCGGAGAGCGGAAGAGAGACATGCTCTGCAACTTGGTAATCCGATACGTAGAAGTGCGAGAGAGTCTTGAAGTCGGGTGTGGCCGCGTTTCTCGGTGCCTTGATTTGAATGCCTGCGGAGACCAAGGACTCGCTCAGAACAGTCTGGGCAAAATTTGTGGGCGATGGAACCGCATAAGGAGCGGTAAAGGGGTGCGAAGCGGCGGGGAGTGATCCGGCCAGGGTAACGGTGACGGAACCGTCGGGGTTGGTGACCGTGACCGGATCCTGGATTTCGGGTTTGGCGCCGGCCACGGACGTAGTGAGGTGGTTCACGAAAGTGGCGTAGGAAGTCTTGGGAGAAACGGCGAGAAAAACAGGATCGCCTGCTTTTGCACCGGGCGTGGCGACGAGATCGATGACGTTGTCGTTGACGACGACGGAGGAGATCACGACATTCGTGCCACCCTCACGGCCGCCATCTGGAAAAAGGCTGGCGTCCACGAGGACGCGGCCTTCGATTTTTTTGATGCCTTTCGCGGCTATGTCTTTGGCGACTTGTTGGATGACGGCGAGGGGATCGCCGGCAATGGCGGGGCCGCCGTAGGCGTGATCTTCGTCGACGAAGGCGAGGGTGCCATCCGGCTGGATGCGGTTTGAAAGATTGGGGTCGCCGCTGGCGACGAGGATAAGGTCACCTTTTAGCGTGCCTTTTTTGTCGATGGAGCCAGTGCGGTAAATGCGCGTGTGAAAACGGTAGTCGGCGCCGAGTTGTGCGAGGATTGTGCCTTCGGTGAGGGTTTTAGTCGTGGAGGCGGGGACGAATAGTTTGTTGGCGTTCAACGAGTAGATGACTTTGCCGGTTTCGAGCGAATAGAACTCGATGCCGAAATTCGCGTGGGCGAATTCGGGGCGGTTCATTACTTTTTGAATGCGGTCGGCCAGTGAGGCGGTCGATTGCGCACGGAAAACTTGAGGCATGCCGAGCGTGACGATGGCAAAACAAAGCGCAATCGAGGCTCTGAAGAAGCGGCGTGTGCTGAGCAATTTCGAATCCTCCAGAAAAAGTGGCCGGAGACTCGAGTGCGCTAATTCGCGCTGGCGAGTCCCTGGCCGGAATGCAAATCTTCAAACTTGATGTTCAAAATCGGATATTCACGCCAGTCTTTGTAATCGAAGTGCCACCATTCATGTTCGTAGACGGTGAAGCCCTCGGATTCCATGGCGCGGCGGAGCAGGTCGCGGTGCCATCGCTGGAGAGAAGTGCCACCGGGATAATCGGGGAAAGAGCGAGGAGACATTTCGTCGTAGGTGCCGGGCATTTCGATGGGCTTGCCAGTGGCAAGATCATAGAGCGTGAGGTCGGCGGCACAGCCGCGGTTGTGGCGAGAGCCTTCCTTGGGATCGGCGACGAAGATTTTGCCTTCGGGGGGAGTGGCGTCCCAGAAGATTTTGGTGACGTACCAGGGGCGATAGGCGTCGTGAATGAGCAAGCCGTAGCCGAGAGGCTGAAGTTTGTGAAGAGCGCGTACGAGAGCTTCGGCGGCGGGGCGTTGCATGAACGCGCGGGCTTGTGTGTAGACGGGCGTGCCGAGAAAATCGTTCGCGGTGGCGTAGCGAATGTCGAGATGAATGGCGGGATCGAGGGTCGTAAGTTCGACGAGTTCGGGCTTGCGAAAGGTGCCATCCTCGTGGGGAGGGGAAGCGGCGAGGGCTTCTGCGCGCAGCTCGGCGACGGGACGCACGGGTTGGATTCGCGCCACATGGCTTGCATCGACACCGAAGTCACGACGCGTGAAATTCCAGGCGTCCGTGCGCAGAAAAAAGGTACCAGAAGCTTCTTCCACGAGTCTCACATTTGAATTCGAGTGGCAGGACGCCCTCAGCTCGGAAGCTGAAATTTCTTTGACGGCGCACTCTCCTAGCTGCTTGCCGGACAAAATCAACTGGCCATCTTTCTCGGCCACAGTATTCAGCAAGGGTCCATCGGGCCCGTATTCTCCGATCCAGGGCTTCCAACGAGCAGGAGTGTCTTGCGGCTTAGGGCCAGGTTCGAGAGTCAATGCGGTTTGCGCTGCGAGATGGGTGAGCGAACAAAAGATGGACAACGCGAGGGCTGCAAAAAGCAGAAGACCGGCTGATCGTTTTGACTGGTTGAGAGCAGGTGCACTCATGACCGGCGAGAATTCCTCACTGTTGCATGCGAGCCGCAAAAAACCATAGGCCGAGTGATCCCAACCGAAGACATGATAACCGACAACGCCAGCCCATGCGAGATACAAATGTTGCCGGATCGGCATTTCATCAGAGACGCCGGCGAAGGCGCGACCGGAAGATAAGAGATGGCAAGTTGAGATTGGATTGATTCGCCGTTGCGATCTAGAAACATTTGTTGCGATTCTCGCTGTGCAGAGCTAAACCGTGTACCAGCGGAAGCCTTTGCGCTGTTCTTCCACGATCTCCTTGAGAATCGCCATGGTCTGAGGCCGGCGATACTGCCCGCAAGCAGCCAGGATGGCATTGACGAGAGCAACGGGAGCGGCGTACGAGGCGCCGTAAGAAGTGGACTCGACAGAGGCGAGAAACACTTCATCGCATTCGCGGGCCAGCGGGGAAACGTAGGTGTCCGTGATGCCGACGCAATAGGCATTGCGCGCGTGGGCCGAATGCACGCCTTCAACGGTTTGGCGCAGGCCGCGGCGGAAGCTGATAGCAAGGACGAGGTCGCGCTGATTCACGGTGCGGACAAGATGAGCGATACGCCCCGCCGACGTCGCGGTGAAGACCGGCAAGCCGAGCAAAGTGATCTGATACTCGAGATAATCGGCGAGAATTGCAGCGAGATCTCCGGCAAGGAGCACGATGCGGCGGGCGTCGTAAAAGCGCTTGGCGAGGGAGACGAGGCGCGGCGCATCCAGGCTGTTCTTGAGTCCGTGCAGATTCTTGAGATCCTGCTCGAGAGCATCGCGAACATAGGCAGGCATGCTGGTGACGCGGCCGCCGGATTGCATGGTGTCGAGCGAAGTGGCGAAGGCTATGGAAAGGTCGTGGAGATGGCGCTGAAAATCACGGTAGCTGGCGAAACCGAGGCCGCGGACGATGCGAACGACGGTAGCGGGGTCGGTGTGAAGGCGCATGGCCATAGCGCGCACGCTGAGGAGAACGTAATCGCGGGGGTGCTCCAGGATGGGGCGGATGATCTCCTGGCGTTTGGCGCTGAGGAGCTCGATGCGCTCCGCTAGAGAGGGAGCCGAAGCTTGAGGCGGAACGTGTCGTCGTTTCATTGCGCCAGAGAATTGCCCAAAATGAAGGGCATGTCAACTGCACAAGCATTACGTGATTGGTGACTCGTCACTGGTGACTAGTGACTCGCGCAAACCCCGGGCAAGGACAAAGTTTGCATTCATCCCGCCTATCGAACGAACTTCTACCTCATTTCTTTGAAGCTGCAGCCTTTTCTTCGAGGCCCGGGGCGATGACTGGCTGCAAAAAAGGCATCATGGCGCGAAGCTTGGGGCCAAGTTGCTCGACGGGGTGGCTTTGCTCGCGCTTGCGAGTAGCGAGGAAGTTCGGGCAACCCGCTTCATTTTCCGCAATCCACTTTTTTGCAAAGCTGCCGTCGCGAATCTCGGCGAGGATTTGGCGCATTTCGTCTCGCGTCTTTTGCGTGATGATGCGCGGGCCTGCGGTGTAGTCGCCGTGTTCGGCGGTGTCGCTGACGGAATAGCGCATGTAACTGAGGCCGCCGCGGTAGATGAGATCGACGATCAGTTTGAGTTCATGCATGCATTCGAAATACGCGACTTCGGGTTGGTAACCGGCGGCGACGAGGGTGTCAAAGCCCGCCTTGATGAGTTCGCTCACGCCGCCGCATAGGACGGCTTGTTCGCCAAAGAGATCCGTCTCGGTTTCCTCGGTGAACGTGGTTTCGAGAACGCCGGCGCGCGTGCAGCCAAGCCCTTTGGCGTAAGAGAGCGCGAGGGCTTTGGCGCGGCCACTGGCGTCCTGTTCAATAGCGATAAGGGCCGGCGTGCCGCCGCCTTCGGTGAAGACTTCGCGGACGCGATGGCCAGGAGCCTTAGGCGCGATCATGGAGACGTCAACGGCAGCAGGAGGCTTAATGGCGCCGAAGCGGATGTTGAAACCGTGGGCGAACATGAGGGTTTTGCCCTTTGCGAGGTGTGGTTCGATGGCGTCGCGATAGAGCTTGGGCTGCTTGGTGTCCGGCGCGAGAATCATGATGACGTCGCCCCATTCGGCGGCTAGAGAGGGAGTGTTGACGGTGAGGCCTTCTTTTTCGGCTTTAGCGCGAGAGGCGCTGCCTTCGGGAAGGCCGACGCGGACGCTTACGCCGCTGTCACGAAGATTTAGAGAGTGCGCGTGGCCTTGCGAGCCGTAGCCGATGATGGCGACTTTTTTGGATTGGATTAGAGCGAGATCCGCGGAATCGTCGTAGTAGAGATTTGCCATTTTTTCCTCTTGGGCCGGGTTACGGCCGGGATTTAGAACCTTTCAAACCTGTGCTTCTGGCAGACACGCGCCGAAAGAACCGCCCGAATACCTGCGATGGTATCTTCAACCCCTCCCCCGCTTTTTTGTAAGTGTTGCTGATAAAGGAGTTAGCATTG
>Ga0247669_1000659_pt1 | contig 12680 bp, 23 predicted proteins | sample CNK10_metaG_FD_182734 | JGI IMG/M metagenome (GOLD analysis project Ga0247669, IMG submission 182734) | Soil microbial communities from Purdue University Martell Research Forest, Indiana, United States - CNK10 | ecosystem: Environmental > Terrestrial > Soil > Temperate forest > Bulk soil...
ACTGTCAAGTCGTTTATTCTCGGATTTGCAATGCCTCAGGATAGAACATTATCCTGGGAAGCGCGTGGATTGTTGACCTATTTGCTCAGTAAACCACAGGATTGGGTACTGCAACCAAAAGACCTCGAACAAAAATGCGGACGCGATAAGGTGTACTCGATTCTTAAAGAACTGATTGATGCGCACTATATCCATCGAACAGATCCTTTACGCGATGAGAAAACACAGCAAGTTACAGGTGTTATCTACACCATTTACGAAGTCCCATACGAATTAGAGCCGTATACGGATTCGCCGTATGCGGTTCTTCCGTATACGGCAAACACGTACATTACAACAGAGAGAGAAAACAACAGAGAGAATATTGCATCGACAAGCGATGCAGCACCTAAATCGGATATCGCAATTACAGGTGCAGTAACGGGGAGTGATAGCAAGCATGCTGTTAGTGAATCAGGATCTGGAACAAACCAGAAACCCCCTGTTCCGAAAACCCCCCTTAAAGACAAAAAACCGGAGTTGACGGCAGAAGAATTAGCCGACAAACGTGCCTATGACGAGCGCATGACCGGCGTATTCTATGCAGTGGCTTTTGAGATGTTCGGCATTGTTAAAGGGACCTCGATGGGTGCCAATGAGGTAAAGCGTATCAAGTCCATCAGGACTGAGCTAGACACAATAGACGGCACCGTTACAGGTGATAGCGTGCGTGACTTCGTGACGTGGTATAAGGCAACGTATCCAGATATATCGACCCCTCGTGATGCCGGAAAAGTAGCAGATCATTATCGCAAATTCAAGGCGACCAAAACAACTGCTAATTTCAGCAAGCCCACATTAGTACAACATCCTGATATACCAGGTGTATGGATAACCCCTGGACAACTGCGTGGCATTATGGTTGAACGTGAATACCAAAAAAGGATGGTAAAAGATGAACAACGATGATATTGATATTCGCCAATCGGATAGCAACCGATGGCAAGAAAACGAATCAATACCCAACGAAACCCTTGTGCCACATAGCGCGCAAGCTGAAGAAGCGATATTAGGCGGCATTATCGGTGACGGCGATTTGATTAACAAATTAACGCGCTTGAACGATGATGACTTCTTTTTTCTTCGCCATGTCAAAATATGGCAGGCTATGAAAATGATGCAAGAGCATGGTCAATACATTGATAATTTAACCTTGTCTGATGAGTTGGAAGCGAGAAAAGATCTCGATGATATTGGCGGAGATGCTTACTTGACGAGATTGTTGACATTATCTATTGGTGCCAACTTAGACGCTTATGCCGAGTTGTTGAAGCGTGCAACTCTCAAGCGCAAGTTAATGTCAATCGGCGAAGAGATCATGCGAATGGCGCAATCGAATATGTTGGTTCACGACGCCATGAATAAGGCGTTAGAAATCCTACACAATCTCTCTCAAGAGAATCAACCTAAATCGACCATTGTTAATGCAGTTGGCGCGATTCAACAGGTTTGGGATGCTGCTGAATTTGCCTACGAACATAAAAAAGAACCGCGCGGATTGCGAACCGGTTTGACCGAATTAGATGCAATGCTCAATGGCGGCTTGAAGCGCGGACGTTTACTCGTGGTTGGCGGTCGTCCTGGTCATGGAAAAACCGTATTGCTTACTGAGTTAGCCAGGCATGGCGCGCGAGATGGCGCTAATGTGGCCTACTTTGGGTTAGAGATGACCACAGAAGAATCGTTCAGGAGAATTGCAGCTTCTGAGTTGGCGATAGCATCGGATCGGCTTGAGCGCGGTGATTTAACTGATTCGGAATGGTCACGTTTGGCAACGATGATAAAAACTGTTGAAACGTGGTCAATTACATTCGAGGATCAATCGAGTTTATCCATTCGGCAAATCGAGACCAAATGCAGAGCACTACACGCAAAAAAACCGCTTGATCTCGTGTTGATGGACTATGCGCAACTCATAGATACCCCTGAATTTAGAAGCGGTAATCGTGTTGAGGCTGTGGGCGATATCAGTCGTCGAGCTAAGATACTGTGTATTGAATTGAATTGTCCTGTGGTTTTGGCTGCTCAGGTTAATCGCCAGTGTGAGGATCGCGCCGATAAGCGACCATTGTTATCTGATCTGAAGGAAAGCGGGTCGCTTGAGCAAGACGCCGATATTGTGATAATGGTTTACGACGATTCTCAATACAACGAAAACACTGAAAAGCCTAATCAAACTGAGTTGATAATCCGCAAACATCGCCAAGGCCATACCGGCGTAGTCCGTGTGTATCACAGTAAACCGCATAATCGTTTAGATGATCTCGAATATCACAATTTGACCGGAGAATAACAAAATGGAAATCAATGAACAGAGTTCAAGAGAGATACGCGAATCAATCCTTGCTGTGTTTTACGAACAAGGGATAGTCGATATCAAGACATTCATAAGCGCTGATATGGATGAGGAGGAAAAACGAAACGTTGTTTTTGCCTACGGTCATGCTCAGATGTTGTGGCTCTATCGTAATGATGAGCACATTATCGCAGAAATTCCGATTGAGCTTTTGCCAGCGTTTTTAACTGAGCAGTTTAACCTGCTGGCAAAGTATGTCATGATGGGATTACGGTAATAACATTGACTCTGTAGTAAAAAGCGCTATAATTTATGGTAGCACACGAAACAGGAGTAACAAGGATGGATCAACCTAACGTAGTCCCGATACGCGACGAGTGGCACTACATCACCGCGTATCGCTCAACATGGGACGCTGACCACGCGACACGGTATGTCATCATCGCCAAGGGCAATAACTTCAGCGTGAACTGCAACGGTCAGGCAGTCGTAACGAATTGCGAAAGCCTGGCGACGGCAAAGCAGGCAGCGCGGGATGATTACAAAGCGCGGAAGGGTAAATCATGAGCCTTGATGTTTATCTAGAGGAAACGATCCCAACCAACGTTTACAGCGCTAATGTTACGCACAATTTGAGAAAAATGGCTGACGCTGCTGGACTATACGATATTGTTTGGCGACCAGACGAGCACGGAATAACAACGGCTAGTCAGCTGATCGAACCACTACGCGCCGGTATAGAGCGACTCAAAGCAGATCCAGAGCATTACCAGCAGTTCAATCCTAATAACGGTTGGGGAAGTTACAACCATTTTATAGTGTGGTTGGAACAGTATTTAACTGCTTGCGAAGAACACCCTAACGCGTTTGTAACAGTATCCAGATAGTAAGTAACTTTCAAAATAAAAGCACAGGAGAGATCATGAGCGAAGTAGGCGAATGGGAAGAACTTCAATTACGTATTGCGCATTTGGAGCGTATCAACGAAAGGCAACGTATCGAATTAAAGGATGCAATCAACCAGGCTAATAACGTTCCTCGATTGCAAGTTGAGAACACCGAACTGCGCCAGACTAACCGCGCTTTGTTGGAGCAACTCGACAATGCAAATGGCGAAGTTGCCAGACTTGAAAGCGCTAACAAGATCCTGCTGGAAAGTTCAACACGGGATAAAAACGAGATAACCAATTGGATTAATGTTAACCGCGGCATGTTAGGGGTATTGTTCAATGCTAAAGAACGCATCGCGCAACTTGAGGCGGTCAACCAGCGCCTTAACGAAGAACGTTATGGCCTGCGCTGGGACAATCCTGATAACGCACCGTGGCGCGCCTATGGCCTGGCAGAGAAGTGCTTTTATGTCATCTATCCCGATGATGATGAGGACTACAAAACGTTCTACTCTGTAGGATACGCCAAGGGTAACAGTTGCATAGAAACGATAGGCGACCGTGCGACGTTGGCGGATGCTCAGGAGTTAGCCCGCGCGCATTACGAATCAATAATCGACCATAATGCCGATGCACTGCCAACGGTAAACCAGGCCATTAACCCGGCCGAAAGCGATTAATCATGCCATTGATCAAGGCAATCACCATTCATCAGCCTTACGCATCATTAATCGCGTGGGGAGAGAAACGCTACGAAACCCGCTCATGGTCAACGCCTTATCGTGGTCCGATTGCGATACACGCGGGTAAGTCAATGGAAGTGCTTGAGGATTTCGCCGAACGGATTGCGCCCTGGATTGGAAGGAAACCGACACCCGAAGAATCGGCGAAACGACGTGAATGGGACGCGTTCGAATACTGGACACTAAAGGTTATGCAGGCCCACATCGTGCCGGGTTTTACGATCACCGACTTCCCGCGCGGATCGATTGTTGCCATAGGTGAATTGACGAATGTTTACCATACAGAATCTAAATTCGTAGACGATCTGACCGAACAGGAATCCGCGCTGGGATATTTCGCTTATGGTCGCTTTGCTTGGCAAATCGATAACGTTATAGAGCTTTATAAACCAATCGTTGCCCGTGGTCAGCAGGGGCTATGGGATTGGAATAACCAAAATGGATGAATACGAAGCGACTATGACATTATTCGTTGCCGCGATTATCCTTCAGGATTTTGGCGATAAACGAGCGCGTGAGGTCTGGCGACGTGCTGAGGCATTGTCAGACAGCGAACAGACACGACTGATAAAAGCATTAACGCCAATGATTAGCGCATTGGTCGAGGCGGTTAAGGCAACGGAAAAAGTGCGAGAAAAGGTAAAAGAGGAGGTAAAGCATGACCTTGACACCTAAAACGGTATATGCGGAAGATGTGCCGTATTTTCAAACATCGCAATCTAGTGCGGATACATGGATAGATCGCGCTAAGGCTGAGATCATCGGCATAAATGGCAAGATCAACGCTGAGGCGTTTGGATCTGATGCAACAGGTCGAGCGGCCTTTATGCTTTCGTTCAACATTGGCAATGAACTGTACAAGGTGATTTGGCCAGTGCTGCAATCGAAACTCGGTAAGGACAAAGCGGCAAAAATTCAATCAGCAACTGCCCTGTATCATGATATAAAAGCGCGGGTTGTTTCTGCTAAATTCTTAGGCGCTCGAAACGCATTTTTCGGTTACATGCTATTGGATAATGGACAAACAGTCAGCCAAGCTACTAACGCCGATTTTATGGCTCAAATACCCCTGTTGATGAGCGGAAAGGAATAACACAATGGCATTGACACCTAAAGAACTGGCGCAACATATCGGCTATGTTATGGGCGATTTCCGCAAGCGCCAGAAGTTGTCAGTTATGGAAGTTTCAAAGCGCAGTGGAGTGTCAACCGCTTACCTGTACGATGTTTTCTCTGGCCGCACAGTACCGACCATTGAAACGTTGTTACGCGTTGCTGATGCATTGGGTATCACTGTCGATTTTGTCATTAGGCCAGAAGCAAGATTCACGGTCGAAGTGGACCTGGCAGAAAAGAGCAGTAAGTGACCGATATCATCTATTGTGCTGATAACGAGAAATATGGCCAAATTGCCAAGGAGTATATCGAAGTCGGCACACAACTCCCTAACAAGGTGTACTTCAATGATATTTACTTTGCGGATCAAAATTGGAAGAAACCCAACCGTGAAGAATATTTATCGTTGCTCAAAATACACAAACCGCACTTGGCCACAGTGTTGGATTGGGAGCGATGGGATCAACGTTCTGAAGTGCTAGAATGGGCAGAAGAAGCCTCAGCATTTGCCGATGTAGTGATTATCATCCCTAAATGCTCACGTAGCATCGCATATCTAACCGATAATGGTATGAAAACGATAAACGGTAAAGAAGTGCGGTTAGGTTATTCAGTGCCCACCAGTCACGGCGGTACTGATTTATTCGTGGGGGAGTTCGTTGGCTGGCCTGTTCACGCTCTGGGCGGAAGCCCAAAGAACCAATTGGAGTTAGCGCGCTATTTGGACGTGCAATCTGCTGATGGCAATTACATCCATCAAAAAATTAAACATGGTCAATACTTCGATGGTCAGCGCTGGATTCAGTTGGCGAAGGGTGGTTATACCGTACAAGGAAAAGATATACCTGAAACGATACTGCGTTTATCTTTCCCGAACTACGTAACTGCTTGGGACAATCTTTATCAGCGTAGAGTTTGGAGCATAAAATGAAATCTATCGTAATGGAAGTCATCGCCGTGATAGCCGTGGCGCTGTGGGTTGCGGTTATCGTGCTGATATTGACGCATAAGCCACGTAAAGTTGATTAGATTAGGGTATTGACATAGACGCGCGCCCTATATATAATGTAATCATTCAATCGAGATAGGCAACAGGAGCAACAAATCATGAACGCAGTACGATACATCATCGGCCTGATCACAGACCATAACATTGTCGGCGAAGTTCAGCAGTACGCACAGAGCAATCAGGCGTTAGGATTGCCAGCAAGCGAACTGGAAGGCGATTTGATTAACTCGCTACAACTTCACCATTTGGCACAACAGGAAATGGTCAGCGGCAGTGATTTTGACCAGGCGTGCGAGATGGTCAACTGGGATCAGGTGGTAGAGCAGTTAAGTGCTTAGTTTTTCTCACATGAGAATTTTTCAATGAACCTGAACACGATTGTACAAAGCGATGCGCTTGAGTTTGCCAAAACGCTACCAGCGGAGTCAGTTAACTGCGTGGTCACATCACCGCCATACTTCGGGTTACGCGATTATGGTGTAGCTGGGCAAATCGGCTTAGAGGAAACACCAGCCGCGTATATCGCCAAACTCTCTGAGCTGTTCACCGAAATCAAACGGGTTTTGCGATCCGACGGTGTGGCGTGGGTGAATTTGGGCGACAGCTATGCCTATGACAACAAATGGGGCGGTGTAGCATCCGGATACCAACAGTATCTGAATGAAAACTCCGCGCTAGGCCATGTCCGTAATCGACGATACACCGGCGTCCCGGGCAAGAGTTTGCTAGGTATACCCTGGCGCTTTGCTTTTTCCCTAATGGATGTCGGCTGGATACTGCGCAGCGATGTGATTTGGCATAAACCCAACGCTATGCCGGAATCGGTAGCCGACCGGCCGACCAAAGTGCATGAATACTGCTTCATGTTCGTGAAATCCCAGAATTACTGGTATGACGCGGATGCTGTTCGAGAGCCACAAACCGGCAACACGCACAGCCGCGGTGAGGGTTCGTCACCCAAAACCGATACCACAAACAGAAAATACAATCGGAGCAATCGCGGCTTTAACAGTGCGATGACTAAGTACATAGTTGTTCCGGGCGGCCGCAATCGCCGATCTGTCTGGACAGTTGCGTCAGAACCAAACGCGTTGGCTCATTTTGCCACATTTCCCCAGGCGTTGATCGAACCGATGATTTTATCATCCTGCCCACCCGTCGGTATAGTTTACGATCCGTTTATGGGCAGCGGCACAACTGGGTTTGTCGCGCGTAGATTGGGGCGAAATTTTATTGGTAGCGAGCTAAGCGCAGAATACATCGCCATTGCCAACAAGCGATTACAACAAGCCGATCCGATGGCAGATCAGGAGGTAGCACCAGGTTTAACGCAACGTAGTTTGTTCTCATAACCATATTAACCGCCTGGTCGATGTGGTCAACTTATTTTGTAATCTCTAGGAGTGAATCGTGAACAAAAAGCAAAAGGCGCTTTTTGCCAAGGAGTTGGTTTCCGCATTGGTTTGTCAGGAAGTGGACAATCCCAGTGAGTTAACCATGAATATCCTGATTGAGTTTGGATACAACGAATCGAATATCGCAGATGTTTTAGAGGCAACTGCCGAATGGTTGGATAGTTTTGATTTATCTAGGAAATTGCCAGATAGGAAGATGGTCAAAGCATGAAAAAAGCCGAATTACAAGCAATCATCGATAAGCGTATCGGCACAAGCGATTACGCTATCGACCAGGTGCCAGCAGTGCGCGATGCTTTTGAGGCATGGCTACGCGCTGAGAGTGAAATTGAACTGGCGACTACCCGACACCGCGCGGCATTGTATTCACAGTCCAGCAGGGATAACGATAGCTCGTGTGAAATCGACGAAACGCTCAACGACGCAGTTACCCGTGTGCAAAAAGCGTATATGACCGCGCAAGAAGCTGACCGCGCGTACTGGATTGCCAGGGGCGAAGCGATAGCACAACGAAGTGCGGCACGCAATGAGTAGCCTATATGTTGCCAGTGTAGCCATAGCAGTATTGGTTATCCTTATCGGTTGGTTGGCAACCATGCTCCCGGAAAAGCATCATGAACCTGTGGCCAAACGTGAAACGGCACAAATGAAGGTTATTCACGATATCGCAGTGCGTAGGAGCGCTAATCACAAATGAACCCCAAAGACCTGACCATCGACGAACAGCGCGCGATAGACAAGGCGCGGACGCCAGGCGTGTGGCATCGTGACGGCAAAACCTTTAACTTTGTAAATGAAAATGGCGATGGCGGAATATGGTCAACTGGTTATGATGCTTTCGAGTGCTCCGAAGCAGATGAGGCGTTTATCGAGTGTGCCAGCGCCAACTACGGCGTTAACCTCGATATCATTGTGGCGCAACAAGGTTCGCTGAGTGTGCTACATCGGCGCAATGATGAGTTGGAAACAAGATTAGCCTTATCCTCATGCGCCATTGAGGTACTAGAACGAAAGATTGCCGAGTTAGAGCACTATATCGAGGGATTGGAGCATCCAGCGCAAGATTGATCGCTGAATAGACTACCGTAGACTATCGACCCGCTACACAATAGCGGGTTTTTTGTTTATAATGATTATTAGCTATGCAAAGGATATATGAAATGAGTCAAGATTGGAAAACGAAGCGGTTTTTAACAACAGGCGAATTGGCTGATTTTATGCCAGGGAAACGCGCGACAGTTATGGCTTATATTCGAGCCGAGATAGCACGCGGGCATCTTCAAGCATCACATTTGAGCGAGGATGACCCCACATCGCCGCATTTAATTGACATTGAGTCAGCGCGTAAATGGTTAACACATCCAAAACGAGGCAGTAAGTCAAAAATGATGATGAGCTTTAACCTCATGACAAAAAAGTAACCTCATGCCACAATGTACGGCAAAATCGAAACGTACAAAGCAGCGTTGCCAACAACCCGCGATGCACGGATCGAACGTGTGCTATATGCACGGTGGCAAAACACCCAAAGGCATTGCATCGCCTCAATTTAAGAATGGCCGCTACAGTAAATACCTGCCTCAAGGGTTGCTTGAGAAGTATCACGAATCGGTAGCTGACCCTGAGCTACTCAACATGCGCCACGAGATAGCCATATGTGATGCGCGACTATCAGAGCTATTGAAACGTAGTGACACGGGCGAAGCTGGTCGATTGTGGGAGCAAGCCCAAACAGCCAACGACAATCTGCAAAAAGCAATGGACGATGAGAATTACGGCGCGGTTGCTCTCCAGTGTCGCATACTCGATAGGCTTATCGGCGAAGGGTTGACCGATTACGAGGCATGGCACGAAATAGCGCAGTTACTCGAACAACGGCGCAAGTTGGCCGAATCAGAGCAAAAGCGATTGGTTGCCATGCAGCAGACAATAACATCTGAAGAAGCCATGACACTGGTTATGGCACTAACACAATCGGTAAGGCGCTATGTTCACGACCCCGCAACGCTTAACTCCATACAAACCGACTTTATTCAATTTACTAGCCGAAACAATCGCGACAGGGTTAACGCCTGAGACAACCGATTACGCCGATCCGTATTACGACCTATCGGCAGTCGATTGGATACAGCACGAGTTCTATATCCCTGAATTGTCAGGCCCGATTGTGCTTTTCACTCATCAGATTGCAGCGCTCAATGAGGCGTTGTCGGTCGATGATAATGGTCTACTGAAATACGACCTGGTGCTGTGGAGCGACATTAAGAAGTCGGCAAAGAGCACGATTGCCGGTGCGGTGGTATTGTGGCGCTGTGTGCATACCAAAAAGGGCAAGTTCAGAATAGTTGCCAACGACCTCAAGCAAGCGGCCAGTCGTGTATTCGAGGCGATAACGATGTGCCTGGCGCTTAACCCACGATTGGGCAAGCAGTTCACTGCAACCAAGTACATGCTCACTCATATCCCAACGGGCAGCACTATCGAGGCCGTGCCGGTAGACCCCAAAGGCGAGGCCGGTGGTGGTGACGATATGGTAGAGTTTACCGAGTTGCACAGTGCCGATAATGAGGCGGCGCGCAAGATGTGGACCGAAACCACGTTATCACCTTTGAAGTTTGGCAAGTCGCAACGATGGGTCGATACCTATGCCGGTTTTAGTGGCGAAAGTCCGATACTTGAGCCGATGTATCAGGACCTTGTACAGCCTCAGAACTGTTTACCCGACACTGAATATCCGTTTTACGTTAGCGGCAGATCGTTCTGCATGTGGAATACAACGCCACGATTGCCCTGGCAGACTGAAATCTATTACGCCAGTGAAGCGCGAACATTGCTACCGAACGAATATCGGCGTGTGCATAAGAACGAGTGGACATCGAGCGTGCAATCGTTTATCCAGATTGAATGGTGGGATGCGTGCAAGGTCGATAAACTGCCAGAGCTGGGTAATAATGAAATTGTGGTCAGCATGGATGCAGCTGTAGCAATGACTGTTTCGCCCTCGTGGCCGTCAGTCGGCACGGTGATAAAACGGCTTTACGCTATGCTCGCAAGTGGCTACCACACAACGGCAAGTTGCAGTATCGCAGTCCTGATGCAGAGCCCGGCCCTGATTACGATATAGAGTATCCTGAAGGTGTGTTACGTTCGATATGCCAGCGCTACAATGTGGTGATTGTTTGTTATGATGAGTATCAGCTGCACTCGTTTTGTACAGCGTTGGCAGTTGAGGGCATCGCAGCGTTTGAGGTATTCAAGCAGGACTCACCGCGTATGATTGCCGACAAAGCGTTGTACGATGCGATCCGAGATAGGAACATTATGCACAACGGTGATTTTGGCGATATGCGCGAACACTTGGTTAACGCGAACAGTACAGCTGAGGACAAGAACACCCTTCGCATAATCAAGCGGTCGCAAACATTGAAGATCGATCTTGCAGTGGCGCTCAGTATGGCGCATGATAGGGCAATGTGGTATTTAGCCGAGTAAATCGGGTATAATTAGATTAACATGAACGCCGATCACGATGCTACTAACATCTATCGGCCCTATGCAATGGAGTGCACAGCTATGAATAGTATACCTCAGTCTGGGATCTATCGGATTCAATGTACGCCAACGGGAAAGTTTTATATCGGTTCTAGTTCCAACTTGCCTCAGAGATGGCGCGAACATTTGTCGAAACTTCGACGAGGATTACATAGTAATCGCCATTTACAAAATGCATGGAACAAATACGGCGAAGATCAATTCACATTTCAAATAATTGAATTTGTGATGCCGTTTTACATATTAGAGCGTGAACAATACTGGATTAATGAGCTTAAGCCATTCGATAAACACATTGGTTTTAATATTGCTCGTAATGCAGAATCCCCAAATACCGGCAAACATCCGTCTCCAGAGACACGTGCCAAATTAAGTGCTGCACACAAAGGTCAAACGACATGGAATAAGGGTATACCAGCATACAACAAAGGTAAACCATCACCGAGTAAAGGCATACCAAAATCTATTGAAGTACGAAAAAAGATGAGTATTGCAGCACAAAGCATGTCTGTAGAACACCGCAAGAAAAATAGTCAAGCAAAATCGCGCGAATGGATTATCATTGATCCAAACGGCGAGGAAAGTAGGGTTGTTAATTTGTGTCAATTTTGTAAGGATCATGACCTTAGCACAGGTCATATGTCTAACGTGGCGAAAGGTATTCGCTCTCATCACAAAGGTTGGAAATGCCGTAGGTATTTACCAGAATAAAGGAAAAAATGCTCACTATAGGAAACATCAGTATAAAGCATTGCGCACGGTGCAATCAAGATCACGACAATCTGTTGTATCATAAATTTGCGCAACCTATCCAAGATGACGATTCTGTATTGATGTGGGAATATTGGGCAACATGTCCCATAACTGGCGACCCGATACTCATTCGAACACTCAATTACAAAACACATGAGGCGACAGTTGTTAAAGAAGCAATTACTCATTAATGGCGAAATCGTGCCAAATCATATACTTGTTATCGAAGATGCTGATCGTCCAACCCTCGAATGGCGATTAGTAATGCGCGCGGATGTTTTTGATGAGATTAGAGCAGCAGTGTATCGAGGTGAGCAGAGACGTTATCGACGGTTCAGACCATGGCTATGGTTTAAGCCTGTGCCGATTATGCCAGATGATTGGCCGAACCATTTAAAGTGATATGCCTCAAAAAAATGGATACTTATTTAACAAAATCTTTGCGGTTGCAGTATGGTGTGTCGCGTATAGCATCGAGCATAACGGCAATAGTCCATCGCACCGAGAGATAGCAGCACACTTTAATACCCATCCCAGTAACGCGGCTTATTACCTCGAATGTATGTTTAAGTTCGGCATTGCTGAACGTGTAGATGGCAAGCTAATCATTATCGGCAGCCAATATTTGCCTCCGGCGTGGTACGTGGCGAACCTTGATCCGCCCGTGTCTGAAACCAACCAAATTCAGAACGCGCGCCGAAACCATCACATTGTTAAAGCGCCATCGAAACAAAAGCTATAGGCAAACGCTTAATAACGCTTTTCAATGATTTAGTTTACTCTAACGTTAGGAGTACGCTAAATTGGCTTCTGACGCAACTATTGAAACAAATGTATTGCAGGACTTGGGCAAGGAAAGTATCCAGG
>Ga0247669_1000661_pt1 | contig 12637 bp, 13 predicted proteins | sample CNK10_metaG_FD_182734 | JGI IMG/M metagenome (GOLD analysis project Ga0247669, IMG submission 182734) | Soil microbial communities from Purdue University Martell Research Forest, Indiana, United States - CNK10 | ecosystem: Environmental > Terrestrial > Soil > Temperate forest > Bulk soil...
CTGGAACTTTGGAAGTGCATTCGACCCCTGAGGGCGCAGAAGTTTACGTGGATGGGGCCTTTATTGGAAACGCTCCTGCGACGCTGAAACTTGCGCCCGGACAGCATACTATCCGCGTCGCTCAATCCGGCTTCAAGGAATGGTCCCGCGAGATCGCCGTGCAAGCTGGATCAGAAGCCCATCTGTCTGCCTCACTGGACAAGAAGGACTGAGTTCGACAGTAACGATCATGCGCCGGGTGCAGATGTATGTCCGCGCATCCGTGGCAAGAGAATGCTTCGCCTACCTGATCTTGGCCTTCGGTCTGTCATGGATCGTATGGATTCCAGTCCTCTTGGCATCCCGCGCACATGAGCAGCTCGGCGATGTGCTGTTCATCGGCACATTTGGTCCGAGCGTTGCAGCCGTCCTGCTTTCGTACCGGGGCTTTCGGACACCTGCTTCCAAGTTGTTCCCTCGAATCGCCTGCTTCAGTTTGACATTGCTTGTCTGCTGGGCCGTTCTAGTAGCTCACGCGAGCCTATGGGACGAACTCCGACTTTCGGTCGCTTCAAAATTGCTACTCCTCTTGCCATCAATTATTCCGGCCTGGATTATTTCGACAGCGTTCTCGCGGGACTCTGGAATACGCGCGACGGTGCGATCACTTTTGATACCAATGCCAATCGTGTGGCATCTAGTGGCGTTGTTCATGTTCCCAGCGCTCCTCGTTTTTGCTGCAACTGTGACGCGAATACAAGGCGGTGCACTGCCTCAACTGAGAGTAGCTGGCTCCGGACTCTCTTACGCTGTACTGGTCATCGTGGAGTTCGGTTATGCTTTTTTCGTTGGCGGTGGGGTTTCTGAGGAACCGGGATGGCGTGGCTTCCTCCTGCCACGTTTGCAGGATCGATTCAACCCGCTGGTGGCAAGCCTACTGATCTGGTTTCCTTGGGCACTATGGCACGCACCACTCGATTTCGTCGGGTACGCAGGCTCGACATTTGGAGCGTACCTCCGAACGCGAGTCTTCATCCTGGTTCCGCTCTGTATCATTATTACCTGGGCCTACAATCGCTGTCGCAGAACAATTCTCAGTGCCGCACTGTTTCACTCTGCGTTCAATGTAGCACCTGACTTCATCCCATCGACCGAGTGGGCAGTCTGGATGATCTCCATGTTGGCGCTTGTGGTAATCGTAACCGACAGGATGTGGCAGCCGATCCGAGAAGAAAAATTGTGAAGCCAGTGGCAAGCCATCTACTGCGTTCATCTACGACCAGGTTGAGGCGGACGGAATGATCTACACGATCACCTGCACCGCAAATTGGGTCGGGAGCAATTGTAGTTGGCTCAATCCGGGCGATTTCTTCAATGCGGAGATCGACGGAAAGACAATGTGGATCGGTGCGGCGCGCGGGGGAAATCAGGGGAAACGTATCAAGATCAAGTTCGCGATCCGCGATGTCCGTGAGAAGCCGGCGGAGCAAGCGCACACGAACGCGCAGGCTAATGCGATTCCGAGTGTAGATACTCGACCGGCGCCAGCTGTGAACGCTGAGTCAAACTCCGAGGATGCGCTAATTGTCTGTTTGCCGGGACAGACGACCGTTGCATTGAAACGAGAACCAACGAAGGAGAGCACCGCGACCATTGACCTCGCGTGTGGAACGAGAGTCAAAGTGCTCGACCGAAGCGAGGGGTTTGTTGCGGTTCTCACGGCGGACTTCCACAAAGGGTTCGTTGACAGCGAAAATCTTCTGACGCCAGCGCCAAATAATTAGCCCCAGAAATGGGCCGATTCGACTAAGTATCGGGCTTCCAATGCGCTCTGCTTGACTCGCGCTGCCTCGCGCACATACGGTAAAATGATAGTCGAGGGCGTGGCAGCACACCTGCCTCTTACCCCCTCCAGCCGCAGTTATCCTCGCAGTTCTCGCCGCCGATTCGAACAAGGAACGCACAATGACACCAGCAACTCCAATCATGTCAGGAAGTCCAGGCGGGGAGCCTGTTAGCAACCCTCCGCAACAACGTGGATTCTTCTCGCGCATCGGCGCGGTCCTCAAGACCATCGCGCCCTACATACAGCCCGTTGCCGATCGGCTCGCTGCGGCCGCGGGGAATTACGCGCCGATGGAGTTGGAACGGCAACAGCGCGAGGATGCGCTGAGGCAATCGCTCACGCAATCGCAACTTCAGAATCAGGACCTCGCTCGCAAGCTGACGCAGAAACAGATCGACAACTATCAGACGCCCGAGCAACAAGCTCAACGCGCCATCGACATTAAGCGCGCCGAGACGCCCACCACATATCAAACGGACGAAGGCCAAGTTGGAATCGCCGACACCAATTTGAAGGGTGTCACAGCGCCGCGGATGGTGAACGTGCCGAATCCTGAAATTGGGATGGCGCAGCAACGCAACAATGACTTCAATCGCACGTTCCCCGGCGGCGCTCTTCCGATGGCGCCTCCTCCACTGCCGCCCACTGTCCAGCGTCCGGCGACCATGCCACAGTCGGTCGGCTTCCACGTCACAGGCTACGACGCAAACGGCAATCCAGTCGTCGCAGAATTTTCAAAGGCCGGCGCTCCGATGGGGAATGCACCCGCGCCGACGCCTGCCAACATCGCAGTCCCGCCGTCGCCGTGGAAGACGTATCTCGAGACCGGACGCAAGCAGGGGCTCTCAGACGCCGACATCGTTAACCGCTGGAACACGCAGGAATCCGTCCGCAACGGAATCAAGATGGTGCCGCAACCGGATGGAAGTATTGTTCCGGTGCCGGTGACAGAGGGATCAGTCTCGCGCAAAGGCGCGCTCAATAGCACTCCGCAAGGCGGATCTGCGACTCCACCGCCACCGATTATGCCAGCCACAATGCCGCGCGCCGGTGTCGGTACGCCGGGGCCTGCAATCGGCGGACGTGCGACGAAGCCGGTCACTGAGGCATTCACGGCGTACAACCAATCCCAAGAACGCTTCAACGTGATGCAGAACGCGCTGCCAGATGCCATGAAGGGCGATCAGCAAGCGATGCTCAACCTGCTCGCCAATCACTTGGGAATGACGATGGGCCTCCAGAAGGGCGCGCGCATGAATCAAGCGCTCATTGAGGAGGCGATGAAGTCAACGCCGTTGCTGCAAGGAATGCAGGCGAAGTTCGATGGCCGCGGCTATCTCTCCGGCGTCACGCTCACTCCGCAACAGATGCAATCGATGGTGAAGCTCGCGCAGGATCGAGCCGACCAGGACTATCACTCATATCAACGAGCGCAGGGTGCGGCGAGGAGCGGTTACGGCATGAACAGCGCACCGCCCGCGGGACCGAATGCGGCCCCGGCGAGTCCGTTGCCGCTACCGAAGATTCCACCGCGCACAGCGGCCGAGTACTTGAACTCGTTGCCTCACTAAGGCCAATCCGATGCCCGACACCAATCAAGTACAACGCGTTCTTAATGATCCTAACTTCTATGCCCTCGATCCGAGTGAGCGCACGAAAGTGTTGTCGCATCTCGATCCAAACTTTGCGGCGTTGCCACCCAACGAACAGTTGACTGTCGTCAGCCGCGGAGTTCAGCCACCGCCAGCCCCCGCATACAATCCCGTCGCCGGTGCAGCACAGGCAACCTCAATCGGACCCAATAAGCAGGGCTGGTCGGATCGCATCATGTCGTGGGTGACTCAGAAGCTCAATGATCTGCGTCCAGGCACCGACCTCGCGGGCATCAATGACCCTACGATTCAGAATCGACAGCGCCTCGCGGCCGGCGTAATGGCCGGGCCGGTGACGGGCGTCCCAGAGTTCGCCGCTGGCGCCGCCCGCGTGATAGGCAGCAAATCGCCAGACGACCAACGCCCGTACTATCGCCGCGCGTTGCAGGGTGGCACCGAAGAAATTAGCGGGCTGGCGAACTCGCTTGGTCCCGCAGGGCTCGTCACGACACCCAACGCCGTTCCCGCGGTCGTGAGTTTTGGTCTCGGATCGGCGGCACTCGGGAAGGCGACGGACCTGCTGCCGGTGTCCCAGGAGACAAAGGACTTCATCAGCACGGCCGTGCCCGCCGCGGTCGGACTCAGGAATCTGGTGCGCGGCGAGGTAGCACCTCCGCGTGCTCGGGACGTGCTCCACCCGACGCCTGACGTGCCTCCCGGATTGTCACCCGATGCGACTGCGAATCTAACCGACAAGACCGCTCGACTCGGCACCCAGGATGTATTCCGCGCCGCGTCCCCATCTGCGGACAACCCCGGCTTTCGTGAGCGGCTATCAATCGCGGCTCCCGACTTGGCGGAAATACAGCGCCGTACTCCCCTGAAGACGTCAGGAGGACTGTTGAATCCGGACTATCGGGTCCGTGAATTCACAATGAACGCCAACAATTATCTGGACGACCTCTGGAACAATCAACGCCAGCCTCAGATCGATAGGAATGCGAACGCCGTCCGGTCACTCGACCCCATTAAGCAATCCATCGCCGACTCAGTGTCGGACCTCGACTCTGAAAACTATCCGGGCGCAGTACAGGAAATCGGCCGCAAGATTCAAGCCATGCCCGACTACGAGTCCCTCGGGCAACTCAGCGACCGTCTGCGAGAAGTGAACGCACAACGCAGCGCTTATCGTGGGATGACGCCGCAAGAGCAGGCCGCGGCCAATATCACCGCCCCGAAGATCAACGCCATCAACGCCGAGTATCATGCGCTGCAAGACGCGATCAGCGATGAACTGGCGAATCGGGGTGAGCAGGGAGTGCAGGACTTTGATCGAAGGTACGGCGCCATCTCAGAGGTGCGTGATACGCTACAAGATCAGATGAATCCGGCAGAGTCGACGCGCTTGCTGGATCAAATTAAAGCCTGGGTTAGTCCCGGTGGAGCGGCTGGCATTCACCAGCGGATCCCAATGGTTGCCTCGCCGGGTCGCACACTCGAGAGCGGGCTCAATCGGCTTGCGCGCTCCCCATTGACGCCGCCTGCCGCTACTCCGCCAAACCCGCCCCAGATCGCGGGTTTGCTCCCTCCACCACCGCCCATCCTCGCGCCGCCTCCGGACACGAGTGGCCCCGTTCCAGCCACCGGTCGCACTCAGCCGATGGTGTGGACCGCAGACATGCGGAATCAGGTGGCACGGCAAACGCCTGCTCCTCCACCGCCGCCGATGCCACTGTATACGCGTGAGTCCATCCGCCCGAATCAACCGCAAGCTATCGGCCACGCAGGCGACGATGCGATTCAGTTAAATGTTCTGCCGACTCAGCATCCAGGCGAGGGGAACTATGCAGGCTTGTTGCCGGGACCTCCGCCAGCATTCGTTCCGCCTCCGCTGATGCCGCCCGTTCCGCACGTTGGCGGCCCGTCGACACTAGGTTGGCCGCCAGTCATGCCCGATACGATGTGGACACCGCGCGTGACATCGCCAGCTCCGACGTGGGAACTGTTCGACCCAAATCAACCGGCGACAACGCCATCGGGCGCCGTGAATCCCCGGCTGCAGCTCGCATCGCCCCTATGGCCCCCGCCGAAACGATGAGGACAGTTCACAACCCAATTCTTCTAGGGCAACAACTTGCTTGAGCAACCCGCCCAAAATCACGGATACTTCGTTCGCATTGGCGTGTCATCGGAAACGTGATCTATCCCGAGGGCCACACTCCTACGCCAGTGTAGAGGTTAGGTGGAATCCTTGAGGGCGTCATTTGGGCCGCTGCGGTGCATCTGGGTGCGGCTTTCCCTGACGTAAATGTAATTCTCATATCGACCACAGACCAATATCCTTTGAAAAATTTGGTTCCATTGATTATCAAACGCGTCGGTAAAGAATACGGAAACCTCTGTGTCTAGAACCAGCTTGCTTTGCTCATAGAGGGTCAATTGTTCTGTGTTCAAAGTAACGTAAAGTTCGCGCGGGAATGGGTTATCGGGGGCGAGAAAGGTAACAACCCCGGAATCATTGCTCTGCCCGCTTGTCTTGGACATAACCATATCAAGGCGAAGAGGAATAGATGTGGGGTTCTTGACCTGAAAGTCAATTTCAATGGTGTTCGGTCGGTCAGAGACCGTTTGTTGCTGCCAGTCGGTTACATTCACCCACTGTCTAGAGCTTCTTTGCTGAATGCCGATTTGCCGTTCTAGATGTCGGTTTTGCCGCCAAAGGAATCCAATTCCCCCCAAAGCAATCAGGACTCCGATAATCGTGAATAACAGGTAAGCGCGATAAAGCGTATCTCTTGTGGGGTCGTAGGGGTTTTCGACCAAGAGTAAAATGGCGGCAGGCAGCATCGCGCGAGGCTATAACACAACTAAGTACCGCGCAAGGTACGGAAAACTGTAACGCTGTAACGCACAAAACGCCGTGACAGGGCAGTTCTCTTTCAAATTGGAAATTATCAAATTGAGGGAATGTGTTTCTTGGCGCAGTCTAAAATCCCGAAGAATCGAGCTAGTTTTCGGACATTGAACACATCGGGATCATCGTGCTTTGGGAATTGCGGGTAAGTACGCCCGTTGAAGTGGACGTGGCGGAAGTGCGTTTTCAAATCAATACTGAAACCTGGAGCGCAGTCCTTAAGCATTTCCACCACGGCTTTGATCGTCGTTTGCGCCAAAGGTCTAAGCTGCGGCTGCTAGGCTATCGGGAACGTTGTCCGTTGCCGTGTAGCGCTTAATTTCGTGCATGGGCTGAACGGAAATGAAAGACGGGCGAGTTTCTGGTGCTTCCTTCGGCACGTCCTTCAACGAAGCATCAATTGGTGTGTTCCCGGCACGAATGGCTTGTAGGGCATCGTTCCAACGTTTCTCTTCGTCGTTGTCTGGTTCAGCGTAGAACCGTTCCGCGCATTGCTTGAACGCCTCGAATGTTGCCGCGCTCTCCGCAAAATCAAAGAGAACATTCTTATAGGCGTTTCGAAAATTCGCAAACGCCTCAAGCGGGGTCGCCCCTGATTCCACGATAGGTGCGGGCCGAACCCCATAGATTCGCCAAGCCTGATCTTCCGGTTCGTGAACGATCAAGGCGCGGCCCCCAAGGGTCACGCCGGAAAGAAACCCATTTCCAGACACCGCGTCCCGAAACGTGAACATCACTGGATAATTCGTCATTTACGTCCTTCTGAGAGGTTGGGCCGCAATTTGTCGGAAGAGTGGCGGCTCAACGGTGATTGCATCAACCCCACTACGATGCTGCAATCGGAGCCTAAGTTACCGAAATAAGAGAATAACAGCAAGTGGCCAGTCACTTCAACTGGCCTTTTTGACAGGGGGGCACCTGTTCTCGCGTACTAGAACCACGTCTCCACGCGAATCAACGTAGAATCCTCTCCCATACCTCTACCGCATTTCAATCCTAAACTGCGCGGACTCCATGATCGTTCGCCAATGACTCAAATAAACCTAGTCAATCGGCGGTTGCTCATCATCCGCAACTAGGTCGACGCCCTCATCATGCTTGTGCCTGAAGGTGGGGATAAACGGCGGTTTTGCCCTTCGCCACGCAGCCTTCGCCCGTTCCCTCACCCCATCGAGAGAAATGATCGGCGGCAGATAGCCTTCGGGAATCAAGGATTCCAATAGCTTCGCATCGGCCTGCGGTACCGTGGTCGCGGTCTCAATAGTTTTTGTCCCTAGTGTGAAAAGGTGACGTAGTGGGGAGCTGCTAACAATATTCTCCATCAGTCGGTCGAACTTTAAGAGGGCACCTTCTAAAAGAGCCGGAAATCCGAACAGCTTCCTTTGCCTCGATAGCTCTTTACATTCCGCATCTTCCACAAAATGTTGGAAGGCTTCTGCGCGTTGTGCGGGAGAAGCCGGCGCTAGGGCAAAGTCGCTCACCGGACGTTTCTCGTAGGCGCCGAAAATCAAATTGAGCATCGCCAAATGGGCGCGTGCGTCGCTGGATGAGAGGTGACGGTCCAAGACGCTCAAATTGGCTCTGATCGCATCAAGATCGACGTCAACCTGCAGCGCGTGTTCAAGTGCAAGGAGATACGGCCGAAGGTCCCTGAGCAAAAGGAGGGCTACAGCATCTTCGACCTCTTTGTTTTTGCCGCGCAAACTCACGCTGAATGGTCCGTCTAGCTCCACTCCAGTCTCGTCCATGATCGGCCCCATAACAGCTTGAATCTGACTGCTACATTTATTGTCTTTGTCAATCCGCAGCAGTCTCCTGCGATAAGTGTCAGGCACGTCCTTCACCGCGCCGAAATATGGCGAATTTGCATCGATTGCGAGGAACGTAACCCCTTGGCCTATCAGTTCCTCAACCATGAAAGGTAAAGACGAAGCGTCGTGGGCATACCACGCGCGCTGGCCATTGGGGTCATCGGCGGCTCCCATGCGCCTAACATGGCGACCCCCTAAGGCTTGTGGCAATAGCACCGCAGCGTACATCTCTTCTGGTTTTTCAGCCAAGAGGCGGGCCGTACCTTTCTTGAATGTTGAGGAGGAGGAGAGTAGCACGGAGGGTTGCGCAACAGAACCACCAAGGTCCTAGATTGTCGTATACCCTCCGGAGCGAGGGAGGTCGTACTGGCCACGGGGACCACAAACCGCAGTACTCAACGTTCCTGATGTGCCCCGCGGCGTCCCTCGATTTTCCCGAGTGAAATTGCCCAATTGCGGATGAGACTCCACAGTGGCCGAGAGAGTGACAATTTTTCAGCTCGCGGACCTGCTGACTTGCCCTCAGCGCGGCAACTTAGGCATGATCGCATCATGGAAACGCCACAAATGACCGCGCATTTCCTTGGAGGTTCCCATTGATTCCTCATTTACCGTTGTCAGTTTCGTTCAAAGAGGCCGCGCAGGTCACGAGCGTCTCGAGGACTACGTTGCGGAGATATGCGAAGGACGGCCGGCTGCGGACGGTTCGCCTGGGCAGGCGCCGGGTGATTCCGTACGAGGCGCTGGAGGAGTTGATTCGAAGTGGGAATAACGCAAAAGAAAAAGTCGGCTAGGTAACATCCGCAGGCGCCGCGGCCTTGTCCATCATGCGAGACGCGCGCTTTCGGCACTTGTCTGAGCACGTCCTTCGTCTATCTCCCCGCTTTCTTTCAAAGATAGTACCGCAGATAACGCAAGAACCCGTTCCGCCTGAATCGCCAACACCGATTCGAAAGAGCATGAGCGCGCACATCGCGTCCAACATCCCGCCTTCGCAGAAGATTCCCGCATTCAGAACAGTCTTCGATCGTGCGCGCCACAGAACAAGTGAAGCAGCACCTGCCCGTTGACTTAGCCTCTCCTCCACAAAATGCAGAGGATCTTTCAGGATGTAGCCGGACAGATTCGGCGCCTGTGCGAGTTGAGCGAGTCCGAGCGCAACGTCCTTCAGCTTTTGCTTCCTGCCGCCACGGAGCGCATCGACGATGTGCCAGAAGCCCCGGAGCCATTTCTCTTCGACTTCGGGAAGGTCGCCGTGTTTCTTATGAAACGCCGAGCGGTCTTCGATGAGCAGATCAACTACACCGTAGGGAACAACTCGAACTGGCTTGCCGTTCACCGTGCCGTCGCGCGCGGGCTCTGAACAGGGAATGAGAACTGGAAGGAATTTCATATGGTCACACTAGTCACAGTATCACAGATGGGCGACTAGTGCTAGTCGGCGAACAACAACTAAAGTGAGATCGTGAGCAGATTGCTCACGGGAGGAGATGCACGATGGAATCAAACTTGGCGGTGCGGGAGGTTGCAGTAAGGCTCGGGGTCACTCTGACCCACGTTTACAACTTGGTGCGGGCCGAGCGGCTACCGGGCGCATTCAAAGCAGAGGGTGAATGGAGGGTGCCACTGACTGCTCTAGATGCGTATTTGAAACGGCGCGAAGGGAGGATGAACAGCAATCGGGCACAAATCGCTGCCTGAAATGCAAAAAGCCGCCGCTGCCTGCGACGGCCTTTGCGAATCCCACACGGACTCTGAGCTCTATCTTAGGATCCGAAATCAAACCGAGGAAAATCTACGACATGGTCAACACTATACCACCAAACGAATATCGTGACAACAGGGAATACGTAACATTAGCTGTGAAAAAAGAGCGCGAGTGCTCTAGCTGTCACTACGCGCTTTATCCAAACACAGGTCGCTGCGCCAATTTTGAGTGCCCGAATTACGAGCGCACCGGCGGAGCAATGACCGGCGCTCAACTCCTGCGCGAGTATGCGCCTCCAGCGCTGTTTCACGGGCGTAAGTGGGGAGAGTGGACACTTGACGCTGAAAGATTGTGCCTCGTCTTCCGCGGCGGGCCTGTCACCCGCGGAGAGGGTTCAGGCGTGACGGAGGGCGTCGAACGATATGTCGCCTATCTCGGCCGATACGAAATTGACCTCGAACAAATTCGCCAAAGCAGCCGAGTGCTCGATTGGATTTTTCAGGTCGCCGGGAAAACCTGGGCCACAGCGCGCGTGACAAGAGATTTACTGAACGCGTTCGATTCAATCTTTCACCCACAACGAAATCTGTGCAGCGGCGGCGCTAACAAAGTCATTGCTAATCCGAGCGCATTCCTCAAACAGCGAATAGCGACCGCGGGCAAAACTGGCCCGCTGCGAGATGCGGCGTGAGCGCTCCCGAGATTGAGTTTCACCTCGTTAATTCGCGCGACTTCGGCAAAATCCGCTCCAGCAGCGACTCCGTTCGTTTTCGCGTCGAGCGACGGGTTGGGCGCACGACGTTTGATGGCGATTGGTTCAACACGCCGCTTGAACTCTCGCGTTCCTCTTGGAGGCAAATCGAGTCCGCGTGGAACGCCGAACGTCTCACATTTCCGTGCAAACTAGGCGACTGCGGCGGCGGTCGCTCGTGCGTCATCGTGACCGTCGCATGTGAGCGCGAGGATTGGTGGCGCGAATTTCTGCGCGACCTACTCTCGCGATCCGAGTCGTGGCTCGTATGGGACGGCCGGCGTGGATTCGTCCCACAAAAGGCTCCACTGGAGCCCGCCGCGTGAGCAACGAATTCGCCACGAAGCGCCTTCATCTCGCAATCTTTTTACACGCAAGTGGCCGACTTCCATTCCTGCGCACCGAGTCGAACGGCGACGGAAAACTCTCGTTCGTCTTCCGAGACGACGAGCGCGCTGGGTCGAAACTTGAATTGGAATTCGAGCGAGGCGCCACGGTCTCTGCTCGTGATTTGTTTAGCAGTCAAACATTCCTCCGTCGCCAAATGAGCGACGCCGAAAATCTAAAAAATGGAGCATCTAAACATGTTGGCATCCCCCGCTGAACCCCTCGTAGTTACCACGCCCGCAACCAACTCCACCTCGGCGGCCGCACGCCCCCGAGCGCCTCGCTCGAATGCGTCGAAATCCGATGCACCCCTGCCGGAAGTACAAGGTCAGCAATACTTCAATCGTCTCGCCGCTTACATCAAAAAACGCGATGGGCGGTTCCTGCGGAACGATGAAGGCGACATTTTTGTTCTACTCGGCGGTCGCGAGATTCTGATCTCTCGTGAGAATGTCGGCCTCGCCGGACTCATGCTCGCGGCGTGCAACGTGAGCACGGTACTCGCCGGTGGCAGGATCGCGATTCAACGACTGCTCGTGTACGCGCAACAGGACGCGTCGAAGACGCATTCCCGTCAATTTTCAGCTGTCTCTGCAGATGGGCGGCGAATCTACATTCCCGTAGCGGATGATCGCCTTCTCCAAATATCCGAGGACACCGTTCACGTTGTCTCGAACTTCACGAACATGGATTCGCTGTGGATTAAGCATCCGAAAGCGAAGCCGTTCGGCTATGCAGGAGGAAGTCCGCAGGGCGGACTCTCGCAGTTTGAGCGCCTGCTCGTGGAGACTCTACCCTGCAAGCACGCGGAGATGCGTTGGTTCCTCGCGATGCACGAGGGACTGTTCCCTCTCGTCCGTGACTTCCGCACGTCGCAGTTCCTCGTCGTCCATCGTGGCGCCACCCAGCAGGGGAAGACCAGCGGAGCGCAGAGGTTCAATCTTCTGCACGGATTGGGAGAGGTGACTGGCGACGCGTCCATCGCAGCCCTGAGCGCGGAGGGGGACGTGGGCTTCCTGGCGCTCGACAATAAGGAGCAGGAGAATCTCAATCCATCCCTGATTGAGTACCTCTTGTTCCTCGCCACTGGCGCCGGACGAAAGCGCGCGAGCAATGATGGCCTGCGCGTTCGTACCTCCGACGCTCACCGTCCCGCGGTCGTCATCACGTCGATTGAGGGCGTGAATATTCGCGCGGAGTTGCAAGAACGGTGCGTCAACGTCGAGTTTTGCGTGAACAGCAAGAAGGTCGGGCGCGAAGACGCGGAGAGGGCGGTCATGGAGCATCGCGACGAGATGCTGTCCGCGTTGGTCCCCGTTCTCCAGCGCTTCCTCGCCGTTCGCCGGGAGCACCGCAACACGCCGAATCCCTTCTCGGGGAACTTCGACGCCCATTTCACAACTCTCTGCGACCTGTTGCGCGCGTTCGGCGATGTTGCGGGGAAACCTGACGGCTGGGCCAAGCAGTTGATCGCCGCGTGGGATCGCATCATTCGTCAACGGTCGGACGGTGAGGATGAGGAAAGCGAACTTGAATACCATGTGCGCGAGATCCTGCTCCGTGCGATACCCCAAGACGTTCAGCGGAAGCAAACGAAACTTCGTGGACGAGCGGGGACGCTGTACATCGTAAGCCGTTGCGCCTTCCTG
>Ga0247669_1000662_pt1 | contig 12617 bp, 7 predicted proteins | sample CNK10_metaG_FD_182734 | JGI IMG/M metagenome (GOLD analysis project Ga0247669, IMG submission 182734) | Soil microbial communities from Purdue University Martell Research Forest, Indiana, United States - CNK10 | ecosystem: Environmental > Terrestrial > Soil > Temperate forest > Bulk soil | place...
TCCGGCTTGGCGCCCGCTGCGCTCGAGGAATTGCGCAAGAGCGGCGAGGTCTTGACGCAGTTCGGCGAAGACTGCGACGTCGACTCCGACGGAAACATTTACGTCGCCGACCGCGGCGCAAATGCGATCCAGGTGTACGCTAAAGAAGGCCGCCTTCTGAAGACAATCCCTGTAAACGCACCGGTCGCCGTGGCTGCGCTGCCAGACAACGAAGTCGCCGTTGCGACGTTTCGCGACCCTTCGCTTGTCGTCGTATTCAATAAGGACGGCCGCCGGGTGCGCGAATTCGGCGACCTGGACGTCTTGACCGAACGCAGGGAATTGAACCGCTTTCTGAACATCGGCGAACTCGCCTCCGACGATCAAGGTCATCTTTATTACGGCTTCAATTATTATCCCGAGCCGACCGTGAGGCAGTTCGACCGCTTCGGTTACGCAAAGCAGGAAGTGCGCTACACTGCGGTGGACGCGCTGCCTAAAGCGGTAGCGATGCGGCGTGAAATCGAAAAGCAGGAGCGGCGCGGTGATCCACCGGTCTTCAAGAGAATTTTGACGGCAATCGGCGTGGATCGTGAAACGGGCGAAGTCTGGATGGCCATGGAAGACACGCTGATGCGTTTCGATAAAGAGGGAAATCGCCGCGCGACATATTTGATCTACACGCCGGAAAGTGCGCGGCTCGACGCCAATGTTATTTTAGTGCTGAAGGACCGTCTGATCATCGGCGGCGACCCGATTGGAATTTACGAATTCGATCGTCCCGAAAGTCGCTGAAGAGAAAATTTATTTTCTGAATTAGATTCTTTTCCACAGCTGAAAATTGTTTGTGCGATACCGGAAAGAGTTTCTCTTGCAGAAAAATTTGCGGCGATTCGCGTTTTGCGGTGAAAACAGAAGTCTTAGGGGAAAAACGGCGATGAGTTGCCCAAATTTGGTGCTTGTGGAAAAGTTGTGAATGCTGTGTGCAAGGGCTGAATGGCCTTCGTACACTTTTCGCTTGCCCACGAATCGCCAATCGGAGACAATCCCGCGCTGTCATAAAGCGGCGGTAAACGGGCCAACAACACTCGGGGACACCGCGCGCAGGGCACCAGGGACCGCAAGCACAGAACGGCGCAGGAAAACCCGAAAGCCAACAGAAAGATTGCTGGTGACTGGCTTTCCACAAGATATCCACACTTGTGGAAATAGTTTGGATACGGATTTTTTGTCTAATGACGACTGCTACGCACATTGTGAAGGATCGAGAAACCACCGGAATGTGGGATAAGTTTCTGGAACGAGTGAAGTCCAGGGTTAGCCTCAATACGTTTACGACCTGGTTCGCACCAACGCGCCTGAGCAAGGCCGATGGCGACACGCTTTATATACAAATCCCGACCGTCGTCTTCCGCCAAGTGTTGACCCGCACTTATGGCGAAATTATTCGCGCCGTTTTTCATGAACTTGGCATGCCGAGCCTGAAAGTGCAGTACGTCTGCACCGAAGAAGACACCGCACCGGCTCCGCAGCCCGCCATTCCGGTTAAACAGTCGAAATTGGACTTTGAGAGCAGCGACAACCAGCTCCAGGCTCGCTACACCTTCGACACATTCGTCGTCGGCAAGTCCAATGAATTTGCGCACGCCGCGTCCCGTGCCGTTGCCGAGCAGCCTTCCAAGGCTTACAACCCGCTGTTTCTCTATGGCGGCGTGGGTATGGGCAAGACCCACTTGATGCACGCGATCGGGCACATCATCAAGAAGCGCAATCCCGCTGCCCGGCTTTGTTACGTTAGCGCCGAAAAGTTCACCATCGAAGTCATCAACTCGTTGCGCTTTGACAAAATGATTTCCTTCCGCGATCGCTTCCACACGGTGGACGTACTGCTTGTTGACGATATTCAATTCATCGCCGGTAAGGAACGCACACAGGAAGAATTCTTCCACACGTTCAACGCGCTCTATGAACAGGGCAAACAGATCGTCATCTCATCCGACTGTCTGCCGAAAGATATCAATTCCATCGAAGAGCGGCTGCGTTCTCGTTTTGAATGGGGCCTGATTGCGGACATCCAACCGCCGGATCTCGAAACCAAGATCGCGATTTTGCAGAAGAAGGCGGAAAACGAGCGTTTTGGTCTGCCGGATGACGTAGCCGAGTACATCGCGCGCGCCATCAAGTCCAACGTCCGCGAACTGGAAGGCGCCCTCACCCGGCTGATGGCCTACGCTTCGCTAACCGGCGCCACGATTTCGCTCGCGACAGCCCAACAGGTATTGCGCAACATCATCGCTTCGCAGGAAAAGCGCGTCACGATCGACTTGATCCAGAAGCGTGTGAGCGAGCACTTCAACTTGCGCGAGCAGGACCTAAAAGTCCGCAGCAACACTCGTGCCATCGCTTTTCCCCGCCAGGTAGCGATGTACATCGTCAAACAACTTACCACGGCTTCCCTGCCGGAAATCGGCCGCCAATTCGGCGGTAAGCATCACACCACGGTTCTTCACTCCATCAACAAGATCGAAGAGATGCGGCGTTCAGACAAAGATTTGAACCGCGTCATCACCCGTTTGATGGACGCTCTGCAGTAATTTACTCAACAAAACGTATTTTCATTCACCGACTTGGGGTCTGCCCGCCTTCTTTCTCCGTGCGAGACATAATCGCGCTGTGGACAACCATTTCAAAAGCTGCGGATGGTGTGTGGACGTACGAGGAAGAAATGTACGTTTCGCTGGCCGGAAACCTTGCGCCGGAGAATTTTCCGACTTCTCCACACTTCGCCACTTTGAATCACTGCGACTAAACACCGGTATGCATTGGGGTTGGCAAGCTTTCCACAAATTCACAAACATCATCACAACAACAAGGGTCAATTGTGCTCCAAGATCTGAAATTCAAATCCTTCTCTTGTTGTTCATTGTTGTTGTGGATTTCCTGCATACTTTTTGAAGTGCAGAGCGATTCACAAAACGCACTATTTCCACAGTCCAGACTCCCGAACCGGACTTTTCAGCAGCGCAAAAAGCGAGTAAAGTAGCGGCCAGTGTTGTTGTGTCTCCAAGAAAGGTTCTTGCGAAATGACGGCAACTGGAACCGCACGCGAGGAAAGCCAATCAATGGAATTCAGCGTTACAAAATCCGCGCTGTTGAATGAGCTCACTACCACGCAGGGCGTCGTCGAGCGCAAGACGACCATTCCGATTCTTTCGAACCTGCTTGTCGAGGCCAAGGGCAGCCGCGTAACGATCACGGCGACTGACCTCGAACTCAGCGTTCGCACGTCTTGCGAAGCCAAAGTGAAAAAAGAAGGTGCGGGGACGATTCCAGCAAAGAAGCTCCTGGAGCTTGTGCGACTGCTGCCGGAAGGCGAAATCAAATTCAAGCTACTGGAAAACCACTGGGTCGAGATCGTTAGCGAAAAGAAAAAGTACAAGCTCGTTGGCATGGCCAAGGAAAACTTTCCCGCGCTGCCGGCAATGCCGCACGTGATGGTGAAAATTCCTACCCCCACTCTCGAGAGCCTCATCGGCAAAACAAAATTCGCAATCTCAATGGAAGAGTCGCGCTACACCCTCAACGGCGGCTTGCTGATCTTAAAGCCGGATACCGTCGCGATGGTCGCGACCGACGGCCACCGCCTTGCGCTTGCGGAAACCGATCAAAAACTCGCAGGCCTCAATGGCGAAGTAAAAGTCCTCGTCCCCAAGAAAGCCATGGACGAAGTGGAAAAACTCGCGGGCGCAGCAGGCTCCGATGCGCAAATGGAATTCGCGAAGGATGAAAGCCATCTCTTTTTCCAGGCCGGCCACCGCTTGCTGATTTCCCGCATTCTCACTGGCCAATTCCCGAACTACGAAGCGGTGCTGCCGCGCGACAACAACAAAAGCATCGTCCTTGAGCGCACCGAACTCACGGACGCCGTTCGCCGCGTATCGCAACTCGCAGACCAGCGCTCTCACGCCGTAAAACTTTCCGTCTCCAGGGAAGGCGTCGAAATTTCCGCTTCCAGCCCCGAATACGGCGAAGCCAAGGAAAATATCGACAAGGAATATAAAGGCGACGCCATCTCCATCGGTTTCAATTCCAGCTACATGCTCGATTTTCTTGCCGCCGCCGCGGAAGGCCCGATCAGCATCGAACTGAAAGACGAACAGTCTGCCGGCCAGATGCGCCCCCTCGCCGACGAATCCTATCGTTACCGCTACATCATCATGCCCATGCGCATCTGATTTAGACCCGAGTCGCGTCAGGCGCAGACACTTTAATTTTCATTCGAATCTGAATTTGATACTTTAAAACGGCCCGCCAACTTCCCTGCCCAGCAAGTGCTTTTCAAATTTCCGATTCCAGGATTGGTGTCCACGTTCATGTCCAAAGCCGCGCACTCGCACAGCATCGTTCCAAGCAAGATTTCGCAGAAAATATATTTTCTCCGCGGCCACCGCGTGATGTTGAGCACAGATCTCGCCAGTCTTTACGGAGTGCAACCGCGCGCCCTCATTCAAGCCGTACAACGAAACATTGAACGCTTTCCCGCCGATTTTCTTTTTCAACTGACCGCCGACGAGCACAAGAATTTGAAATCACAATTTGTGATTTCAAGTTGGGGCGGCGCGCGCAAAGCGCCTTACGCCTTCACGGAACAAGGCGTCGCCATGCTGTCGAGCGTGTTGCGCAGCCCGCGCGCCGTGCAGGTCAACATCGCCATCATGCGAACCTTCGTGCGCCTGCGCGAAATGCTCGCCACAAACCAAAAGCTGCGGCGCAAAATCGAAGACATGGAAAAGCGCTACGACGCGAAATTCCAGATCGTTTTCGCCACGATCGAAAGCATGCTCGAGGACGAAGATTTGCCCAAACCGAGCATTGGATTCCACGCCCCAGCGACGAAGCCAAAATGAACGGGAATTCGACAAAATACCGCCTATAAGACACTGAAAATAATCCACTTATCGACATACTTTTGTTATTTACGGTGTTGAGAAATTCTCGAATTTCGAGTACACTTTCCGGGTTGTCGATTCGCTTTCGTTTCCTCCAAATCGACACGTTCGCCAGGTGAATTTCGACCTGTTTTATTCGCTTCGCGCCAGAGGCGTTTGGTCAAAATTCGCATGGAGTTGTATGAGTCTTCGCCGCGTCTCGCTGCGCGAGATGGGATGGAGCAGGAACCCTACGAGTTCCGGTCGGCCCAGCGCGGATCGTTTGCGATCCTGCTCGAGTCCGGAATCAAAGGGTAAGGAACGCGCCGCACTTGCGGCTGTCCCTGAAGGACGCACGGAAAAATCCGCACGCACGCCTTTCCTAGCTTCAAGAAAATTTATCGAGCCGTTTCGCTCGACTTGTAATTCGCAGTTTGTTTTTCGCGCTCCGCATGCGCAAAGTTTCGCTTTTGCCAGGATTCGCACTGAGGGAGAAAAAATGGGCGACAAGGAAAACGTCGGCGGTAAGCCAGCCGGAGGACATCAGTACGATGCGAAGTCCATCAAAGTGCTCGGCGGACTCGAAGCCGTGCGCCTGCGTCCCGCGATGTACATCGGCTCGACCGGCGAAATGGGTTTGCATCACCTCGTCTGGGAAGTCGTCGACAACTCCGTCGACGAAGCGATGGCCGGCTACGCGGACGAAGTAAACGTCACCGTTCACGAAGACAATTCCGTCACCGTTGTCGACAACGGCCGCGGAATTCCCGTCGACATGCACGCCACCGAAAAGCGTCCCGCTGCTGAAGTCGTTCTCACGGTTCTCCATGCCGGCGGAAAATTCGACAGCGACACCTACAAAGTTTCCGGCGGTCTTCATGGCGTCGGCGTTTCCGTCGTCAACGCGCTCTCCGATTGGCTCGAACTTGAAATTCAGCGCGACGGTGCCGTTTGGGAGCAGACCTACGAAAAAGGCAAGCCCAGTTCGAAGCTCAAACAAACCGGAAAAACGCGCAAGACGGGCACAAAAGTTACCTTCCACCCCGACGCGAGCATATTCGAAAAAACCGTCTTCAGCTACGACACGCTCGCCACGCGTCTCCGCGAATACGCTTTCCTCAACAAAGGCCTCAAGGTCACGCTCACCGACGAACGCGCAGAAAAAAGCGCCGAGTTCCGCTTCACCGGCGGTATCGCCGAATTCGTTAAGCACCTCAATCGCGGCAAGGAAACCCTCCACGATTCTCCGATCTATATGGAAGGCAAGCGCGGAAGTCTGGAAATCGAAATCGCACTCCAGTACAACGACAGCTACGGCGAAAACGTTTTCGCCTTCGCCAATACGATCAACACCGTCGACGGCGGTACACACCTCTCCGGCTTCCGCTCTGCGCTCACGCGTACCATCAACAACTTCGCTTCCGCCAACGGCATGCTCAAGGAGCAGAAAGACGAAGTCAGCATCACGGGCGACGACGTCCGCGAAGGCCTTGTCGCCGTTGTCAGCGTGCGCTTGCCGCAGCCGCAGTTCGAAGGCCAGACCAAAGGCAAGCTCAACAGCGACATCAAGGGCGACGTCGAGCAAATCGTCAACGAACGCCTCGGCGAATGGTTCGACAAACATTCCACTGTCGCGCGGCGCATCATCGGCAAGTGCATTGACGCGGCCCGCGCCCGCGAAGCCGCCCGCAAAGCGCGCGAACTCACGCGCCGCAAATCCGCCATGGATTCCAGCGGCCTTCCCGGCAAACTTGCCGATTGCCAGGAACGCGATCCCAGCCGTTGCGAACTCTTCGTCGTTGAGGGCGAATCCGCCGGCGGCTCCGCAAAAATGGGCCGCGACCGCAAGTACCAGGCGATTCTTCCGCTGAAAGGTAAAATTCTTAACGTTGAAAAAGCGCGTTACGACAAGATGCTCGGCCACGAGGAAATTCGCGCCATCATCACCGCGCTCGGCACCGGCATCGGCAAAGACGATTTCGACGCAGGCAAGCTCCGCTATCACAAAGTCATTTTGATGACCGACGCCGACGTTGACGGCAGCCACATTCGCACGCTCCTTCTCACTTTCTTTTTCCGGCACATGAAGGAGCTAATCGAACGCGGCCATGTTTACATCGCGCAACCGCCTCTCTATCGCGTCAAGCGCGGCAAAACCGAAAAATATATCCGTGACGAGCGTGATTTCGCGCGCGAGCTCATGAAGCGCGCCACCGAAGATCACGTTGTCAAAGCAAAAGAAGGCGTCAACCTCGATGGCGCGAAGCTGACATCCTTCTTGTTGAACGTCCAGGAATACGAAGCAGCCGCAGCCAAACTCGGCCGCCGCTTGCGCGAACCTGTGCTCGTGGAAATCCTCGCCGAAAGCAGCCTAGAAAAGAAAACCGATTTCGAAGACAAGAAAGCACTTGAAAAAATTCTCAAGGAGATCGACAAGGCCAAGCTGAAGCTCGAAGGAAAAATCACTTTTGACGAAGAGCACAGCCTTTACGAAATTCATTTTGGCCCGCCGCACAACCAGAAAATCAATTGGGCGCTCGCTTCAAATCCCGAATACAAGCGCTTGCGCGCCCTCGCGAAGCAGATCGAAGAGTTCAATCATCCACCCTTCACCATCGCGACCAACGGCACCAAGGTCACCAAAGAAAAAGTCGTCGACGTTTTGAACTACGTCGTCGAAGATGCGAAAAAGGATTTCACCATTACTCGATTTAAAGGCTTGGGCGAAATGAACGCCGAACAGCTTTGGGACACAACGATGAACGCGGACACGCGCACGCTCCTCCAGGTCAAGCTGGAAGACGCCGTCGCCGCCGAAGACATTTTTACGACGCTCATGGGCGAAAACGTCGAAGCGCGCCGCAAGTTCATCGAGGAAAACGCCCTCGAAGTCGTGAACCTGGATATTTGATTTGTAGCGCCGGCTGGTCCTGGAAGGGCTTCCAGCCCGCGGCGTTTCTGTCTGGCTTTTGTGCAGTGGCCGATCTTTAGATCGGCTGTGGAGCAAATGATTTACCAGCTCGGTTGGACAACATTGCCCGGACTGCGGGGTTTGAGCTGCTCTGAATTTCGTGCTTTTGCGACCGATGCCCCGGATTTAGTAAATGGAGTGGCGGCAGAATTTTCCAGCGAAGCCGAGCGGGACGAGTTTTTGAAGCAGATCGAAGCGGAGTTTGGGCCGCGGCGCTTCACCAATGCGGCTGATGCGTTCGACACCGTGAAAGCTTGGGTGCTCGAACGCAGTAACAAGTAGCGGAAAAGTTTTCGGTACCAAGACGAGGAAAAATGGCGGACGAGACAAAACAATCGATAGTGCTCCCGATCGATATCGAAGCGGAGATGAGGAAGTCGTACCTCGACTACTCCATGAGCGTCATCATCGCGCGCGCGCTTCCCGATGTGCGCGACGGCCTCAAGCCCGTGCAGCGCCGCATCCTGGTCGCCATGAACGACCTCGGCCTCGCCTCCAATCGTGGCTACCGCAAGTGCGCCAAAATCTGCGGCGATACGTCCGGTAACTATCACCCGCACGGTGAAGCCGTAATTTATCCGGCGATGGTGCGTCTCGCGCAGGACTTCAACCTCCGTTACATGCTCGTGGACGGACAGGGAAATTTCGGTTCGGTCGACGGCGATCCTCCCGCGGCCATGCGGTACACGGAAGCGCGCCTCGCAAAAATTTCCGAAGATATTCTCGCCGACCTCGAAAAAGAAACCGTAGACTTCATTCCGAACTTCGACCAGACGCGTGAAGAGCCGGTCGTTCTCCCGTCGCGAATTCCGAATCTGCTGGTTAACGGCGCGAGCGGTATCGCGGTCGGCATGGCCACCAACATTCCGCCGCATAACCTGCGGGAAATCGTGGACGCCGCCATTCTCTTAATCGAAAAGCCCGACGCTTCGCTCAAAGAAGTCATGAAGCTGGTGCCGGGACCCGATTTCCCCACCGGCGCCTATATCGCCGGCCGCGAAGGAATTGAAGCGGCCTACAAAACGGGACGTGGCAGTTTCACGATGCGCGCGAAAGCGGCAATCGAAGAAGCCTCCAAGGATCGTGAAAATATCGTCATCACCGAAATTCCGTATCAGGTGAACAAAGCGAAATTGATCGAGCGCATCGCGGACCTGGTGCAGAACAAGAAGATCGAGGGAATTTCGGACGTGCGCGACGAGTCCTCGCGCGAAGGCATGCGCGTCGTCATCGAGCTCAAGCGCGGCGAAGAATCGCAGCTGATTCTGAACAATCTTTTCAAACAGACGCAGATGCAGGAATCGTTCCACGTGATTTTGCTGTCGATCGTTGGCGGCCAGCCGCGCGAACTCGGCCTGATTCCGCTCATCAAGCTCTTCATCGAGCACCGCATGGAAGTCGTGCGCCGGCGCACGATTTTCGAATTACGCAAAGCGGAAGAGCGCGAACACATTTTGGTCGGCTATCAGATTGCCCTCGACCATCTCGATAACGTGATTCGTATCATCCGCGGATCCTCCAGCCGCGCCGAGGCGAAAGAAAACCTGTTCAAGTATTTCAGCGAACAGGACATTACCATCACCGAGAACGGCAAATCGAAGAAGCTCGAAGGTGTAAAGCTCGATGGCCGCAAATACCGCTTCGTTGCTGCCGCGGAAGTCGAAGCCGCCGGCCGCCCGGGCGCGCTCACCCTCAGCTACAAACAAATCGACGCCATCCTCGAATTGCAATTGCACCGCTTGACGCAGCTTTCCATCGACGAAATTGTCAGCGAATTGAAATCCATCCGCGACTTGATTGCCGAACTAAGAGAAATTCTTGCCAGCGAGCGCAAGTTGAAAGCCGTCATCACGGCGGAACTGAAAGAAGTTCACAAAGCCTACGGTGACGACCGTCGCACGCAAATCGTCGACAAAGTCGACGAAATCAAACTCGAAGATTTGATCGCCGACACGGACATGCTCATCACCGTGAGCCATGCCGGTTACATCAAGCGCACCGCAGCCGATACCTACCGCCATCAAACACGCGGCGGCAAAGGACGCATCGGCGCGAAGACGAAAGACGAGGACTTCGTCGAACACCTCTTCATCGCTTCGGCGCACAGCTACATACTGCTGTTCACGTCAAAGGGCCGCGTCTACTGGCAAAAAGTGTATGAATTGCCGGAAGCCGCAGCCGCTACGCGCGGAAAAGCCATCTCCAGCCTTGTGAAATTCCAGGAAGACGAAAAACTCACAGCGCTCGTCGCCGCTACGAATCTGGAAGAAGCCGACCGCTTCGTCTTCATGGCCACCAAAAACGGCACCGTGAAAAAATCGTCGCTCACTGAATTTTCCAACCCGCGTTCGACCGGCATCATTGCAATCAATCTCGAACCGAAGGACGAACTCATCGGCGCGAAGCTCACCGACGGAAAACAGATGATTTTCCTCGCCAGCCACGAAGGCCAGGCCATTCTCTTCCGCGAAACTGAAGTGCGCGCCATGGGCCGCAACGCCGGCGGCGTCAATGGCATGGACCTCGACAAGGACGATTACGTCGTCAGCATGGACGCCGTCCAGCCCGACTTCGAAATCATCGCCAAGGAACGCAAGAAAACCACGCAAAATCTCGAAGAACTCGAAAACGAAGACATCAAGGATTCGCTCACCACCCTGATGCTCACGGTGGCCGAAAAAGGCTACGGAAAGCGCACCGCCCTCGCCGAATACCGTATTACTTCACGCGGCGGCAAAGGCGTCGTCAACATGAAGACCACCGATCGCAACGGCTCCGTCGTCGCTACGCTGCAGGTCACCGAAGAATCCGACGTCATGATCATCACCGAACACGGTAAAGTGATCCGCGTTCACGCCAACGAGATTCGCGAAGCGGGCCGCTCCACCCAGGGCGTTCGCCTGCTCAAACTCGATGGTGACGATTCCATCGCCGCCGCCGCCGTCCTCCAAGAAGAAGACGAAGAAGAAAAGAAGTAGAAACTCTTTTCGCGGAGATTTCTCCCCTGAGTGCTAGAATTCTCAGGCCATGAAAACTTCGCGCCGCTTGCTTTTGCTGCTTCCGTTGGCTGTCCCCTTTGTCTTTGCCGACGGCAAGGACAAGAGACCGGCTCCCGTAAAAAAAGAATTTTTTGCCTTTGCTGGAACCTACACCGCGAAAACGCAGAGCAAGGGAATTTATTCATTCCGCTATGACGCCACGACCGGCAAACTGACAGCGATCGGTGTCGCGGCCGAAACTCCCGATCCTTCTTTCGTGGCGATTCATCCAAGCGGAAAATTTCTCTACGCCGTGAACGAAAGCGGCAAATCCAGCTTCGTCACTTCCTTTTCGCTCGATGCCAAAACCGGAACCTTGACGCAGCTCAATCAAGTGCCAGCGCAGGGCGAAGATCCTTGCTACATCGCATTCGATCAAAACGGCAAATATATTCTCGTGGCGAACTACACCTCCGGGACGCTTGCGGTGTTCCCGATTTTGGCCGACGGAAAAATCGGCGAGAAAACCGCGCTTTATCAGGACAGCGGGAAGTTGGGCCCAAACAAAGAGCGGCAGGAAGGTCCTCACGCGCATTGGATTGAAACCAGCGCCGACAATCGCTATGCGCTCGCCGCCGATTTGGGTCTCGACCAGATTTTGATTTTTCAGTTTGACGCGGCAAAAGGCACGCTCGGACCGCACATCCCACCCGGCGCCACCTTGAAAGCCGGGTCCGGCCCGCGCCACGCCATATTTTCTCCGAACGGAAAATTTCTTTTTGTCGTGAGCGAACTCAATTCGACCGCGACGAGTTTTGCCTTCGACTCGAAAAAAGGTGACTTGAAACAAGTCAACAGTGTTTCGACTTTGCCCGCGGAATTCACTGGCCGTAATGACGTTGCCGAGGTCGCCATCCATCCCAGCGGAAGATTTCTTTACGTCTCCAATCGCGGATTGGACAACATCGCCATTTTTGACATCGATCTGAAGAAAGGGACACTGTCGCCGGTGGGCGGCATTCCCACGGGCGGAAAAGAACCGCGCCACTTCACGTTTGATCCTTCCGGGACTTTTCTTTTCGTCGAAAATCAATTCAGTGACACGATTGTGGCGTTCCACGTCGACATCAATACGGGGCAGCTAACTCCGACTGGCGACAACGTCGCGGTGCCCTCGCCGGTCTGCCTCAAGTTCATCGCTGCTGAATAAAATCTCTGCCGGAGTCGTTCCGTGATTTTGTGGATTTTGTGGAGCGCGGACATCCGCGTTCTGCGCTACAATCCCGCCTTTGCGTACGCACTTTTTGGGAGAACCTCATGAACCGGAATCATTTCTGGAAAGTACTTTCGTCCATCGCGCTGTTTCTCGCCGCGGCGCCTTTTGCGTGGGGCGACGGAGAATCCGCGCCCGGTCGCGACCCCAAACAACCGGTCGATGAGGCATACACCGCGAAGATGAAAAAATACACGACGGCGCCTTATTTCACGTCGCCGCTGGTGGATTATCTGCCTGCTTCCAGCAACGTTCCCACGCCGGAAGCCGTGCTCGGCGACGTCGCCGGCGCGCCGGGAATTCTTCCGTACGCCGAAGATGTTTATAGATACATGCGCATGTTGGAAAAGGCGAGCCCGCGCGTGAAAGTGATTTCCATCGGCACCACCGAAGAAGGCCGCGAAATGATTGCGGTAGCCGTCACCTCGGAAGAAAACCTGACGAAGCTGGAAGAAAATCGCGCCCGCCTCGCGAAGCTTGCCGATCCG
>Ga0247669_1000663_pt1 | contig 12609 bp, 9 predicted proteins | sample CNK10_metaG_FD_182734 | JGI IMG/M metagenome (GOLD analysis project Ga0247669, IMG submission 182734) | Soil microbial communities from Purdue University Martell Research Forest, Indiana, United States - CNK10 | ecosystem: Environmental > Terrestrial > Soil > Temperate forest > Bulk soil | place...
GGCAGATGACAACGCAAGAGAAAAATTATTGGCTCACCACGGCGGAGATGCCGCGGATCGAACCACGGCCGCTTCCTGAAAAGGCCGACGTAGCGATCCTCGGCGCGGGTTTCACCGGTCTTTCCGCCGCACGCACGCTCGCGAAGCTTGGCACGCGAGTTGCCGTTCTCGAAGCAGAAACGGCCGGGTGGGGCGCGAGTTCCCGCAACGGCGGCATGGTTCTCACCGGATTGAAGCTTGGTGCCGGGGACCTGATCTCACGCTATGGCAAAGAAACCACGCGTCGAATGTTTGCAGCGTCACTCGATGCCATTTCGATGGTCGAGCAAATCGTCGCGGACGAAAAGATTGATTGTGACTTTTGCCGGTGCGGACATCTTGAAGTCGCAAACAAGCCGAGTCATTTCGATGCATTTGAGCGCGGCGCCGAGACGATGGAGCGCGAGCTAAATCACTCCGTACGAGTCGTTCCGCGCGAAGACCTTTTTACGGAGATTGGATCGAAAGTCTATTTTGGCGGACTTGTTGACGAAGTTAGCGCCGGCGCAAATCCCGCGCGCTATGTGGCAGGGCTCGCGAAAGCGGCCGTTTGCGCGGGGGCGGACATTCACGAGCAGACGCGCGTTCAGAAAATCGAATCGGCTTCCAAAAACGGCGCCCCGGGCTGGAATCTTTCGACTTCGCGAGGTGCCGTTTGGGCTCGCGATGTTTTAGTCGCCACCAGCGGCTACACCGGCGACAGCACGCCCTCGCTTCGCCGCAAATTGATTCCGATCGGTTCATACATTATTGTCACGGAAGTTTTGCCCGCGGGAATTGCCGCTGAAGTCAGTCCGCGCAATCGCATGATCTACAATTCACTTTATTACACGCATTACTACCGTCTGACGCCTGACCGGCGAATGCTCTTCGGCGGGCGCGCCGCCTTTTTTCCGGAAAACGAAAACACCATCCGCGAAAGTCAGGCGATTCTCCGCCGCGATATGGTTCAGATTTTCCCTCAACTCGCCGACACAAGAATCGAATACGTTTGGGGCGGTACACTCGACTTCGCATTCGACATGATGCCGCACGTCGGAAAAATGGATGGTTTGTACTACTCCGTGGGATACGCGGGCCACGGCGTTGCCATGGCAACGCTGCTCGGCCACAAAATGGCGGAGCGTATTGCGTCCGGTTCGGTCACTCCGGAAGCCAATCCCTTTGCGGAAATTCCTTTCAAGGGCGCGCCACTCGGCATCTATCACCGCAAACCGTGGTTTCTGCCGCTGGCGGGGCTGTGGTTCCGATTTCTCGATATAGTGAGTTAGCGCGCTAATTCGCCGCGGCAGGTTGTGACTTTCTCCGCAAGAACAGATACGCGACCGGCCCCAGCAAGATCGCTGCCGGTCCCCAATGAAGCGCGAACTTATCCGCGCTCAAAAGGCTGCCAACGGTCGCGACAATTCCCATAAAAACCGGCGCGGCGACGGCGTAAAACAGTCCAGGCTTTCCGCCAGGGATTTTAAACGGGCGTTCGAGAGCGCCGTGCGTTCTTCGCAGTTGCCACGCGGAAAGAGCTGTCATCAATGTTGTCGCGACACGCAGCCAAGCATAAATCGTAATCAGCTGCGCGAGGCTGTGAATTGCCAGCAGCGCGTAAACAATTGCCGAGATCACGATACATACCGCCGGCGTACCGAACCGCGGATGGAGGCGCGTCAATTGCTTCGGCAGGAATCCATCTTCCGCCATTGCAAACGGCATGCGCGTCGTGGCGAGCACGGTGCTATTCAGCAGGCAGACATTCCCGACTGCGGCAGCGATCGTGATTGCAGCGGCCAGCGTAAGGCCGCCGAGCAGCCGCGCCGCTTCCGAAAAATAGCCGGCGCCCCAGTCCTGCCAATTGTTCAGCGCGGCGAGCGAAGCAAACGTTGGCAAGAAATACGTCGCGATCGACATCGGCACGACGATTGCGAGCGCCAGCGGATAGTTTCGCCGCGGGTTATCCACCTCCTGCGCGACGGTGGAAAGCTGCTCGTAACCAGAATAAAGCCAAACGCCGAGAGCGAGTCCCACGCCGAAAACTTGTGAAAACGGTTTGTGGGGCGGAGTAAGTGGCACGAACGGATTGTGGTGCGCGTGCGCGAGTCCGATGACGGTCATCACGAGTACCGGAATCAGCACACCGATTTCGAGTACCGTGGAAATTTTGCCGACCAAATCAATTCCGCGAACGTTTATGTATGTAATCACGGCAATTAGCGCGACCGAAATGATGTAGTGCTTCCAGCCGACAATGCTTGGATAGTACGCCGTGATGTAATCGGTAAAGAGAACCGCGTACGCGCTGCCGAGCAAAAACGACGCGGTCCAATTCCACCAGCCCGCGAGAAATCCCCAAAAATCGCCGAAGCCTGCGCGCACCCAGCGGTAAAATCCGCCTTGCACGGGCATCGCAGTCGTCAGCTCCGCGGCGACAAGCGAAATCGGAATGCACCAGAAAAGGGGAATCAATAGGTCATAGAGCAGCGTCATTCCCGGGCCAGAAGTGTTGACTTGCTCTTCGAGGCCGAACGGGCCTCCCGTCGTGTAGGAAAACATCACGAACACGAACGAGAAGATTCCCGCTTTCTTTGCGGCAGATTTCAGCGATGAGTGACCGGAATTGGGCACAGGAAAGAGTTACGTCAGCTGCGGGATAGTATCCGCAACTCTCGCACGGCGCAACATTGCGTTCCGGGTGGAACTAGAATTTGCGGGAGTGTTCTTTTGCCCAGCGCTCCACTACAACTTTCTTGTCGGTGTAAAACTCGATTGCATCCCGACCCTGCCCGTGCATGTCGCCGAAGAAGCTGTCTTTCCAGCCGCTGAAAGGGAAGTACGCCATCGGCGCGGCGACGCCGATGTTGATGCCGATATTTCCAGCCGGCGCTTCATAGCGGAAGCGCCGCGCCGCCGAACCACTCGAAGTGAAAAGCGAAGCCTGATTGCCGAATGGATTCTTGTTCAAGAAAGACATCGCTTCGTCCAAATCCTTCGCGTGCACCAAGCTCAGCACAGGCCCGAAAATTTCCGTGTGGGCCAATTCGCTCTCGACCGGCACGCCGTCGAGAATCGTGGGCTTCACGAAGTTGCCATTTTCTCCGCCCGAAATCTTCGCGTGGCGGCCATCGACCAAAACTTTCACCCCTTGTTTTTCACCTTCGCCGATCAATGTTTCCACGCGAGTTTTGCTTTGCGGCGTGATGACAGGCCCCATCTGCGTTCCTTCTTCCAGGCCGTTGCCAACGCGCAGCTTCGATGCCGCATCCGCAATCGAATCGCGAAATGTTCTTTGTGCCTCACCGATTGCAACCGCCACGGAAACCGCCAGGCAGCGTTGTCCGGCGCAACCAAACGCGCTGTCGCCGATAATTTGTGTTGCCATGTGCATGTCCGCATCGGGCAGGACGATTACCGGATTTTTTGCGCCGCCCTGGCATTGTGCGCGTTTACCGCTGGCAGCGGCGCGGGCGTAAATATATTTCGCTACTGGAGTCGAGCCCACGAAGCTGACCGCGCGCACTTTCGGATGATCCAGAATCGTATCCACGGCAGTCTTGCCGCCGTTCACCATGTTGACCACGCCTTTCGGCAAGCCAATCTGCTCGAACAATTCAAACGCGCGCTTCATCGTAAGCGGCACGCGCTCGGAGCCTTTCAGCACAAACGTATTTCCCGTCGCAATCGCATAAGGCAAAAACCAGAAGGGAATCATTGCGGGGAAATTGAACGCGGTAATCGCGGCGACGACGCCCATCGGCTGGCGAATCATCGTTTCATCGATGCCGCGTGCGACATCTTCCAGGTTATAACCTTGCATCATCATCGGAATGCCGCACGCGACTTCCACGTTTTCAATCGCGCGGCGAAGTTCCGCTTTCGCTTCCGTCAGCGTTTTGCCGTTTTCGATGGTGATGAGCCGCGCCAATTCGTCGATATGTTGTTCGAGCAGCATCTTCAGCTTGAAGAGCGGCTGGATGCGGTCTTCTGGCGGCGTACGTCGCCAGTCCGGAAATGCCGCAGCGGCGGCTTCGATTGCCGTGCTCACTTCGCTCGCCTCGGCAAGCGGGACTTTGCCCAGTGAAGCGCCCGTTGCGGGATTAATGACCTCCTGCCAATTGGACGAAGTCGAATTGGTCCATTGTCCGCCAATGAAATGGGGCACGCGGATGTCGGAAACAGCGGTTGCGCACATGGGAGAAACCTCTGCGATCGCTAAGAGTGAAATTCCGGCGGGCGTCTAGGAACAGACCTTGCGGAATTTGAGTAAAGTTTACAGCAAAACAGCGCGATGCGAAATGAGCAACGCGCGGGAAAGTTGAGTTATTTGCGGAGCCATGCTTCCATCGCGAAGTCGCCGCCAAAATCGCGTTCACGGTAGTGCAGCGTGTGGATTTGTGGCGAAGAAAACTCGCCTCGTACGAACGGAACCGTCACACGGCCCGCAATTTTCGGCGCATAAAAGAGAAACAATTTGTCGACGATCTTCGCCGCCAGTGCCGAGCCATTGAGCTTCGCGCCGCCTTCGAACAGCACACTCAGAATCTCTCTGCGTCCCAATTCTTTCAGCACTGTTTTCAAATCAATTTGTCTGCTTCGTGCGGTCGCTCGAATCAGTTCGACTCCAGCTTCTTGCAGCTTTCGTGCCTTCGGCGATTGTAGCGATGTCCCCGTGAAAACGAGCAGGTCCTTGCTGGCCGTCTTCACAATCCGTGATTTCGGCGAAAGCTTCAGTTGGCTATCCAGAATCACGCGCAGTAACTTTCGGCGCCGTGGCAACCCGCTGCGGTCTGTGAGCAGCGGATCATCGGCGAGGATTGTGCCAATGCCTGTCAGCAAGGCGTCCGACGCATGACGCATGCGTTGCACTGCCGCGCGCGATTCTTCCGAACTGATCCACTTGCGCTTTTTCCCCTTGCCCTGCCGCGGCAAGGCAATCTGTCCGTCCAGCGTCAACGCCGATTTTAAGGTCACAAATGGCCTTCCACTCGCCGACCATTTGAAAAACGCTTCGTTCAATTCCTTCGCATCGAGTTCGATGTCGCCCGGTCCAATCTCCGCCTTCACACCCGCGGCTTGGAGTTTCTCCAATCCACGGCCATCCACGTTTGGATTTGCGTCGCGTGTTGCCATCACGACGCGCGCAATGCCGGCTTTGATGATCGCTTCCGTACACGGTCCAGTGCGGCCGGTGTGATTGCAGGGCTCAAGGCTGACGTAGAGCGTTGCGCCGCGCGCTCGGTCGCCCGCCGCTTTCAACGCTACAATTTCCGCGTGGTCGCGCAAGTCGTACTGGTGAAATCCTTCGCCCGCAATTTCGCCGTCGCGAACAATCACGCAACCCACGAGTGGATTTGGACTCGCCAGCCCAAAGCCTTTGCGTGCCAGCGCAAGGGCATGCTGCAAGAAGTGAATGTCGTGTTCGTTCACAGGATTAGTCGAAGAGGGAATTCACGTACGTTTCGGCGTCGAACGGAACCAGGTCGTCAATCTGTTCGCCGGTGCCCACGAAACGGATCGGCAAGCCCAGTTCGCGCGAAATCGCCACGACGATTCCGCCCTTCGCCGTCCCGTCGAGTTTCGTCAAAATAATTCCGGTCACGCCGACGGCCGAAGTGAATTCGCGCGCTTGCGACAGCCCGTTCTGCCCCGTCGTGGCGTCCATCACGAGCAGCACATCGTGCGGCGCGCCGGGAATGACTTTTGCCGCGGTGCGCTTCATTTTGTCCAGCTCGGCCATCAAATTCGATTTCGTATGCAGACGCCCTGCCGTGTCCACAATCACCGCATCCGCATTCCGCGATTTCGCCGCGCCCATCGCATCGAACACGACCGCAGCCGGGTCCGCGCCGGACTTTTGCTTTACGACTTCAACGCCATTGCGCTGCGCCCAAATCTCCAGTTGCTCGATCGCCGCCGCGCGGAACGTGTCTGCCGCACAGAGGACGACGTTCAACCCTTGCTGCCGCAGCCGATTCGCCAGCTTCCCGATACTTGTCGTCTTGCCGACGCCATTTACGCCAACGACAAAAACGACACGCGGGCCGCTCCCGTTCGTCGAAGCAGTGCCAAGCTTCAACTCCGTCGCAGGCTGAACGATCCGTGCGATGTGCGACTTAATTTCTTGCCTGAGCTGCGTCGTGTTCGATAGCGCATTGCGGTCGAGCTTTTCTTTTACAGCGTCCAGTACTTCTCGCGTCGTTTTGACGCCGATGTCGGCGGAAATCAGCGCCGTTTCCAAGTCCTTCAAAATCGAAGGGTCAATCGCCCGCTCGCCAAGAAAGATGGAATCGACGGTTTCTGCCAGCGCCGCTTTGGTCTTGTTAACGGACGCCTTTAGCCGCTCTAGGAGCGAGGGCTCGGCCTTCTCGGTCTTATCTTTTTTGCCAAAGAGGGAGAACATAGTCGGCTGCGCCGCGACCGGCGCAAACGTAAATTGTAACAGAGAGAGGAACCGCGCGCCGTGGAGGCGCGCGTTAGACTTGCACTTCGACGGCGGAAAGCCGCAGCCTGCCTGCGGTCACTGCTGCATCAAGGGCCGTAACGATTGCGGGGTCAAATTTCGATCCGGCTAGCGCCCGGATGCGTCCCATCGCGTAATCCAGTTCCATCGCCGTCTGATACGGCCGATTCGTCGTCATCGCGTCCAGCGTGTCGGCCACGCCGATGATGCGCGCCATTTGCGGAATCTGCGGGCCGGACAATCCATAAGGATAGCCGCGCCCGTCAATGTGTTCGTGGTGCAGTTCGATGCCGGGCAGCATTTCTTTCAACTGAGAAACCGGGCGCATGATGTTCGCGCCTTTGACGGTGTGCTGTTTCATCAATTCAAATTCTTCCGGCGTTAGCGAACCCGGCTTCTTCAAGACCCGGTCGTCCACGCCAATTTTTCCGACGTCGTGCAGCAGCGCCGCAATTCGGAGCTTGTCCAACTCATCCGCAGGCAACTTCAATTCGCGCCCGATAATCTGCGAATACTTCGCCACCCGGCCGGAATGGCCTCGGGTGTACGGATCCTTTTCGTCGATCGCAGCCGCCAGCATGCGAATCGAACCGATAAACAGTTCGCGGTTTTCTTCGGCCGCTTCCTTCAGCTTCTCGATGTACTCTTCGATGTCGCCGGCCATTTTGTTGAAGTTTTCAGCCAGCTCGCTGATTTCCGACGCGCCACGCACGGGCGACCGCTGATGAAATTCGCCGCGGCTGATAGCGCGGGTGGAGGCCACAAGGCCGCGCACCGGGCCGCTGATGCCGATGGCGAAAAAGTAGCCGACAAGAATCGCGACGAGTACGACGACGCTGACGAACGCGAGCGCCTGGCGGTTCAGGTCCGCCACACCGGCGTCGTCGCGTGCTTCGCTCAAACTCCGTTGCGCCACCACCGCCCACTCGAGTTCGCTGAGCGTGCTGTACGTGCCGATCATTTCGATCGGCCTCTTGCCTTCCGTGTCCGTGAAGCGAATCGTTTCCGTATTGTGCAGTGCTTGCGGCAATGTCTTGATTTGTTTAACCACGGGATTGGCGCTTGCGTCTTCGCCCGGGCTGAAATGCCGTGTATCCGGATGCGCGATCAATTTCCCATCGTGATTGACGATATAAACCGTGCGCCCGCGGACGCTGGCGTCGGTCAGCCGTTGAAGGATGGGCTTGAACGTCACAACGGCAGCGAGCATTCCGTTGAACTTGTCGTGGTCCATCAACGGAATCGCGATGACGAAGGCCGTATCGTTGGTCGGCGAAACCGTCAACGGGTCGCTCCGGAACTTCACAAAATTTGTTGAAGACGATTGCTGCGTCGCCTGAAACGCCCGGTTCAAAACCTTGCTGACAAACGGATCCTGTTCCGCTCGAAAATTCCCCTGCGACGCGCTGGTACCCTTCTTATTCGTGCTGACGGCCGTTATATACAGCACCGTCATGTGGTTGCTTTCAACGAAGTTTTCCAACAGCCGCGTCACTTTCGGTTCGGCCGCGGGATCGGAGACGTCCTGAATCGTTCCCATCAATTCCAAAATCTGTTGTTCGCTCAACAGCTGCTGCGTGAGGTTGGAGTCGAAACTCTGCACTTCCTGTGCCAGCGAACGCGTCAAATCCGACTGCTGCACCCGCTCCGTATCGAGCAGCTTGTCCTGACTGAGCTGCAGAACCTGGCGGTGATAAAGGCCAATCGGTAGGGCGCTGATGAGCAGCATCGCGCCTAGCACGAGCCATAGAATGCGGATGCGGCCGGTACGCACCCGCTCAAGAGACTTTTTCCAGTTCAATTCCATATGCCGCTTACTATTTTACTGGTGGGTCGAAAGCTTCAGGACGGCGTTGCAAGCGCGAGGTGCTGATCCGCCAATGGGACGAAGGTACTACTCGCCCGCAGTGCAATTATTCGCTCTTTTGCGGGCGTTCCATGATTTCGCAGATCGCCACCTCGGGAGCTGTCCCTCGGTACAGGATGGCGTTTACTTGCTCCGTGATGGGTAGCTCAATCTTGCGTTCGCCAGCTAGCGCGACTAGTGCCGCAGCCGTGCCCACGCCCTCGGCCACCATTTTCATGTTTTTTAGAATTTCGTTGAGCGCGCGGCCCTTGCCCAATTCGATTCCCACGAACCGATTTCGGCTAAGTGCGCCCGTGCACGTCAGCACAAGGTCGCCCAATCCGGCAAGGCCACTCAAGGTCGCCGGTTGCGCGCCCAGCGCCACGATTAGCCGCGTCATTTCCGCGAGGCCGCGCGTGATCAGCGCTGCCAAAGTGTTCGCGCCAAGTCCCAACCCCTGGCACACGCCCGCTGCGATCGCGATTACATTCTTCATGGCTCCGGCCAATTCGACTCCCAGCACGTCGCGATTCGTATACAGCCGCATCGTTGGTCCCGCAAAGCATGCCTGCAGCATTTTCGCGACCGCGTCGTCTTCGCACGCGAGAACGACAGCCGTCGGTTCTCCGCGAGCGGCCTCCAGGGCGAACGATGGGCCGCTCAACACTGAAATTGTCGCAGCGTCGCGTCGCGCCATCGCTTGCGCAATCACATCGCTCATTCGAGCGTGTGTCGCCGGTTCAAGCCCTTTCGTCGCGCTCACAAATATGACGCCGTCGCTTAAATGGGGAACCGCTGCCGAATAAATCTCTCGTGCGTATGCGGAAGGCATCGCACCAACGACAGTCTCCGCTCCACGAAGCGCCTCGCGCAAATCAGAAAACACCGAAACGTCCGTTGGGATCGCCTGCCCGGGAAGATAATTTGCATTTTCACGTTTCTCGCGCATGGCCCCGGCAAGCGTCTGGTCATGAACCCAAATCGAGATCGAATGCGGCGCGCGCGCCCGCGATAGCAGAATCGCCAGCGCTGTTCCCCAGCTTCCGCCGCCGAGAATCGCGATCCGACTCATTCGGCGTCTTCCGCTTGACGTTTCTTCCCGAGAGAAAACTTTGGTTCCGTTCCTTCGACAAGTCGCTGAAGATTCGCGTCATGCTTGTAGACGATCAGCATCGCCGCCGCCAGGGAGCCGGCCGTCACCGAAATCGGCGGCCCATAGTGTGGCGCCCATAATAAGTAAATCAGCAAAGGCATTGCGGCCGCGGCGGACACCGAAGCGAGCGAAACATAGCGCCAGAATCCCACAACCAAAGCGAAGATTATTAGTGCGCCCGCCGCCGCTGGCAGGCAGAGAACCAGAAACACTCCCGCCGCTGTCGCAACGCCTTTTCCGCCGCGGAATTTCAGCCACACCGGGAAGCAATGTCCCACCAGTGCGCCCAGTCCGGCCAACACTTCCAATGCTGCATGATCCGGAAAATAGTGTCTCGCCAGCCAGACCGGCGCCGCGCCTTTCGCCGCATCTAGCAGCAGCGTCAAGATTCCAGCCACAGGTCCAGCGCTGCGCGCCACGTTGGTCGCGCCAATATTTCCGCTGCCGGCTTTCCGCACGTCCATCCCGCCAAATAATTTTCCAAGCAACAATCCAAAAGGGATCGACCCGCAGAGGTAGGCGGCAACAAAAAGTGCAATTGGCATCAGTGGCGTTTGCATCTTGATTTAACGAGTCAATGAAAACGATTCGAGCGTAGTGTACTCCGGCCCGGCGGATTTCATCCTGCTCTCAACGAGGTGAAATGTCGAAGCGTCCATCATGCCAAATTGCCTGGCCGAAAGCGTCGCGATCGCTTCGCGAAGTTTCGGCGAGGCCGTTGCGCTCTTGTTTCGCGCCAGCGTCAAGTGTGGTGTAAATTCGCGTTCTTCGCGTGCAAAGCCGACGCCAGCAAGCGCAGCCTCGACCGCTGCGGCTAATCCAATAAGACTCTGCGGCGCATCCATCCCAACCCAGAGCACTCGGGGCCTGCGCTCGTTTGGAAAAAATCCCAATCCATGAAATTTCAGCGCTACAGGGCCAGACGTCGGCGTCGTTCGCAACGCTGCAACTATTCCTGCCAGCTTGTCGGGAGCAACTTCACCCAGAAATTTCAAGGTCACATGCAAATTCGCCGCACGCACCCACTTCCATGGATCGTCAAGCGGTTTCAATTCGCCTATCAGCGATTCGACGGCCACGCGAATGGCGCCGGGAACATCCAGCGCGACAAAGAGCCGCACCGCTCAGCCTCGCCTCGCCACGCCGTTGTAGAGGAAATGCATGCGTACCATATCCAACGCAGCCTGTGACGCCTGTAGCCGTACCATTTCGCGATCACCCGGGAAGCGCGCCACGCGCTCCTTCACTCCGCTTGCGCTCGCCAGCGCCAGATGCACCAATCCCACCGGCTTTTCTTCGCTGCCGCCGCCGGGGCCTGCAATTCCGGTAATCCCCACGCCAAGCGTGCTTCCTACTCGCCGCCGGATTCCCTCCGCCAGCGCTACCGCCACTTCCGCGCTCACTGCGCCTTTCGCTTCAATCAATTCCTTCGGCACGTCCGCCCACGCTGTCTTCATTTCATTGCTGTAGCAAACCACTCCACCCAAAAAGTACGTCGAGCTGCCCGCAATACTCGTTAATCGCTCCGCCAGCAATCCGCCCGTGCAGCTTTCCGCTGCAGCGATCGTCGCGTTGTTCATCGTCAGCATGCTTGCGACAACTTCCGGCAAGCTCGATCCGTCGCGCGAAAAAATCCGGTCCGTCAGCGCAATTTCAAATCCCTGTTCGATTTCCGCAAATGTTTTCTTCGCCAGCGCCGCATCCTCTGTCCACATCCGCAGATGCACTTGCACCTCGCCCGGCGACGCCAGCACAGTTGTGTTCACATCCTTATACCGCTTGTAAACCGGCTGAATCCGCGAATCCACCAGCGATTCGCCGAGTCCCGTCACGCGCAATTCGCGGTGAAACATTCGCACGCCGGTAGCGCGCCGCGCCACGCGTGGCAGCACTTCTTCGCGAAACATCGGTTCGAGTTCCCGTGGCGGCCCGGGCAGCAGCGCAATCATGTGTTCGCCGTCTTCGATCCAAAGCCCCGGCGCTGTGCCGCGCGGATTATTCAGTGGCTCCGCTCCTTCCGGTACCATCGCTTGTCGGACATTCGTATCCGGCATTTCGCGGCCGAACGAACGAAAGCGCGCCTTAATCGTGTCCAGAATCGTATCGTTGCGTTTCAGTTTGCGGCTCAGCAAATCCGCAACGGTCTCGCGCGTCAAATCGTCTTCGGTCGGGCCAAGTCCGCCGCTAGAAACAATCAGCGGCACGCGATTCAGCGCATCGCGAAACGCCTCGCGCAGCAAATCGCGATCGTCCCCAACAATCGTCTTGCGCACCACTTCAATTCCGAGTTTGTTCAACTCTTCCGTGAGAAAAAGGGAATTCGTATCCATGCGGTCCGGCGTCAGAAGCTCCGAACCAACGGCGATAATTTCAGCTTTCATCATGACAGGAGAATTGTATCAGCCGAGCAGCGGCAGCCCGCGCACGTCCCAATCCAGGCTGAAGAGCGCATTGGTCGTCGCAATCATTGCGCGGCCGGTCGGCAGCAGCGCCATCCCAACAATCTGCGAACCCGACAGCGCCAACTCCGCAAGGCCGTGCGGTGTTATTTTCACAATTCCGCGCCGCCCCCCATGCGAAGCCGCTACATACAGATTCGCATCGCGATCGAACGCCAGACCTTGTGGCCGGCCCAACCCGCGAAAGAAAATTCCAACTTCGCCGTTCTTGGAAATGCGGTACACGCGATCGAAGCTCGAAGTCGTCGGTCCTGTCGCGTACAGTTCGCCGTCCGGATGAAACGCCACGTGATACGCCGCAACCGACGGCTCCAGCGTCGCAAAAACAAAAATCTCGCGCGTCGGACTGATCTTGAAAATTGTGCCGCTCCGGTCGCCTACATACAAATTGTCGTCGTGATCGAACGCAATGCCCGTTGCGACGCCCATTCCTTCAATCCATTCTTCCGACCGCCCGTCGGGTGTGACGCGATGAATGGTTCCATCGTTGCGGCACGAGACGAACAAATTTCCAGCGCGATCCAGCGCCAACCCGCTTGGATTCATCAGCGAAGTCACGTACGGCTTCACATTAAAATTCGAAGTGACTTTGTAAAGTGACACTGGCACGCGCTGTCCGCGCGGCCCGCTGAACGTAACATAAGTGTTTCCCTCGGAATCCACC
>Ga0247669_1000664_pt1 | contig 12580 bp, 10 predicted proteins | sample CNK10_metaG_FD_182734 | JGI IMG/M metagenome (GOLD analysis project Ga0247669, IMG submission 182734) | Soil microbial communities from Purdue University Martell Research Forest, Indiana, United States - CNK10 | ecosystem: Environmental > Terrestrial > Soil > Temperate forest > Bulk soil...
TCACGCGCGACGTCGCCTTCATCGCGGACGTCGCCGTGCTTCCACGGTGGATCCGGGTCTGGCAGTTGCTCGACTACGCGGCCGGCGTCCATCCGCGATTCGATCGCGCCAAGGCGCTGAGTTTTCTAGCCAAGACCTCGATCAAGCGCACCAGCAAGGTCAGGGAGCTGTCGAAGGGCATGGTGACCCAACTGCACCTGGCGCTGGTCATGGCCCTTGACGCAAAGCTGCTGGTGCTGGACGAACCGACGCTTGGCCTGGACATCCTGGTCCGCAAGCAGTTCTACGACTCGCTGCTCAACGACTACTTCGACCGCAGCCGCACCATCGTCGTGACCACGCATCAGGTCGAAGAGATTCAGGACGTCCTGACCGACGTCATGTTCATCGATCACGGCCGCATCGTCTTCGACTGCAGCATGGAAGATTTCGAGACCCGTTTCGCGGAAGTGATGGTGACTCCCGAGCACGTCGCCGCCGCCAGGGCTCTACGGCCGATTCACGAGCGGCAGGTGTTCGGACGCAGCATCCTGCTGTACGACCGCGCCGACCGCCAGCAGCTCGCCGCCCTCGGCGACGTGCGTACGCCCGGCATTGCCGATCTATTCGTCGCGGTGATGGGCAATCCCGCCAATCAGGCCCAAGGAGAGGCTTCGTGAACGCTCAATCGGACTTCTCAGAACCGCGGCCGGCCGCGCCCGTCCCCATGCCGGAAACCCGCCCGATGTACTGGTCGGTGCGCCGGGAACTGTGGGAGAACCGTTCGATCTACATCGGGCCGCTCATCGTCGCCGCCGTCGTCCTGTTCGCGACCTCTCTCAGTCTGATTGGTCTGCCGAGGCGGATGAGGGAATTCCCGACGCTCGACCCGGCCAAGGGGCACGCATCGATCGCCTCGCATTTCAGCATGGCGCCGGCTCCGATCATACTGGCCGCCTTCATCGTCGGACTCTTCTACTGCATCGATGCGCTCTACGGCGAGCGCCGCGATCGCAGCATCCTGTTCTGGAAGTCGCTGCCGGTCTCCGATCGCACGACCGTGCTCTCCAAGGCCTGCATTCCTCTCGTCGTGCTGCCGCTGATCGCCTATCTGCTGAGCGCCGCCTCCCAGATCTTTCTGCTGATGCTGGGCTCCATGGCCCTGCTCGGAAGCGGTCAAAACCCGGCCGTATGGTGGGGCGAAGTTCGATTCTTCCCGGGACTGCTGATCATGCTCTACGGCCTGACCGTGCACGTGCTGTGGTTCGCACCGATCTATGGCTGGCTGTTGCTGGTTTCGGCGTGGGCCCGGCGCAGTCCGATTCTCTGGGTCGTGTTGCCGCCGCTGGCGATAGGCGCCGTCGAACGGATCGCGTTCAGTTCCTCGCCGTTCATGCACATGCTCGGGTACCGGATCACCGGCGCGATGGCCGAGGCGTTCGCCGTCGATCCGAAAGGCGGCGGCGACATCAATCGGCTGTCACAACTCGATCCGGCAAAGTTTCTCAGCGCGCCCGGCCTCTGGGTCGGACTGGTATTCGCCGCGGTCTTTCTCGCCGCCGCGGTGCGGCTGCGCCGCAATCGCGAACCGATCTGACTCGCGGCCACGCACGGAGCGAACGAAGGAGGAACAGAGATGAGCGCCGCTGAAATGAGGCCACCAGAGTTGACCACCGTCGTGTTCACCAACCGGATTGAGTGGCATTCCGCCGCGGCGGCTACCTTGAATGCGGCAGCGCGGTTCTGGTTTCTCGTCGCCGTCACGGGCCAGTGGATGTTCGCCTGTTACATCGCCCTCGTCTATGGCGGTGCGGCGGTGCAGGGGAATCTGCAGGCCTGGACCAGGAGACTCGCCCATGGATACGAGTCCGGCAACACGGTCGGCAACACCGTTCTCTTTACGCACCTTCTGTTCGCCTCCGCGATTTCTTTCATGGGAGCGCTCCAGCTCATCCCGAAAATCCGAAGCCGCTTCCCCCTCTTTCATCGCTGGAACGGGCGGATCTACATCGTGGTCGCCTTCATCATGGGCGTTACCGCTCTCTATCTGATGTTGTCGGGACGCAGGCTCGTCGGCGACCGCATGCAACACGTGGCTGTCGTAATCAACGCCTTCCTGATCATCCTTTTTGCGGCCATGGCCTGGCGCACCGCGGTTGCGCGCCGGTTCAATACCCATCGCCGCTGGGCTCTGCGCCTGTTTCTCGTGGTCGGCGGCGTCTGGTTCTTCCGGGTGGGCTTGTTCTTATGGTTTGTCGTCAATAAAGGCCCGGCCGGTTTTGACCCGAAGACCTTCATCGGCCCATTCATCACCTTCCTGTCATTCGCTCAATACCTGCTGCCGCTTGCTGTCCTGGAGTTGTATTTCATCGCCCAGGACCACGCCGGCGTGCCGGGCCGAATGGCCATGGCTGCCGGTCTCTTCGTGCTGACGCTGGCCATGGGCGTCGGAATCCTCGCCGCCACCATCGGCCTGTGGCTGCCCCGCATCAAGTCGGCGACGACAGGGGGAGCTCCAACGCGGCAACACACCGCGTCCCATCGCCCATCTTCAAAAGCCTCCTCGCAGGGTGTTGTGAGATGACCTATTCACCGATTCTGATCGTCCATATCTGCGCCGGGATCATCGCTGTCTTCGCCGGCTCGGCGGCATTGGTCGTTCGCAAGGGTGGCCGTCTGCATCGCCGGACGGGGGACGTTTTTGTCATCTCGATGCTCATCATGGCCGCCAGCGGGGCGTCGATGGCGCTTGTGAAGTCGCAACAGACGAATGTTTTCGCCGGCGTCTTTACGTTCTATCTCGTGGCAACGGCCGCGTTGACCGTCATGCGCAGGGGGAAACTGACCGGCCGCGTCGAGCTCGGCCTGCTGTTTATCGCTCTGGTCGCGGGAACGAGCAGTTGGGTCCTGGCCTGGAGAGAAACCGCCAGAAGAGCGTCTGTCATTTTCTTTTCCATCTTTGCCTCGATTGCCTCCCTTTCCGCCGCCGGCGATATTCGTATGTTCATCCGCGGCGGTGTTACTGGTGCACGCCGGCTGGTGCGCCATGTGTGGCGCATGGGCCTTGCGCTGTTCGTCGCCTCAGGCTCCCTGTTCCTCGGCACGGCCAGCGATCCTGTGATGAAACGCTCCGGATTGCGCGCAACGTTGTTTACCCCTGCGATCCGCAGCACGCATCTCCCCGAAATCCCGGTGCTCATCGTCGTCGTGCTGACGATTTTCTGGATTTGCCGCCTCCTGTTCACAAAGACGAAGCAGCCGGCTGGAGGGTCTCTGCAACGCTCAGAGGCGGCGCCCGACAGTCAGATGCGTTCCCTCGCAGCGTAAGGACGCAAACATGACCCGGACGACAAACGCCAGACTCGCCGGCTTCACATTCCTCTTCTACATCGCAGCCGGCATCGCCAGTATGGTTCTGAAGGGCCACAGGCACGCGACCGACGTGCTCGCCCTGTTCACCTCCCTGTCGGCGCTGGTCCTCGGTGTGACGCTCTATGCGATCACGCGCGAGAAAGATCCCGATATCGCCATGCTGGCCCTGACCTGCCGCGTCATCGAAGCCATGCCTGGCGAGGGCGCATTCTTCTTCGCCGTGGGCAGCACGCTCTTTTCCTGGCTCCTCCTTCGCGGCCGGATGATTCCCGTGGCACTGGCCTGGCTCGGCGTGATCGCGTCGGCCCTGCTCGTCGTCATCCTTCCCCTGCAGCGAGGCGGGCTTCTCGGCGGTCCCGGGAGTTGGTCGTCATCGGTCACCTGGCTCATGTGGTTACCGATGCTGGTGTTCGAAGTAACGCTGGCCCTGCTGCTGCTCATCAAAGGCCTTGGCACGCCGCCGGCCAGGCAATCTGCCTGAGGTTGATCTTTACCAGGCCCGGACGCTCGCGGCCAACGCGCGTACCTGCGAGTCCTGGGGATTCGCATTGAGATAGGCGTCGAAATCGGGCAAGGCCTCCGCCTTCGCGCCGGCGCGGGCTTCCAGTACGGCAGCGGCGAGCCGATCGCCCGCGCGGTGTGCTGTTTCGATTTCGTTCCATGTTTTCTCGTCGACGATGGCGAAGAGCGCGGGAGGGTCGGGCGTCGAAGGAATGACGCGATCCATCCCGGAAGACTGCACCTCGACCTCCCACGCGTAGCGCCGTCCACGCGGCAACGGGGTTTCGGGAATCCATTCCGAGGCATGAAGGACGCCGCTGCGCGCCACGATCTTCGAGCCGTCGTAAACGCTGACGACCGCGCGGTCCGGTGGTGCGGTCCAAACGAAGCGGGGACGCGTCGTCGTCACCACGACGCCGGCGGGATCGAGACGCGCATGCTGCGCGCGCTCCGGGCCGCGGAGCGTATCCGCCTCGCGGCGTAGCGCGACGAGCGCCGCCGGCGGATCGAGCCGTCCCGCATGCAAAGCGGCTCGCACGACCGGTGCGAAAGGAGAGGGCGAGGAGACGGGATGGGACGGCGGCGGCTCCGGCCGCATCAGCAGGACGACGACGATGATCGCCGCGGCGGCGGCCAGGCCGCTCCAGACCGCAAGCCGCCGCGGCTTGCGCCGAAGGCTGCGTTCCATGCGCAGATCGTGCAGGTCTTCGCTGCAGCGGGCGCAGTGGCGCAAGTGTTCCTCGGCTGCCGCGCGAGCGGCGGGGCCGAGCATGCCGTCGGCATACGGAAAGAGCACCCCCTCGACATCGAGATGGCGATCCTCGGACAGCTCGGCACGCAGCGATGCCGCGGCTTGTTGCGCGTCGATCCCCTCTCGCGCCGACGCCGCGCACACCGCGCAGAGAGCGACGTGCCGCGTGGCGCGGAGAAGCGCAGCCGCACCCATCGCGCCGGCGCGCAGGTTCCGCAGGTCGTCCGCTGTCAGGTGCTCTTCCATTGTTTTCTATAGACGGTCGAATCTCATCCGTATGGCTATTCCTTCGTATTGTGCAGTCTTCGCGCGAGCCGCTCGCGGGCGGCGCGTCTCAGATTGATGACCTGCTGTCGTGTGACGCCGAGGCGCGCTGCAATGGCATTGTCCTCCAGCGGCAGCACATTCCAGATCGCCGCGAGGTCCTCGGCGCTCATCTCCAACGCCGCGGCGATATCGTCGATCGTCGCGATGCAGAGGAGGACAAAGAGCTCGATGGCGCTGGCGGACTTGCCGTCGCGCAGATTGAGGAGCAGTGCCTGTCGCTGCGGAAGCCGCAACGCGCGGATCTCCTGCCACATCGCCGTCAGTTGTTCGTGCGCTTCGAGATCATTGTCCACAGTGGAGCCGGCGTCCTTCATTTCGCCGATTGAGACGTACTCCAACTCGACGACTTCCCACGATTTGGCAAGCGTTTCCACGACGCTCTCCAGGCGCAAAGGAGCGCCTTCCTGCTCGAAGAGGGCGATCAACGCGCTCTCGAGATCGCCGCGCGGGAGGAGCGAATGGCCGCCGATTTCACGCGGCGGCTCGCCGCGCCACTCGGCGAAGCCCGCGACGACGTCGTTCCCGGAGCGCCACGATAGGAGGCGGCCGCCGCGCGTCAGAATGTAGCGGATCCGATTCTTCAGCCGTGTGCGCGCCGGATAACGGTCGCGCAGAACGTCGTTGACGCAATTAAACGTGAGGGTGGCCACGAAATCGCCGATGCTGGCGACGGCGGCCCCCTCGCTGCCGGGTACTTCGCGCAGCCGCCGGAGAATGCGCAGAATCACGGTGGAACGGATGTCGTCGAGGACCTCCAACGGCAGCATGCTGCGATAACGCCCTATGATCGCCTGGATCATCGGCTCCGCCTTCTGGATGATTCTCTCGACCACCGCGTCGCGCGCGGCGTCGCTCTCGGCCGCGATCAGCGGCCCTAGCAATGGATCGTTGATCACGACATTCTGGCCATGACGTCCTGCCCCGACGACAATAACAGACGCTCGTCCGCGTCTGCATCGATGACAACCCGGCGCCTATGATCCCTTACGTGCTTTCGCCCTTGCTTCTTGCGTACGCCCTGGCAGCGCATGGAGCGAGTGAGAGCGCGCGCGACATGGCCTCGCGATTTGCAGCCGCGCTGCAGAGCCACGACGTCGCCGCGTTGCGATCGCTCGGCGTCACGGAGAGGTCGGCATTCAGCTTTCCATTGCGGGACACGCTCGACCGCTACCCATGCATCACCATCGATTCCTGGACCGTGGAAGCCGTGGACGGCGATCCAGCCGTCACGCGCATTCGCCTTGCCGGCTCAGGCGTGGCAGTCAACGCGCGGCACGATTGGAGACCGATACCGGATGCCTGGATTGTGAAGGTCGCGGCAACTCCTCCCGGCCCTCGGATCGACTTCCTCACCACCGAGGATCATTACATCGCGCAGCACATCATCGCGGCCGCGGACGATGCCGCACGCCAGGAGATCATCGCGGCGCATCCCGAGTTCTCCGTTCACAACCTCCTTCTTGCCGTGCTCGACGAGCTCGAGGAGACGCTTCCACCGGAGGAGGTCGCGCTGAGTGACTCCCTCGCCTTCGTGATCGGCGCCTCCGAGAAGGGAGAGTATCGGGATGTCGAGGCGCGCGCCATCGTCGAGCTCCCGGACTCTGTCCGGAAGTTGCACGCGGCGCAGGTGGCGCTGGCGATCGCCGAACGAACGAATGACTGCGACGTCATCGCATCAGCATTATTCAGAAACGGAAACGCGGTCTTCGGCACCGGGGCGTTCGAAGAAGCATCCGAGATTCTGTCACGCGCCGCGGCGATGGCCGGCACGCTTGACGACGGGCGCATCGCGCTCAAGGCGCTTCACAACGTCGCTCACGCGGAGCTCTGGAAGGGAGACCTGCGACGCGCCCTGCTGGCAACGGAGTCAGTTCAAGCGCAGGCGCGGCAATTCGGGTGGCGCGAAGGCGAGATCGTCGCGCGCCTCACCATGGCCGACATCGACTGGACGATCGGCGACGATGAGGGCGCGGCCGGCCTGCGACAACGCGGGATGGCCGAGCTTGATGCGATCGGTAATCGCGACTGGTCGATCTGGATTTCGACCGAGCTCGCCGAGACGGAGATGCGCCTCGGACACCGCGATCAGGCGCTACGCCTCATGCGAAGCGCGCTGGGCCGCGCGCCCAGCGACTTTCGCAATCGCGACGTCATCGTCGAAGGGCTCGCTCGCATGTACATCGAATGCGGACGGACGGACGACGCGCAGCGACTACTGCGCCCCGAAGCGCGGCCGAACCGGCTGGTCTACGCCGAGCTGGCCGCGGCGAAACATCGCTACGAAGAAGCCATCCGCTTCGCGCAGCAAGTGGCCGTTTGCTCCGGCGACGACGATGCCTGCTGGCAAGCCCCGCTGATCGCGGGACGCGCGCTGGAGCATCTCGGGCGACGCGATCAAGCCATCGCGAAACTCGAAGAGTCGATTCAGGAGATCGAACGGCGGCGTTCCCTCATCGACGCGAACGAAATGGGGCGGGCCCGATTCTTCGAGCTGCGGCTGGAGCCCTATCGCGATCTCCTCGATCTCTACGTGCGCGCCGGCCGCGCCCGGGACGCGTTGCGCATCGCGGAGACCGTGAAGGCGCGCTCTCTCCTCGACACGCTCTCGCTGGGACGGCCCGATCTTCGCTCCGCTCTCACTCCCGCGGAGGAGGAGCGGCATCGGCAGCTCGACGGCCGGATCGATCACCTCAATCGCGCGCTGCTCAACGAACCGGCGGGCCCGGGACGCGCGGCGCTCGACCGTGAACGCGGCGCCGCGCGGAAGGAGCTCGAGGAATTCGATGCCGAAATGAGCCTCCGCCACCCGCTCGGCCGAGGGTTACGATCGAGCGAGCTGTCGCAAAAGCTCGATGCCATCGTCCCCTCGGCCGATGTCGCGGCGATCGAGTACGCCGTGCTTCCGCGGTCCGTGCTGGCGTTCGTGGTCACACGCGCGGTCGACGGCGCAGTGTCGGTTCACGCCAAACGTATCGACATCGCCGCGCCCGCGATCGCGCGTCGAGTCGCCGCGCTGCGCCGCGCCATTGCGGCACGCTCGCTGGCTTCCGAAGGGCAGTTGGCACAGCTCTATGATCTCATCGTAGCTCCCCTGCGGCCATGGACCAGCGCCAGGAAACTGCTGTTCATCGTCCCGGACGGGCCTCTGTGGCAGGTGCCGTTTCAGGCGCTTGGTTCGCGGTCGGGCCTGCCGATGATTGCGGAGACAGCGGTGGCGTACGCGCCGTCATTCGCGGCGCTGACCGCCGTCCACACACATCCACGGGTGGAGCGGCGCACGTTGCTGGCGATGGGCGACGCGGCGATTGGATCGGAAGCGACGGCGCGCCTTCGCTCCTTCAACCGCGACGCCGTTCTCGGGAATCTCCCCGATGCGGCAAACGAAGTGCGCTCGATCGCCGCGGAATATGGACCTGGGCAAAGTGACGTCTATCTCCACGGTGCGGCGACAGAAACGATGCTGAAGGCGTCGGCCGGGCACCATCGCATCATTCATCTCGCCACCCATGGCGTCGCCGACAGCCATTGGCCGATGTTCTCCGCTCTCGTGCTCGCACCGACAGCGCAGGACGACGGGCTTCTCGAGGCGCGTGAAGTCGCCGACATGAGACTGGACGCCGATCTCGTCGTCCTCTCCGCCTGCAACACGGCCGGAGGACTGATCCGTTCGGGCGAAGGGGTGATCGGACTGTCGTGGGCTTTCCTCCTGGCCGGCTGTCCCACGACCGTGGTCAGTCAGTGGAGCGCCGAGTCGAGAGCGACGTCGCAACTGATGATCGAATTTCACCGGCATCTGGTCCGCGGCGTCCCCGTTCCCGAAGCGCTCCGCCAGGCTCAACTGTCAGTAATGAGAGACAACCGCTATCGACACCCCTTCTACTGGGCGGCCTTCGTCGTCATTGGACGGCCCTGAGATCGTCTTACCAATACGCCACGTGATCCCGCGTCTGCAAAGGGTGAATCAAAGGAGGATCACGTGAAGAAAGTCACTCTTATCGTCGTCGCCGTTCTCTCTCTCGTTGCTCTCAACGCGCGGTCGGATTGCTCCAGCTACGCCACGTTCGGAGGTGTTGGAGGCCCGCTCGGGGGTGAGTGGTACCAATACTACAAACCCGCCTCATCGTGGTCGACATCCGGCAATGTGTCGCAGACCAATCTCTGGTGCAGCACGTTTGAGGGATGGCAATTCGGCTTTGCGTGGCTCAACACACCCGCCACGGCCACACAGTCGTTTCTCGTCTGCTCGGATGCCATGATCAATACGGACAACTGGACCGTTCAAGCGAATCTGCAGGTTTCCAGTCCCGATTCGTCCTGGTACGATCACCTGGAGATCAACGTCGACGTCCAGCATCCCAACAATACGCACTCGTACTACAACTCACTGATCTGGTGGAACGGCCTCCAGGGGTCCGACAATGGTTGCCAGGCTCGGAGCAGCGGCGCGTTCACCGCCAATGCCGGCGACACGATCAATGTGACTGTGAGCTCGGTGAATCCGTCGGGCAACGCAACCATGTACGTGAGCACGCCGGTCATCTTCAACTCCTCTCACTGACGCAAGGCGGCTACGCGCGGGCGCGCCTTCGGACGCGCCCGCTCGAGTCGCGTTTCGCCTCCCATTGGCGCATGGCGCTTCGCCTTCCGCTACATCGCCGGCAGCGGGCGTTTGCTGGGGGCGAGGATTTCGTCGAGACGGTCGGGAGTGCCGTCGACGCGCTCCAGGGAGGGGACGCGCAGGCCGCCGTAATACGGGATTGAAAAGGACTTGTATTCCTCTCCGCGGCGGAACTGCAGATCGAGCGGCAGCTTCGTCCGTTCGGCTTCCACGATGGCATCGCGCAGAACTTTTGCCGTGTACGCTTTCCCGTTGACCGAGACGATCTGCATATCGGGCGTAATGCCCGCGTGGAACGCCGGGCTGTTCCACCAGACGTTCCCGAGCTCATTCGATTCCCGCCCCGCCGGCGGTTCCATACCTCCCCGTGAACCGCCGACCGAAAAACCGAGTGAGGTCGAGAAATCGGCTCCGGTGAAGGGGGTTTCCGATCGGGTCATCCACGAAGGCATCTTGTCGCTGTAAACGATCTTGTAGCCGCCTCGGGTGATTCCGTCCTCCGGTACGCCGGGATGCAGTGCAAAGACGCGCTCCTGGAAGAATTTCATCCAGTCATACGGCGCGATCCTGTTCAGGACGTCGGCGATATCACTGAGATTGTACGTGTCCGTGACGAAACTGCCGTTGTAGGGGCTGAAGAACTCCGCCGCGAAGTCGTCGAGCGATTTCCGGTCATTGGTGATTTCGCGGATCTTCGTATCGGCGTCCAGCCAGATCAACGCTCCTTCGGTGTAATAGTCTTCGGGACGTTGCCAACTGACCCAGCTCACCGGGCGGCGCTGTGAGACCGTGGGCTGATTGGTGGTGTCGACCAGCGGACGCCAGTCGCGGCCGGGGCTGACCGCGAATCCGGCAGCCACCCGCGCAAACGCGTATCGCCCCTGCTCCGGCGTCCGGATTCCGGAACGCGCGGCGAGCACGCTTCCCCAGTACTGGGTCATCCCCTCGTAGACCCAAAGCAGATCGTCGCGCATGGCCACGTTGAAATTGGGAGTCCAGAGGTCCGCCGGCCGGCGGAACTTGCCGTTCCATGAATGCGTGTATTCGTGCGGCAGCAGGTCGCTGCGCAGAGTGCCGCGGTCCCACTCCGTGAAGTAGTTCGGGCGCGAGCCGTCTTCGCTCGACTGATGGTGCTCCAGTCCGATGCCGCCGACGGTGCTGCTGAGCAGCAGCAGGAAATCGTAGTGGTCGTAGTGATGCGACTGGAACAGCTTGTCGGCCTCGATGGCCAGGTTCTTGTGCTTTTCGAGGGCGTCCGCGGAAATCTCCAGGTCTTTTTCATCGTCGGCGAACACGTCCAGGCGAACGGTATCGGTCGGCGAAGGCGAAAGGTCGACCTGCTTGAAATGGATGCCGGCATAAAGCGGCGAATCCACCAGCGTGTTCAGGGTCGTCCGTTTGAACGTCAGCGTGGAGCCTTCCTTCGACGCCGTCTCTAACGCCGTCGCGTATTTCCAGCCTTGCGGGAGGCTGAGCGTGACGTCGAATGGAATGTCGCGCGAAAAGAATCCCGCGGGATACATGACCACTTCGTTCCATTGAAGATCGAGGATGACGTCGGACCGTTCGATCCGCCCTTCCGCCGCCTTGACAGGCGACAGGTAGTCGAACTGAAGCGCCACGCTCCTGGCGGCCGCGCCCAGCGGAACGTGGAAGGCGTACACGTTGATCTGGTCGCGGATCCACTGCACGCGCTTTCCGTCGACGCTGGTGACGATTCCGGCGAGGCGCGAGATCGGGCCGGTCGGGGAGTGGTTGCCCGGGATCCATTGCGGATACAACAGCACGAGCTCCTTTGCGTTGGGCGGAACGGGAATCTCCTCGCGCACATGCGCCACGCGATCCCTGACGCCGGTGAGATCGACGTCGAGCTTCACCGGGCCGGGATAGGGCTGATCCACCGGAGAGGCGATCGGCGGCGGCATCGGCACCGGCTGCGGCGGCGAAGGATTCCTGACCGATTGAGCAGACAACGTCGCGAAGGCAAAGAGGGACAGCGACGCGATCAGAGAGGAGACATGGAATCGGCGCAAAGTCATGGGGCAAGAGTGTATGTCGAACCTGGACGGCGGTTGCAACCCCGCCCGAAGCGCAGCGATCCAATGTGGCACAGACAGGCACAGACACTCTTGTCTGTGCCCGGCGGCGAAGCCGCGCATTCGCCGGCTAAAGCCAGGGATGGTTCTCACATACGGAATGCGCGGGCGCGCCTTCGGACGCGCCCGCGCGGGGCTTACTGCATGAGACCGGCTACTTGGTCTTCGGATCGGTCGTCGATGACGATGGCGTCACCGGCGAGGGCTGCGTCGGATCGGTAGCCGGGGGTGCCGGTGCCGGGGCCGGCTTGGATTTGGACTTCCGAATGCGTTTTCTGAGAGCCTTACCCATGGCGTCGACATGAGGAATGAGCTCGGCCGACTCGGGACGTTTGGACAGACGGCGCGCCAGGGCATAGGTGATCAGCGCTTCACTTCCGACCGTGTTCAGCGCCTTGGTGACGCTGTGCCGGACGAAAGTCGTCAGCGCTTCCAGCTCGTCCGCTACCGGGCCGTACGCCTCGGCATAACTCTTCAGATCGCTGTTCAACGCCAGATCCTGGCCACTGCCGCGGACGAGTGGCGTGTGGCTTTTGACCGCCATCGACGCCAGTTCGACAAACTCCGGCGGAACCGAGGCGGCATTCGCCAGCTTGCGGCGTGCGTCTCTGGTCTCCGGGATTACGAGATTCGGAACCTTCTGCCTCATGACGCGGAGCTCTTCGACGAACGCCAGCGCTAAATCGGCGTACGACGGTTGTGAAGGGGTGACGGGTACTTCATTCGATATAGACACGGATAGCCTCCATTTTCTCGACTGCTGTGATCAGAGCGAGCAGGTTGTTACGAACGGAGGGGCACGGCCTCGGAAGATCCGTCTTGTTGCCTCGACGACGGTCACGCGAACGGACCGTTGACGATCGGGAATGCCTGGAATGCGGCTCCGGAGTGGGAACAGATCGAGCGGAAGGCGAGGCGCCGAGGTCCGCCGGAAGG
>Ga0247669_1000665_pt1 | contig 12572 bp, 5 predicted proteins | sample CNK10_metaG_FD_182734 | JGI IMG/M metagenome (GOLD analysis project Ga0247669, IMG submission 182734) | Soil microbial communities from Purdue University Martell Research Forest, Indiana, United States - CNK10 | ecosystem: Environmental > Terrestrial > Soil > Temperate forest > Bulk soil | place...
GCAGGACCGGCATAGGCCACCCGATCGCCGACTTTCAGACCGCGCACATCCTGGGCGACCGCCTCTACGGTTCCGGCACCTTCGAGACCCGGAATGAAGGGAAGCGGCTGCGAGTAGTAGCCGGTGCGGTGATAGACGTCAATGTAGTTGAGGCCGGCCGCTGCCTGGCGCAGGCGCACCTGACCCGACCCGGGCTCATCGACATCGACCGTAGTCCAGTGTAGAACCTCGGGACCGCCCGTCTGCCGAATTTGGATCGCATGAGGCATATAGATCTCCGCAAAAAAGATGAATTCCGGAGCATTCTGGTGCGCGACAGACAATTCGTCAAATTCATTATTCTCACGATGATAATGCCATTTGAGTACGATGATGTTATTCTCGGGAGGACGAGTAACTCGGCACCCAAGGCAGCCTCCCAGCCTTTGCACTTGCCGGGTAATCGCAGAGGGCGTCCGGAATAGACGATCGGCTGCACCGGCGATGGACCCGGCATGGCGCGGCTTCCGGAACGCGGACCAGAACCCTACCGCCTGGTCATACGAGGCGGCACGTACCGTTTGGCTGTGGCGGGAGGACTCGAACCTCCGACCACCGGATTAACAACTCCGCGTTTGTCTCGGGACATACGCGGATATCTCCTTTTCTCAGAATGCTACCTCGGTCTGGACTTGTCCGCACATGTGTGAAAGCGTGCGAATTAGACGCGCGTTAGACACGATCGCGCCAGCAGAAGCGGCTCGCGCGGTAGCAGATTCCACCGCATGGCGTGACTTCCTCGCGCTGACGATATGAACATGCGCAGCCGACGATCTCCCGGCGCCTCGCGATCTCCGGCGCGCCGCGTCGTTGAGACACGGAAGAGCTGGCTGTGGATGCACTACTCGCTCGCGGCAGCGAAGTCGGAGTTCCATCGGGAAGCGGCTTCTACGTGGGCTCAACGTACAAGATCAAGGAGACGGGCGCGTCGATGACTCACTCGAGCGCGCCGAACACGCAGGTCTGGACGACGGTGACGACATCAGCGTTCGCCGTTACGGCGGCAGGGACCTATACGTTGCAGATCACGAACGCGAAGCAGCCGGGGGGAGGATCGGTGACGGCGGAAAAGACGTTCACCGTGAACTGAAATGAGAATAGACCGCAAACCGACCAAAACCTACTGCGATCGGGAGGGGCATGGTTGCCGACGCGAGCCGGTCGGAAACAACGGATCGTCGCCCACTGTAGGTGCTTCCCAAGCTTCGGGTCGCGAGCTCGACTCGTCGCTCGCTCCAATCATCTTCATTCCCGCCTTCAAGCTCTTCGGATGAGATGGCAGAGAGACCGCCTTCGGGCCATGAGTTCGTCGTGCTCGCAAACGACTCTCCCTCCGTCCGGTCGAAGAGCGTAACGGAGCGTATTGCAACCACTCGATAAGGGTTCGACCGTGGATTCATCGTGATGCGCCGGCGTTCTGCGCGCGGTTGTAAACGCGCGGCCCATGGAAAGAGGCTCGATCCGGCGTCGTCCATTCGATCTCACCGAAGCGAGTCGGCAGGCGGTAGAGGGGATTTCGCAGGCGTCGGCCGGCGGGTGCGAATGACGGGCCGATCTCGGAGGGCTCGTGGGGCGGGTTGGCAGACCCGCCCCACCAACAGAGTTACTGCTGTGTGGTGTCGATGTCGGGGATGACGTTGAGGCCGAGCTCGGAGGCAATGTACAGCGTGGTGCCATTGAACAACGCGCCCCAGGAGTTGCCGCGCACGAACGGTCTGCCGAGAAGCGATGGCGCGGACGGGTTGGCGACGTTGAGGATGCTGATCAGGCTGCCGTCGGCCGTCGCGGCGATCGAGCCCGAGGTGGCAATTCCGCGCGTGTCGCCGCCGGTGTCGATTACCGACTTCACTACGGGCGCGGCGGGATTCGTCAGATCGACGATTGCCAACTTGCTTCCCGATCCCGCGACGTACAGCAGATTGCCGGCAATACGCGCCCGGAACGCGGTGAAGTTCGGGATGTCGATGTCCGCGATCTTCACGAAGTTGTTGACGTTCGTCCGGTCGACGACCACGACGTCGTGATTGCCGGCCGCCGATTCGCAGACGAGATCGTTGCCGTACTGCTGGATGCCCCAGAAGTCGACGCCGCTGACCATTCCTGCTCGCGCACGAGGAACGGCGCGGCGGGGTTGGTGACGTCGTAGAGACGAATGTTGCCTGCGCCGCCATTGCGCGTGGCGAACGCGTAGTTGCCTGACTGGGTCACCGCGAACTCGCCGCCGCCGAGGCCGAGGCAGACCTTCGAGGAGTTCGGGTCGGCGACGTTGAGTGTGCAGAAGTCGTACGACGCGATGTACGCCCAGCCATTGTGGATCTCCATGTCGTACGTGACCGACGAGCCGCCGGACACGCTGCGCTTGAAGACTGGATTCTTCGGATCCGTGATGTCGTAGACGATCTTGTCCGACTGCCCCTGATCTTCCGCCCACCCGGTGACTGCGAGGATGTTTCCCCTCCATCGCCAGCGTGCGAGCGCGGAAGTTACCGTCGGTCTGACCGACGGAGATAGGGAGGTAGTGATCAGCGCGGGGTCGACGACCGGCGGCGCGCCGACATCCTTCACGATGACGATGCCCTGCTCGTTGGCGACGTAGAGCACGCCTCCGGTGAACAGCGCATCCCACGCGTTGCCGCCGACCGGCTGCAGGCCGAGCGTGACCGGCGCGGTGGTGTTGCTGATGTCGGCGAAGTGGACGCCCGGCGTGCCGTCGGCGACGACGGCGGTCATGCCCGCGACGTCGATGCCGTGCGCGATTCCGCCGGTGTCGAACACCGACTTCACGACCGGCGACGCCGGATTGGAGAGATCGACGATCGCGCTCTTGCTGCCGTTGCCGGAGAGATAGAGAAGGTTGCCGTAGAGGCGACCGCGGAACGGCGTGAAGTTCGGGATGTCGATGCTGGAGACCAGCACGAGGTTGTTCACGTCGCGGCGATCGATGACGAAGAGATCCTTGCCGGTTCCCTGCGGCGCGACCGCGACGAGGTAATCGGTACCGAGCTGCGAGATATGCCAGAAGTCGACGCCGCCGAACATGCCCTGCTCGCGCAGCAGCCGCGGCGACGCGGGATTCGTCACGTCGTAGATGCGGATGTTGCCCGCGCCGCCGTTGCGCGTGGCGAACGCGTAGTTGCCCGACACCGTGACGGCGATCTCGCCGCCGCCGAGGCCGAGACAGTTCTTCTGTCCGTTCGGATCGGCAAGGTTGAGCGTGCAGAAGTCGAATGACGCGATGTAGGCCCAGCCGTTGTGGATCTCCATGTCGTACGTGACCGAGCTGCCGCCCGGCACCGCGCGCTTGAACACGGGCGTCGCCGGATTGCTGATGTCGAAGATCGCCACCTTGTCCGACTGTCCCTGATCGTCGCCCCATCCGGTGACCGCGAGAACGCTTCCTTCCGTGGCCAGCGTGCGCGCGCGGAAGTTGCCATCGGTCTGCGCGGGCGTGATCAGGATGGATGTCGTTCCGGAACCGAACGGCACGACGCCGGCCTGCACCGGTCCGGCCGAGACGCCGGCGGAGTCGGTGACTTTGATGGTGATGACGTCGCCGGAGTTGGCTGGGATGGAGGCATCGAAGCTGCCGTCGGCGTTGACCGCGAGTCCGGAAATCGCCGTGCCGGTGGCGAGGTCCCGCAATGCGATCGTGAGCGGCTGCGCGCCGCCGACCGCGCGCGGGTTGCCGGCAACGCGCGCCAAGCCGGAGCCGCCGAGCGTGACGCTGATCTGCGAGCCGTCGAGCGACGGCGGAGCCATCAGGTCCTTCACCACGACGAGACCCTGCTCGTTCGCAACGTACAGCACGCCCGCCGCGTAGAGCGCATCCCAGGCGTTGCCGCCGGTCGGCTGCAGGCCGAGCGTGACCGGCGTGCCGGGGTTGGTGGTGTCGAGGAAGTGCACGCCGACCGTGCCGTCCGCGGTGGCCGCCGTGGGGCCGGCGATGTCGACGCCGCGCGTGAATCCGCCGGTGTCGTAGACGCTGAGGACCGACGGCGCGGCAGGATTGGAGAGGTCGACGATGGCGACCTTGTTGTCGAGGCCCGCGATGTACATCAGCGTGCCGAAGATGCGGCCGCGGAAGGGCTGGAAGTTCGGAATGTCGATGCTCGAGACCAGCACGAAGTTGTTCACGTCGCGGCGGTCGATGACGAAAAAATCCTTGCCCGTCGCCTGCGGCGCGACCGCGACGAGGTAGTCGGTACCGAGCTGCGAGATATGCCAGAAGTCGACGCCGCCGAACATGCCCTGTTCGCGCAGCAGCCGCGGCGCTGCAGGACTCGTCACGTCGTAAATGCGGATGTTGCCTGCGCCGCCGTTGCGCGTGGCGAACGCGTAGTTGCCCGACACCGTGACGGCGATCTCGCCGCCGCCGAGGCCGAGACAGTTCTTCTGTCCGTTCGGATCGGCGAGGTTGAGCGTGCAGAAGTCGAATGACGCGATGTAGGCCCAGCCGTTGTGGATCTCCATGTCGTACGTGACCGAGCTGCCGCCCGGCACCCCGCGCTTGAACACGGGCGTCGCCGGATTGCTGATGTCGAAGATCGCCACCTTGTCCGACTGTCCCTGATCGTCGCCCCATCCGGTGACCGCGAGAATGTTCCCCTCGCGCGCCAGAGTGCGTGCGCGGAAGTTGCCGTCGGTCTGTCCCGGCGTGATCAGGATGGACGTCACTCCGGAACCGAACGGCACGGAGCCGAGCGTCACCGGACCGGTGCTGCGGCCTGCGGCGTCGGTGGCCTTGATGGTGATGACGTCGCCGGAGCGCGCGGCGAGCGTCGCCGTGAAGCTGCCGTCGGCATTGACGCCGACGTTGCCGGTGGTCGCGTGGGTGCCGGCGTTCGTGAGCGCGAGTGTGAGCGGCGCCTGACCGGTCACGGCGCGCACGCTGCCGGTGACGGTCGCGGTCGCGGTGGTGGCGACGGTGATGGCGATGGCGTTCGGATCGATCTGCGGAGGCGCGGTGACGCTGGTGATCGTGACGATGCCCTGCTCATTGGCGACGTACAGCACGCCTTCGGCGAACAGCGCGTCCCACGCGTTGCCGCCGGTCGGCTGCAGGCCAAGGGTGACCGGCGCGGCCGGATCGGCGACGTTCGCAAAGTGGACGCCGCCGCCGCCGTCCGCGGTGGCGACAGTCGTGCCGGCGACGTCGATGCCGTGCGGCACGCCGCCGGTCTCGAAGACCGACTTCACCACCGGCGAGGCCGGATTGGAGAGATCGACGATGGCCATCTTGCTGCCGTTGCCGGAGAGGTAGAGAAGGTTGCCGTAGATGCGTCCGCGGAACGGCGTGAAGTTCGGGATGTCGATGCTGGAGACCAGCACGAGGTTGTTCACGTCGCGGCGATCGATGACGAAGAGATTCTTGCCGGTCCCCTGCGGCGCGAAGGCCACGAGGTAGCTCGTGCCGAGCTGCGAGATATGCCAGAAGTCGACGCCGCCGAACATGCCCTGTTCGCGCAGCAGCCGCGGTGAGCCGGGGTTCGTCACGTCGTAGATGCGGATGTTGCCCGCGCCGCCGTTGCGCGTGGCGAACGCGTAGTTGCCCGACACCGTGACGGCGATCTCGCCGCCGCCGAGGCCGAGACAGTTCTTCTGTCCGTTCGGATCGGCGAGGTTGAGCGTGCAGAAGTCGAATGACGCGATGTAGGCCCAGCCGTTGTGGATCTCCATGTCGTACGTGACCGAGCTGCCGCCCGGCACGATGCGTTTGAGCAGCGGCGCGCCGGCGTTGGCGATGTCGAAGATCGCGACTTTGTCCGACTGTCCCTGATCCTCGCCCCATCCGGTGACCGCGAGGATGTTCCCTTCGCGTGCCAGCGTGCGCGCGCGGAAGGTGCCGTCGGTGTTGATGAGATTCGTGCCGGCTGACGGGCCGAACGGGACGCTGCCAACTGCGATCGGTCCGCCGGTGCGGCCGACATTGTCGAAAGCCTTCGCGGTGATGACGTCGCCGGAATTCGCCGGCAGGGTCACGTGGAAGCTGCCGTCGGGCGCCACGGCGAGGCCGGAGATGCTCGCGCCGGTGGCGGTGTCGGTGATGGCAACGGTCATCGGCGAGACGCCGTTGATCGCGCGCACGGCACCCGTGATGCTGGCGAGCGTTCCCTGCAGAGTGACGGTGATGCGTGAGCTGTCGATGACGGGCGACGTCGAGATGTGCATGACGGCGATGCCGTTCTCGTTCGCCGCGTACGCGTAGCTGCCGGAGACGATGGCGTCCCACGTGGCGCCCGTCGCATTGAAGGAACGCGTGAAGCTCGGCGCGGCCGGGGTCGAGACATTCATGACCGCAATCTGGCCCGTCCCGCTGCCGATCCACGCCTCGGCATCGCTGGCGAAGATGCCCTTGCCGCTGCCAAAAGCGTACGCCTGGCGGCCGACGACAGTCGGCGCCGCGGGATTGGAGAGATCGACGATGACGATCTCCGGCTGCTCACCAGCCAGGTAGAACAGCGATCCTCGGATCACCCCGCGGAAGGCGGTGAAGTTCGGGATGTCGAGGTCGGCGACCTTGATGAAGTTGTTGACATCGCGGCGGTCGATGATCACGACGTCGTGCACGCCGTCGGCGCTGATGCCGACGAGGTACTCATCGCGCAGCGGGAGGAGGCGTGTGAAGTCGATGCCGCTGACCATCCCCTGCTCGCGCAACAGCCGCGGGGCGCCGGGGTTGGTGACATCGTAGATGCGAATGTTGCCGGCGCCGCCGTTGCGCGCGGCGAAGACGTAGTTGCCGCTCGGCGCGACGGCGAGCTCGCCGCCGCCGAGGCCGAGGCAGTTGAACGTGCCCGGGTTGTCGAGCCTGACCGAGCAGAAGTCGTAGGACGCCACGTACGCCCAGCCGTTACGGATGGCGACGTCGTAGATCTCGGTATTGCCGCCCTGCATCGAGCGGACGAACGCGGGATGTCCCGGATCGGTGATGTCGAGCAGCACGAGACGGTCGGAACCGCTGTAGGGCGCGACCAGGAGGTTGGTGCCCTCCACGGCCATCGTCCGCGCCAGCCAGTTCGACGGTACGGACCAGCCGGACTTCGCGATCTGCGAGATCTCGACGGTTCCGTGCACGACGACGTCGCCGAAGCTGATCGTGCCGCCGGCGACCGGCGCGAGCGAGCCGGAGCCGCCGGTGAAGACGTTGCCGTCCGCCGCGGTGAAGGTCGCGCTGCAGGTCACGTTGCCGCGGATGCTCGGGATGCCCGGAACGGAGAATGTGCCGTCGGCGCCGGTCTGCCGTGTGATGCCGTAGCAGGTGACACTCGCGCCGCTGACGGTCGAGCCGTCCTCCATGACCACACGGCCGACGGCAGTCGTGGCCGGATCCGGAATGACGGCGATCGTCACTTCAGGGCTGACGGCTTGGTTGTCGGACAGGTCGCGGGCGCGCGCCTGAATGCGGATCGACGTGATGCCGGTCGGCACGAGATAGTCGAATTCGTACGGTGGCGCGGAACGCGTGGCGACGACGTTGCCGTCGACGAGGAAGTCGACGGCGGCGACCATGACGTCGTCGGTGGCCGTGGCGGCGAGATGGAGCGTGCTTCCCTCGATGACGGTCGGCACGTTGACCGGCGCGGTGAGGTGCACAGTGGGCGGGATGTTACTCGTGTCGGTCGCCTTCAGGTACTGGCCGACGTAGAGCGCGGTGTCGCCGCTCGCGCCCTGGTCGTCCATGTCGCGACCGGCAGTGAGGTAGACGTACTGCGAGTCGACCGCGATGCCGGTGCCGTTGTCGTCGCGATAGGGGAAATCGAGCCGGGCGCGGACGATCGGGCTGCTCGGCGACTGGATGTTGGAGATCGGCACACCGTTGACGAAGAAGACGTCGGCGCCGAAGAGGTAGCTGCCGGCGCGCTTCACATCATTCAGAAATCCGCCGAGCGAGCGGTCTTCGGTGGCCACGATCTGAGGCGAGCGCGGATTGGTGAAGTCGACGACGCGGAGGCTCGACTGGAAGTCGGCGACGTACGCGAAGTTGCCGTCGACCGTCACGTCGTGCGCTTCGCTCGTCGCTGCGCTACCGAGGATGACCGGCGCGGCGGGCGCGCTGACGTCGATGAAGAGCGTGGGGCCGTTGTCGGCGACAACCGCGGTGCTGCCGCTGACATCGACGCCTCTCGCGGTGCCGGGCGTGTCGACGCCGCCCAGCAGGACCGGCGAGGCCGGGTTGCTGACGTCGGCGATCTTGAGGCCCGCGGAGCCGCATGCGATGTACGCCCTGCCGGACGCGACAACCACATCCAACGCCTCGCCGCCGGTGGCGAGCGAGCCGGTGAGGTGCGGCGCGAGCGGATTGCTGATGTCGATGATCTTCAGGCCCGCGCTGCCGTCGGCGACGTAGGCGTAACTGCCCACGATGCGGACGTCGTTCGCGTTGCCGTCCGTGTCGAGCGCGGCGACGATGCGCGGCGCAGTGTGATTCGAGACGTCGACCACCTGCAGTCCCGTGCCGCCCGCCGCGACGTACGCGTAATTGCCGGAGACGTCGACGTCGTTTGCGTGGCCGGGGATCAGGACGTAGCCGAGCGCGGTCGGAGCGAAGCTGGTGACGTTGACGCGCACGGTGGCGGAGATGCCGCCGTTCGCGACAGTGACGTTCGCCGAGCCATTCGTGCCGCCGAAGATCTGTCCGTCGAGGAGTCCGAAGCTGGCGATGTTGAGGTTGTCGGAGTTATACGTCGTGCCGCGCGAATGCGCGGTGAGATCGACGACCGTGCCGTCGATCAGTTTGCCCGTGACCTTGACCAGGCGCGAGCCTTCGCCGATGACCGTATTGATGATGACGTCGACCGTGGTCGGCGCGACGGTGAGCGAGCGGAGGATTCCGGCGTAGCTGAGGGAGTTCGGATCGAGCGGATTCGTGCCGGCCTGCACCTCGAGGCCGTCGCTCACGCCGTCGCCGTCGGTGTCGCGATTGAGCGGATCAGTGCCCCGCGCGACTTCGTCGCCGTCGAGCAGTCCGTCGCCGTCGGTGTCGGGCTTGTGGATGTCGGTGCCGTGGCGGAACTCTTCGAGGTTCGAGAGTCCATCGTTGTCGAGATCGGTGAGCGCATCGGCCGGGTTGTTCGGGTCGAGACCGTTGGCGATCTCGAAGGTGTCGGGGAGACCATCACCGTCACTGTCGGCCGCGGCGATGACGTTGACCTGCAGCAGGCCGAGAGCTCCTTCGTTCATCGCGCTGATGATCGCTGTGCCGCTCGTCCGGGCAGTGATGACGCCGTCGGCGGAGACGCTGACCACTTTCGGATTGCTGGTGAACCAGTTCGTTCCCTGCGTCGCGCGCGAGAGGTTCGCCGAGGTGCCGTCGGAGTAGCCGGCGGTGGCGGTGACCTGCTCGGTGACGCCGACCGCGGAGAGCGTGGCCGACGGCGAGGTGAGGGTCAGTGTCAGCGGGATTGGCTGCGGCGTGTCGAACTGGATCTGCGCCACTTCGACCAGCCCGTCGACCGGCACCAGGAAGTAGTCCGACTGGCCCGAGCGCGTGACGCCGTTCTCGACACACGTGGCGCGGGCGCGAACCATTCCGGCATTGGCCGGCACGTTCGGCAGCACCCAGGAGCCGTCCGCCTGTACCTGCACGGAGCGATTGAGCACGCTGACGGTGCAGTTCTCGTTCAGCTGCGCCTGCAGGGGCGCGGCGAGCGCCGTGATCGCGAATACCAGGACGAGGAGGTGCGAGTGTCTCTGCTTCATTGGATGCCCTTCGAAAGGGAGATCCGGGCCACCCGGGCTTTCCCACAGAGGGTTCCGTTGTCATGGAAGAAGGGATCGACGAACGCGAGGTAATCGCCGGCATCGAAGATCTGCACGGCAAATTTCACGTCCGCGACGTCGCTTTGCTCCTCGCGCTTTCCGCGCGCCGAAAACGACGTCATGCGAATCTTTTCGGGCTCGCCGGTGAAGAGACGGAACGAGCCGTTCTGCGCCGCGAGAAATTGCGCGCTCGCCGCCGCGTCGAACGGCACCTCCGCCAGTTCGGCGAGCGAGGCGTCGAGCGCCTTGAAGCGCAACGACTGCGCGGTATTGAGAACGTCGTATGCGACGCCGATCGTGTCGCGGGTGGTGGCGAGCTGCGGGCTGGTGCCTTCGAACCGGCGCTGGCCGAGCGTCTGGCCGCTGGCGTCGAGATGGAGAAGGATGATCTGCCGTTCGCTCGTCGCGGCGACGACGATTGAGCCGTCACCCAGCGCCGCGACGCTGTGCGCCGAGCCACTGTCGCCGGCGTTCACGGACTGCTCCCAGCGCTTCTCGCCGTTGGCGGAATAGCGCGCGAAATAGATCTTCGCCCCGACTCCGCCCACGATGACGACGTCGTCTCCAACCGGCGCAACGGCGGCGATCACCGTTAGCCCCTGCGGATCGCCGATCGCTTTGGAGAAGCGCACGCCTCCCGTCTTCGAATCGACGCGCAGCAGCCAGGGAAAGCCTTCGATGAACTCCGCGACGACCATCAGATCGCCGTCCGGAAGCGCGGCGATGCCGTCGATGACTCCGTACGACGGTCCGCGCAGGCGCGCCACGACTTCCTTCGGCCGCGGGATCTCGACGTCGTACAACTGTTTGCCGGTGGCGTCGAATCGCGTGATCGCCATCCGGTTGCGGAAGTGCGGATCGTCCTTCTCCGACGGAGCTACGCAGGGCGTCGACGTGTACGCGACGACCGGCGAGCCGTCGACGACGACCAGCCCGGCGGCCTGCGTTCTGCCGCTGAACGACGTCATCCACGCCGCCGGTGCGGCGAGTGACGGCAGAGCGGCCGACAGAGCGATTGCGAGAAGAAGGGTCTTCATGGCGTCGGTTGTTTGTTCGTCGAGTCGTTGCAGCAGAGGCAGGCCTTCTCCTGGTTGCCGTTCCAGGCGGCGATCTTTCCGGCAGCCCGCACGCCTTTCAGAATCTCTCCCGCCTGTTTGAGGCATTCCGCAACCGTGGTCGGGTTATCGCCCATCAGGCCCGCGGCGTTGCAGACCGCCACGATCTGGTCGTAGAGATTCTGGTCGCAATGTCCCTTCTGATCGGGATGGCATTCCTGGTAGCACATGTCGTGAAGATCGCAGGGCAGCTGGAAACCCGGCTTGGGAGGGCCGTTGTATTCCTGGCCGGCGTTGTTGTAGACGCCCGACAGGGCGGTGTACTGGCCGTACGCCGGATTGTTCGGACTATTGGTCAGCCAGCCCGGGATGCTGCACCCGTTGAAATTGAAGAAGTTGTTGTTCTGGGGTTTGCTCCAGTCGGGCACCCACCCGGGGCAGTTCGTGAATCCGGTGAAGCGCTTGCCGACGAGCTGGCCGGTGGTGCTGCCGGGAGGATTGCCGCAGCAGTCGCTCGTCAGGCTGTACGCCTTGCCGGAGCAGCAGTAATCGTCGACGCCGGTGCTGCGCCGGTTGTGACCCGTCTCGTCCATGCATTGTTTGTTGTTGCAGACCTGACACGTGGGGCAGTCGGCGGCGGTGCCCTGCGCTGATGGATCGCTGCCGCAGTGCCATCCACCTTTGATGATGCCGACGCCGGGATCGCTCCTGATCAGCAGGCCATCCGCGGAAACGCTGGCGGTGCCGATGGAAACGAACTGGCCGAGGTCGTGATCGAAGGAGTACATCTCGGTCACCTGTCCCGGCGCGAGCCCTTCGACGTTGGGGAACGTCATCGGCGCGGGCGGATCGAAGTGAACGCCCGGCGGCTGGATGGTGACGATGAAGCGCGGCTGCTGTCCGAAACCGGGCGCCATCGGGACTTTGTCGGCGTGGACCAGCGTCACAGAGACGATGCCGGTGCGGCCACCGCCGGGGAACGTCGCCGAGCCGGGCTTGATGGTGAGCGAGAAACCAGGCAACTCGGGCAGTGTGAGCGTTCCGCCGCTGGTCTCATCGACAAACAATCCGCGGCGCACGTCGAGCGGCAGGATGTGGATCGGCATCTCGAGGTTGTTGCTCGCGCCGGAGATCGTATAGATGGCGTATTCGAGCGTCGGCCACGTGCCAGGACGGCGCGAGGTCGAGCCGTCGACGATCAGCTTGACGTAGCCGACCGGCGCGTGCTGGATCACGAACTGCCCCTGATCGTTCGACTGCGCCACGAGGCTCGTCCCCTCAATGCGCAGGGAGACGCCCGGAACCGCGAGGTCGGTGTTGTCGAGGATCACGCCGGTGATGGAGGTCTGATCGGGATCGCCGGCGACTTTGCCGAACGACTGGAACGCGGCGCCGTTGGTCACGCCATCGACGGACGCCTGGAAGGTATTCGTCGCCCCGTCGCCGAGCGCCGGCGTGGCCCACGCGCGGCCGTCGCTGTCGGTGCTGACGGTGACCTGCTGCGCGCCGTCGAAGCTTCCGCCGCCCTTGAGAACGGAGAAGGTCACGGGCACGCCCGCTAGGCGGTTTTTGCCGCTGTCGATGACGATGGCGACGAGCGGACGGGAAAGTCGAGCGCCGACGGCGCCGTACTGGGCGTCGCCGGAGTCGACGACGATCATGGATGTGCCTCGAGCCGCTGTTTCATCGCCGTGATCTTGGCCACCGCGATGAAACAGC
>Ga0247669_1000666_pt1 | contig 12571 bp, 11 predicted proteins | sample CNK10_metaG_FD_182734 | JGI IMG/M metagenome (GOLD analysis project Ga0247669, IMG submission 182734) | Soil microbial communities from Purdue University Martell Research Forest, Indiana, United States - CNK10 | ecosystem: Environmental > Terrestrial > Soil > Temperate forest > Bulk soil...
CTCTCTGGAATGAACACTTCCAAAACACCGGACTTAAAAGCCTTTAGAATCAACACTTACAGAAAAAGAGGGGAGGGGGGTACCCAATTAGCCCTACAAATGCGCACCGCGCAGCACTCCTGTGGTTTAATTCTTCTCGGACGAGGAAACTACTCTTTCTTCGCGTTCAACTCTTCACGAACCATCGCTTCCACGACAGGCTTCAAGATTTCCCGCGTCACGGCTTGCAACATCTCCGGGCTCATCTTTGAAAGCACTTTCGCCACCAGGTCTTCCATGCTGGGTTCGGCGGTTTTTGACGTGGTTTGCGCAACGGGCGACTCCTGCACCGTTGTTTCTGCCACGTACTGCGCCTGTTCGCGAATTGCTTCGACCGTCGCCGCCGGCAACGCCACGTCTTCCAATTCGGCCATCATGTGTTCGTTGAAGATTGGCGTGAGACTATCGACTGTCGCGGCCGGATCATGCTGAGCCATGTGTTCGTGTATCTCAGGTTGCACTACCGTCTCGGAATTCGAGTTTGCCGCGTGCGTACTTGTTGCCGGAGCATCCCACGTCGTCGCAAGCTGATTTGCTTTTTGCACTTCCGCGTCCCACGGGCTGGCCACCGAGGAAAACCACGAGCTCCCGGCTTTCTTTTCGGACTCCACATGAGGCTCGGCATTCACGGGGGTGCTGACAGTAGCCTCCTCGTGAACCTCGGGCATAACTTCTTTCTTTGAAGGCGCAGCGGTGTCCGCTTCCCCGGTTGTTGCTACCGCCGCGTTGTTGTGGCCCAGAGCGGCGGCCCACGCATCCGCCGTAAAAGGCGGAGCTGCCGCTGGGGCTATTTTCGTCTCCGCGACCGGCGCGTCCGTAACCATGGCGCTTACACTCTGCTCGGCATCAGCCGCTTCTTCAAAACCGGATTTCTCTTTTTGGGGCGCCCAGGAATTGTTCCTCATTCTTTGCGCCGGCGCTTCGGAAAACGCGGTCTCGCGCCAATCCTTGGTTGAGCCGTCCGCCGATTCCACTTCTTCCAACGATTCATCGCCGCCGTCGCGCCGCCAGGAAGCGCTTTGCTGCTCTTCTTCGTCCTCGACAACCGCTTCCTCTTCCGTTTCCTCGGACTTCCAATCCCGCTCTAGCTCCGGCGGTGGTGCTGTTGCGTAACCAAGCACTTCTTCTTGCCCGGCTTCCGGCGATTCCAGCAGGCTGCCGAACGCCAGGGGCTGCGATTTTTCATCAATCTTCACCGGCTCTTGCATTGCCGGTAGCTCTTCGTGCACTGCCTCGCTCTCGACCGAGGGAAATTCCGGCAGCGAAGCAATCGAACTCTTGTTCGGGAGGTCATGCGGAGGAGGCACGGACCGCGGGGTCAGCATTTCCGCCACTCGGATTGGTTCTTCCTTCACATGCGGCACAGCCGGAGCTCCGCCAACTGCTACGCCCGCTCGGGCCAGCGCGGACTTCACCATGGATATGAGTGGGTCCGGCGGAACAAACGGCTTCTTCAAGACTCCGTCCGCTCCAACGCGCTGCGCCTCTTGTTCGTCCAGCGGATCAAATGCGCCCACCAGCAAGATCACCGGGATGTGCGCAAGCGTGCTGTCTGACTTTACGTACTGGCATACTTCGTATCCGTTGCGCACCGGCATGAAAACATCGGCAAGTACCAGATCTGGGCGAATATCAGAAATCTTCCGCACCGCGGCTTCGCCATTGCCCACGGCAACGACGTCGATGCCCTGATCCTTCAGGGCAAGCCCTACCATCTTCTGGATGTTGCTGTTATCGTCCGCAACGAGAATCCTGGCCACTAAACTTCCTCCGGATGTATGTCACCCGTCTCTCAAACACCTGCCGGTTCGCAGCCGCACCAAACCTCACCCGCCGTGCGGTCGCCACTTCAAGCCGTCTCTACAGTATTGGAGCACCCGGACTATTGCGCGTCAATCGTATCGCGGTACCTGTGTGTCGGAAGTGAATATGGCCTCGCCCACCTGTCCAGAGGCCTCAGAAGCGCAAAAAACAAGGGGTGCGGCCTCGCCGCACCCCTTGTTCATTCCCTCGTTTCTCTGAGCCTGCAGTGGCCTACCAGGGGACTATCTTGCGCAATCCCTTCTTCTTTTTGCTGCTGGATTCCTTCTTGTCCTTGTCGTTCGCGTTTTTGGCATCGCCGTCTTTCGACGCGTCGCCCGTTTTCACCGTATCCGCGCCTGGTGCCGGATCCCCAGCTGCGGCTGCTGGATCGCTTTTCGCCTCTGTTCCGGCCGTCGCTTCGCTGGTAGTCCCATTACTGGGGGGCGCCGGCGCAGTGCCTGCATCCGTTGGCGGATCGCTCGTGGCCGGCGCGTTTGCTGCAGGGTCGGTGGCAGGCGCAGCCACATTCTCCGACCCAGCCGCCGTTCCGCTCGTGCTGGTTCCTCCGGGCGACACCGTGGCTACGATTCCCGTCGCAGCTCCCCCAGTTCCCCCGATCTTGCTTTGGCCTCCGCCGGTCAGTAGGTCCGCCGCGGACATCGTGTCCGACTGCGGCTGCAAGTTTGGCGGTCCGTTTCTAGCGGCAGAGGACAATTCGGCAGTTGGCCCGCTCTTAATCATTCCCAGCGGTTTCAAGAATAGGCTGGTGCGCGGCCTCGGTGCATTCTGCTCCGCGGTCATCCACGCTACGGAGGCAGGATCGGGCTGCGGTACTGGCGCTCCAAACGACTTCAATTTGTCCTTGGCATCTGGCACCATCCCGGAAAGCGGATAATTCTTCACGATTCGCCCGTAATACTGCGCCGCAACCTCTTTGTGCTCGCTCTTTTCCAGGATGTCGCCAAGCATCCAAAGGGCCCTATCCGACCTGCTATACAGCGGATATCTCTCGGTTATGCTGAGTAACCGTGCCGCCGCAGCGCGCTTATCTCCCTTTACATAATAGTAATACCCAATTCGATATTCGCCCTCCGCGAGTACTTCCTGCACTTCCCGCAAGTGCTGCTGCGCCTGGGGCGCCAGCGGGTCATTCGGATATTTTTGCAGAAAGATCTGGAACTCCTCCTCCGCTGCGATTGCGTGCGTCCTGTCTCGATCCGGCTTATCCATCTGCCGGTAGTTTGCCATCGCCACCTGCATCTGCGCGTAGGTTGCTTCCGGCAGGAAAGGGAAGAACACCTCAAAGTCTTTGTAACCGGAGATTGCCAGCGCCAGGTTGGACGTCCCGCCCTCCTTGTAATAGGAGTCCGCGATCGCCAGCTTGGCCTTCGCCAAATACTCGCTGTCCGGGTATGTATTGATGAGCGTCTGCATGGTCAGCCGGCCAACCTCCTGCCGGCCATGCTTAATATTGTCCATCGCCCGGTCGTAAAGGATCTTATCCGGCTGCGCGTTATTTTCCGCGCTCGTCGATTTATTGATTTTCTTTTTTCTGTGGAAAATCTGCGCGTCGCTCGTCGTCGCTCCCAACAGAAAAAGCGCCCCTAAGACCAAGCACGCCATACTCTTCCCAGCGACGTGTCGCTTTGAGATCCTAAAACCTACGGTTTGGACCAAACTTCACCTCTCTCGCGAATGTCAGGTTCCTCGCTGCAATCTTATTGCTGGCCTGCTAAAACCGGGACGTTCCCGTCCTTCAATTGACTGGAAGCCTCGATTATAGCCTGAACGAAAGGCCAGGTGGAGCAAGAAATTTGCCCCTCCGGACAGCGTTGGCTTGTCGCCCAGGAATCCTCACCCTCTGTGATGCGGACCTTCGTCCCCGCGGGTTGCCCCGTATCCTTCCCGTACTTCACTTTTTTCAGCGAGCCATGAGCGTGCCTCGGCTGACCGTAGCCAGAATTGGTCCTAGCTCTTTCCTGCCATTCTCAAAATGGAGGTTATTTGGGATGATCCACGGGGGGCTTGCCGGCAGTTCGGCATCGCGCAGAATCCTGGCTATCGCGGAAGTGATTACTTTGAAAAATACCCGGTCTTTGACCGAACGCGAATTCCATCCCTCTTGGGCTTAATCACAATTTTCCGGAAGCTGTCGTCCTTCAGCGGGTCTTTCGGGTAATAACCCAGTTCGTATGAGGTTCTCAGCTCCTCCGCAATCTGCCGGAAGTACGTGTGCGGGTCCGTCGTCTCCGCATCGATGTGCGCCCCGCCCGTCTCTCTTGCCACGCGGTCCATCACGCTTGTCCCGTACTTATTCCGCGCCGTCAGCTTGCCGTGCTCCTTCTCGGTGTAGCGAATCGCGTACACCAGCACGTTTTCCCGCTGCGCCGTTTCGATCGTCGTCATCATGTCGTGCGCGCTTGAGTTATCTTCTCCATCGCTGAAAAGCAGGATGGCGCGCCGCCCGTTCTCGCGAGCCAGTTTTTCCGTCACGGAGTAAAAGATCGAGTCGTAGAATGCCGTTCCCAAATCGCGCGACTCCTGCGGTCCCAGCTCCGGGAATCTCCCGGTGGATTTTTGGTAGCTCTTCCAGTAGTCCAGCAAGTCCGCTCCCGATTGCGAAAAATCGCTGACTAGCCGGATGTGGTTCCCGAAGCCCACCAAAAACACGCGGTCCTTCGGCCCCAGTACATCTTTGAGGAAAACTTCCAGGTCATCTTTATGCTGTTTCGAGAAATGATCCTGGCTTCCGCTCGCATCCACCACCAGCCCGAGCGTCAACGGCACATCCACGCTTCGCGCAAAAAATGCGATCTTCTGCGGTATCGCGTCTTCGAAAACCTCCACGTCATCTTGCGTTAGATTGTCCACCAAAGCGCCGCGCGCATCTCGTGCGACGAAGGCCACGCTCACCAAGTTCACCTTTACCTGTATCTGCTGCTGCTCTTGGCCCAACGCAACGCGAAGCGTGACGCCCAGTGTCAGTATTGCAAGCCCCATCGCGGCGAATACGACCTTGCGCATACTTTGGCCCTTCTCGCCCCGCAAGATCTTCAAGCCGGAGTCTTCTCTTCGTTACGCGCCTCAAGGTAAACCAGGTGGAAAATGCAGCCTGTTCCGTTCGGTGTCACGCCAACAATATGCTGCTTCTCCTTCGTGCCTGCCTTGAATAGCATCCCTCCCGCATCCGGGCGGTCGTCCTGGCAGGTGATTTCGTTCGAACCATTTTTCTTGTTCTTCTCGTCCTGCCCAGGAGGATTGTTGGTGCAGTTCAAGACCTTGCCGTACTTCCCCAGCGCCTTTTGATAGAAAGCCGCAACTTTTTCCGGCGAGTCGTTCGATTCCATTTTCAGCACCACCAACTTGAACCCAAATGAGCTTCCCCACAGCCCCAATTTCGCCGCGGACGAATCGTCCTTTTCCTCTTTGTGCGGCCGAGAGCCTGGGTACAACGGCAGCCCGGCTTCCTTTGCCGTCGCCTGCGCGCTGATCACCAACCCTCCCGCATCCTTTCCATCTTTCCCCGTTACCGTCACATTTACGCCGCTTTTGTCCTTCTCCTGCCCCACCGCTGAAATCCCCGCCAGACACACTACCGCGTACCAGGCCGCGCTCACGAATACGGCTCGCGTGCCAAGTCTCCTTAACGCCATCCAATCACCAGACTCAATTTTCCTCATACCACCCTCCTCGTAGACCATCATATCCAGTAGGACGACACACTCATGCAATTGTTTCACGTGCGATTTAAGCCACTGTCCAGACATACGAATTCTTCCTACTCAAAGTTCCAGGTAAAGCTCGCAGCTCCTTTCCCCCTGTCCTCGCCGCGGAGCTCCTCAAACTCATAACCCGGGAATATTTTCAGGTTCACCGCGGTATAGCTTGATGATAGGGTGTATTCGACATTAGATCCCGTATTTCATCCCCAAGGAAGGTGCGAATGAAACGTACATTGGCTCTGCTGGTATTGCTGGCCGCTACGCCGGTGGCTCCGCCCCTGGCGCAAGAGGTGCAAAAACCAGAAATGGCAAAGATGTCGCTGAAAGTGGGTGACATGGCACCGGACTTCACCCTGCTTAGCGATCAATGGAAGAGTGTGAAGCTCAGCGACTATCGCGGCAAGCAGAACGTCTTTCTCGCTGTCTACGTGCTGGCCTTTACTGGCGGTTGAACGAAACAACTTCAGGCGGTCCAGGCTGGAATCGCCTCGCGTAAGATCGACACCACAGATACCGCGGTCTTCGGCATTAGCATGGATAGTCCCGCTGCAAATGCTGCCTTCGCCAAGCAAATCAACATCAATTTCCCGCTTCTCAGCGACATGAACCACAAGATGCTTACCACCTACGGCATCCTCAAGGGCTACGACGTCCAAAACGAAACCTACAAGTGGGCCCTGCGGGCCAACATCGTCATCGACAAAGAGGGCATCATCCGCCTCATTGAAGCCGGCGACAGCGCCGTCGACCCCAACACCGCACTGACCGCCTGCTCCACGCTCCACAAAAAGGAGCCGTCAAAATAAGTGTCTCTTGGGCCAGCCTCGAACCACGAGACCAACGGTCTCGTGGTTCGAGGCTTAGTTCTTCGAATTCTTCCCAGCTGTCCAAGCTTCCGACTTTCGCGGGACTTTTGTCTTTCTACGGTTTCTCCGCAAAATTCACGACCTCATTCTCCATAGGGATCTCGTTCTTATGCACTTCCGCGGGCCCTTTCGCGTCCGCTGGTTTCCAGCCCTCGCCATGACCCACCACTTCGAATGACGCTAGCGTATATGGCAATCCCTCCGCCCCCAGCGGCGAGCTCCCGTTCTCGATGTGAAAGTGCAGATGAGGCTCCGTCGAGTTTCCCGAATTTCCTACCAGCCCGACCACCTGTCCGCGCCGGACTTTATCCCCGAGCTTCACCCGCAGCGAGCCCGGCTGCAAATGCGCATAAAACGCAAAGCACCCCGCGCCAATATCCAAAATCACGTGGTTCCCGCCCACCGTTTCCAGCGTGATCGGCACAGCCCGCGAATTTTCGCCAGGAATATTCTCTGGAATCCCATCCTTCACTTCGCTCACGACACCGTCCGCCACAGCCAGGGCATCATTCCCATAGGCCAGATAATTCTTGTTGTCTTTTTCATCTCCCTGAAACGTCTTCCCATCGTCGCGCAATCTCACCCAATCAATCGCAAAGCGCTGCGCGATCGCGGCGTGCCCGTCAATCGGAATCAACGCTCGCCTGTGCCCGGAACTATTCGAAGGCCCGTTGGCCGAGAACCAATGATCACCGCGGAGCGGCGCGCTGATCTGAATGGCTTGACGCCCCACCGAAATCGGCGTGGTTTCAATCGTCATCTCTTCCGGATACGTTCCCACTTTAACGGTCAATCGCTGCCGGATCGTCGTGGGCACCGCTTCCTGCGTGTCCAGCGTTGCCCACAGGTAAACAACGCCCATCGTTCCTGGCGCCAACTTCGCTTTTTCCGCTGCCCCCGGCTGCCCCGGACGCCTCATCACCGCTTCCAATCCCGCGCCTGTATATGTCACAAGCGAACGCGCCGCCGCGTCGCCGGAAATCGCTTCCACCCGCGTCACTTGGTAGTTCCATCGATCCATGTTGTTCAGGTGTAGTTCATAAACGAGATGCCACTTCCCATCCGCCTTAAAGGCCGTCGGCGCAATCGGGACGACCACGTCCACAAATGCTGAAAGGGGCTTTTCCTTCGGTCCCTCCGGCATACTCTGGGCGGTTTTCTCCTTGGCTCCAGAATCTTCCACCGAGCGCTGAAACTTCAGCGGCTGCGCCGGAACGCCGCTCTGCGTCCACGTCCCAGCAATCTCCGTACGCGCGGCATTCAATTTGCCCTCATACACGCCACCCACCGCTTTCACCTCAAACCGCACGGCATCGTCCTTCAGCGTTACGTTTTCCATCGGAAGACTCGCGCCCTGATCCACGCTTACCAATTCTCCAGAAAACTCACCGCCAGCCAGCTTCGTAATCGTCAAAATAAGATGCAACTTTCCAGCGCCTTCGCCCAACTCTCCCTTCCACGATCCAGCAAGGTTGCTCTCCGTCTTCGCCGCCTGCCCCATCGCGCAACAGGGAATCGCGGCAAGAAGCACAAGCCCTAACAAGAGCGGGATAGAAACGCGCGTATATGGCCCAGAGAATTTCGCAGCCATTCTTCTGATTCGATCCGATTTCCCGCTGGCCATCCGTTTGTCGCTCAAGACGTTTTCTCCCTTTTTCATCCAGTACATCCGCGTCACTCTGGCCTCGCATACAATACGCGATATCTTCGTGACGGCGGCTCCTCGGCGTCAAAAAAAGTCTCGAAGCTCTGTTCGGCGAGCCCGGCACGAATAAATTCTCCTAATTCAGCGCGGGTGAGCGGCCACGGCAGATCTCCCTCCGGCTCGTCTTCCTCCCGCCCGCGGACTATAGCAAGTAGCTTGCCTCCCGGCCGCACAAAGGCCGCGATTCTCTGAATCGCTTGTGCGCGGATGTTGGCAGGGAGAGCCTGCACAGTATTCGCCTCAAAAACGAAATCAAATGCGCGTTCCCATTCCGCCGGCGGCTGAAACAAATCCGTCACACTGTACTTCACTTCACTTTTCGGAAATCTCTTGCGCACCGTCCGAATGGCGGTCTCCGAAATATCAAAAGCCGCCGTTTCGAATCCCCACGCCGCCAATTGCTCCGCGTCATCCCCCAGCCCGCAAGCGATCACCAGCGCTTTCTTGCCGACTGTCGGTTGCGGGTGCGTACTCCAGAATTCAACGAGACCTGAATTCGCCCCGCTGTCGGCCCACGGCACAATGCTCTTGCCTGCTTCTCCCTCTTTGTAAAGTTGTTCGAACCAACCGGTCGGATCACCCTTTCGGATGAATTCCGCCGCCAACTCCCGGGCTCTTGTTCGATCCTTCATTTTCGCCACGGGCTCACCGGCTATTTGCTGGCCGAAAGGAATTTGCCGATCGTTTCGTTCAAGAATTTAGCGTCCGCTGGATCAGCCGCCGCGCCCGCCGGGTGTCCCCACAACGAGGGAATCGGCGTCAGCGTGACCGTCTTCATAAAACTCGCCTCGTATCTCGCGTCGCTCACAGGGAAATACAAATCCGTCTCCGACGGCATGTAGAAAAACGGAACCTTGATCGAACCGAGCGCCTTCTCCACGTCTCCGCCAAATCCCGGCGTGGTTCCCACGTCATGCTTCTCCCAAGTCCTCATCTGTAAAATCAAATTGTTCGCGTCCGCCCCCGGAATAAAGTTCGTCTTCAAGCCGTTCACAAAGCTCTCGAAGGTGGTGCCCGGCTTCGCTCCCTCCCGCCACATCTCTTTCCGCCACCACTCCTGCGAAAAAAGCCAGGCTGTCCAGACAATCGCAAAGGCCTCGATCCCTTTTTTCGGCTGCTCCTTGTAGTCGCCGTTGGCGAATACCGGATCCGTCGTCAACGCAGTTATTTCGCTCTCCAGACGAACTATGCCATGACCATAAGTCTTCGCCGTTCCGGAAGTTGCAACGATGCGATCCGCAAAAGCCGGGTAGCTCACCGCCCATTGGAAAGCCTGCTGCGCTCCCATCGAAAATCCTACAATCGCGCGCAAGTGCGTGATTTTCAGCTCCTCGGTCAGCAGGCGGTGCACCGCTTCCACGTTGTCGCGAATGCTCGTCACCGGGAATCGCGGGCCGTGATAAGGCTCCGGCGTGTTGCTAGGCGAAGAGGAGTTGCCGTTGCCAAACAACTCCGTGGCCACAAGAAAAAGCTTCGACGAGTCGAGAGCTTTGTCCGCTCCGATCAGCCATTCATAGCCATGGAAGTTTGCCATGTAGTGCGACGGCAACAGCACGGCGTTGTCCTTCGCGGCGTTCAATTTGCCATACGTTCCATAGACCACGCGTGCCTGCGGCAAAGTCACGCCACTCTCCGTCTTGAAATTCGCGATCACAAACTCATGGCGTTCGCCTTTGTCCGTCTTGCTCTCCGCCGCCTCTTGCGCAAAGAGCGCCGGAGCATTCAGCGCTTGCAAAACAAAAAGTAAAAGAACTAATTTTTTCATGTTTAACAATTTCCTCTTTGCCGAAGACCGGCGCGATTCTCTATCGCGACAAAAACCGCATGCGCTCGCCCGCATCGGGGCAACGCTGAAACCCGCTTCCGGCGGCAGGTATCCTATCACCCTCGCAAGTTTCTAACAGCTTGCGCTGCCTCCTCGAAACGCTGCTGTTCCCCGCGAGTTGGCGGCCTGCAGTCAGCATTTAACCGCAGTTCTACTAGTAATGATTTGGGCTACTAGCCAGCAACATTTGTTCAATCCGTCGTAACATCATAGGAGAAACACATCCGTTCGGAGGCAGCTCATTGGGATCAGAACGACGTCGCACACCCAGGTATACGTTCATCGCCAGCGCCGAGCTTATTGAAGAAACGTCGGACGTGCGCATCGCCACGCGCGTCAGCGAGTTGAGCCTTCACGGCTGCTATCTGGACATGATGAATCCGTTCCCTGTGGGAACCCTGGTCCTGGTCAAGATTTCGGCCGGGGACGCCTACTTCGAAGCCAAATCGAAAATCGTCTACTCTCAGCAAAACATGGGTGCTGGCCTTACGTTTCTCGAGACGCCCCCCCAATACGGGCCAGTTCTAGAGCGCTGGTTGGACGAAGCTCAGAAGCTCAATCAAAATCGCGTCGGCTGAATTTGTTAGGCACTCTTGCCCCTGGTCTTCACGCAGGCGGCTCCGTTCCGGTGCTCTCAAACTTGTTTGTCGCGGTTCTCCTCCCGTTGCGAGACCGATGGCCGGTAATTTCCGCAAGGCCCCAGATGTTTCCAGGAGGTTGTTCCCAGGCATAGTTGCGCATCATTAGCGCGAAGAACTATTCGCATCGCAGTGCGATGATGGGATCGACGCGGAGGGCGCGCCGCGCGGGGATGTAGCAGGCCGCGACGGCCACAATAATCAACAGCATGGCGACGCCGGCAAACGTCAGCGGGTCATGCGCACTGACGCCGAAGAGTTGGTTGGCCATGAGACGTGTCAGTCCCAGTGCGGCGCCGATGCCGATCGCCACGCCGATCAGCGCCATCCTTGCCCCGTGCCCGAGCACCAGCCGCAACACATCGCCGCGTTGCGCGCCCAGGGCCAGCCGCACTCCGATTTCGTGAGTGCGCTGCCCGACCAGGTACGAAATCACGCCGTAGATTCCGACGCATGCGAGCACCAGCGCGAGCGCCGCGAAGACACCCAGAAGAATCATCGAGAGCCTCCGCGCAGCAAACGAATTGGAGACGACTTCGTCCATCGTTTGGACATTGTAGACCACTTCGCGCGGATCGATTTCCTCGACTGCGCGGCGCACCGAGCCCATGACGGCGGTGGGATCGCCTTCGGTGCGCAGCACGACAGCCACAGCATCTGCCGCGAGCGGCATGAGCTTCTCGGGAAGCTGCATGAACGGATAGTCAAACTGCGCCTCGATGGCCGATTTAGCATCGGCGTCGAGCCCCCACTGCTTTACGTGGCCGACTACGCCGACGATTTCGGCTTGAACGTTGAAGCCCGCAAGATTGATGCGCTTGCCGATGGGATTTTCATGGGGGAAATAGGTGCGCGCGAAAACGTCGTCGATGTCTACGACCACGGGCGCGTGTTCGTCGTCCTGCGGCGTGATGAAGCGGCCGCGCTCGAGGGTGACTCCCATGGCTTGCTGGAAGCCGGCTTCCACGAGATAAAACATCGCCTGGGGCATCTCTTGGAAGTTGGCTGGCTTTGGCTGGCCCTCGATCCAGAAAGGCAAAGAGGAATTATGGATCATCGGGCGAGAGCCGAGCGTGACGGAAACGGCTTGGACGCCAGGGATGTTATGCATTTTGTCGTCGAACTGGCGCAGGCGGGCGCGCGTTTCGGCGGAGCTAGTTGTGGGGGCGGCCGGCAAGGACAAACTGAAAGTGATCGCGTGGCTGGGATTGAAGCCGGGATTGACGCGCAAAAGCGCCGCGAGACTGCGAATCATCAGTCCCGCGCCAATGAGCAAAACCAAAGCCATGGCTACTTCGACGGCGACGAAAACTCCCTGAAGCCGATGGCGGGTGCCGCTCAAACCGCGGCCGCTCTCCTTGAGTATCTCCTGCAAATTTACACGGGAAGATTTCAGCGCGGGAGCGAGGCCAAAAATAATTCCGGCAAACAACGAGAGCGCCATCGTAAAGAGCAGGACGCGTGAGTCGAGAGCGACTTCGTTCGCGCGTGGCAGGGCGCCAGGCAAAGTGCCGAGCACCGCTTTAGTGCCCCAAAATGCGAGCAGGAGTCCCAGGGCTCCGCCCAAGCCAGCGAGCAGAATGCTTTCGGTAAGAAGGTGGCGAATAACGCGCGCGTGGCTCGCGCCCAGCGCCGCGCGAATCGCAAATTCGCGCGAGCGGCCCATCGACCGCGCCAGAAGTAGATTGGTAACATTCGCGCAGGCGATCAGCAGCAAGAAACCGACCGCCGCGAGAAGCACGATCAGAAATGGCTGAACATTACCGACGATGTCTTCCTTCATGGAAACGAGCGTGATTCCCACGGCCTTATCGGCCTCCGGGTATGCCACGGCGAGATTTTGTGCAATGCCATCCATGTCGGCTTTCGCCTGCGAGAGCGTTACGCCTGGCTTCAGGCGCGCAACCCCGTGCGAACTGACGTCGACGCGGCGGTCGCGAAAAGAGGCGTCGTTCCATTGCCCGATGTGCGTG
>Ga0247669_1000668_pt1 | contig 12550 bp, 8 predicted proteins | sample CNK10_metaG_FD_182734 | JGI IMG/M metagenome (GOLD analysis project Ga0247669, IMG submission 182734) | Soil microbial communities from Purdue University Martell Research Forest, Indiana, United States - CNK10 | ecosystem: Environmental > Terrestrial > Soil > Temperate forest > Bulk soil | place...
CGGCAAGCAAGTCGTATTCGAACAGGGCTCGCTCGCCGAGGCCTTGCGCTCGACGATGTCGATTCCCGGCGCGTTCAAGCCGGTCTTTGACAAGGACCGAGTGCTGGTGGACGGCGGGCTAGTGAACAATCTGCCGACCGACGTCGTGAAGGAGATGGGCGCGGACATCGTGATCGCCGTGCACCTAGACACGCAACCGATGGGAGCAAATGACATCAAGTCTCTGATCAATGTGCTCGATCAATCCATCCGCGTGGTGATAGCCGAGAGCGAATTGCGCGGGCTTGCGCGCGCGGACGCCGTGGTCAGCGTGCCCCTGGGAGGATACAGCTCGACGGATTATAAGAAGTACGACCCAATTATGCAAAAAGGTTATGAGGCTGCGGTTTCAAAAACGCCGCTGCTCGAAAAGTTCTCACTAAGCGAAGCGGAATGGCAGGACTACATGAGGGAGCGCGAGGCGCGGAAAAAGACACTGGCGCCGGTTCCACAATTTATCAAGGTGGAAGGCGCAGACACCGCGCAACAGACGCAGAACATCGAACATTTTCTTGCGCCGCTGACTGGCAAGCCGCTGGACACGGATAAGCTGGATCGGGAACTAACGCGGCTCACGGGCGTGGGACGCTATGACACGGTTGGTTACCGGATGATGGAGCGCAACGGGCAGCAGGGCCTGCTCATCCAGGTGAGCGAAAAAAATTATGCGCCGCCCACGATTCAGCCGGGATTTGAAGTGGATGGTTCGGAGAGCGAAGAAGTTGGCTTTACGCTGGGCACGCGGCTGACGTTTTTGGATGTTGCGGGATTCCGCTCCGAATGGCGGACAGATGTTTTGTTTGGAAACACGTATGGGCTGGGAAGCGAGCTATACCGGCCGTTCACGCCCTTGAGCAAATGGTTTATTGCGCCGCACGGAGAGGCGAGCACACGGGTCTTCAAGATTTATGACAAGAGCAATCCGCTGGCCGACTACAAGCTGGGTCAGGCAAAGTTGGGGATGGACGTGGGCTATGGATTCGACCGCTTCAGCGAATTGCGCCTCGGCTATGAGGTGGGCTATCTCGATGCAAACCTGCGGATTGGCGCCCCGGTATTTAATTCGGTCAGCGGGCGCGTGGGCGACGCGAAATTGCATTACCTGTTTGATCATACGGATAGCCCGGTGATTCCAAGGAAAGGAGTGCGCTCAGAGACGACGTTCCGATGGTTTGATACGAGCCCGGGCACGACGAGCGCTTTTCCTTCCCTGCAATCGAATCTCGAGTATTTTCAACCGGTCTCGGCGCTTGGTTCGGTGTTTGTGGACGGCAAAGGAGGAACGACTTTTGGATTTGCCAACACGGGAATTCCGCAATGCTTTCTGGGCGGGCCGCTGACTCTGAGCGCGTACGGCTTGAATGAGCTGCAAGGAAATCAATACTACTTGTTCCGGGCAGGTTATTTGCATGACCTGTGGACGCTGCCACCGCTGGTTGGGAAAAGAGTTTTTGTGATTGGATCGTACGAGTTCGCGAAAATGTACGGCGCGCCGAATGAAAGCAAATTCCCGAATGACGTTGCCGCCGGCGTCCTGGCAGAGACGGTCATCGGGCCGCTTTTTGTGGGCGGCAGCGTGGGCGACACGGGGCATCACAAATGGTTCTTCCAGCTCGGGCGGGTGTTCTGAGGCGGGGAGGAGCGGACAATTGTGTAAGCCGAGACTGTGGGAGCACTTCTCCAAAATCATGAGATACGGTGTGATCTTATGAGCCGCAAGATAGGGATTGTTACTCGTGCCGCGAGGCACGAGGGCATTGGCATTTGGTGGCTGCGACCGTGTGCCTGATAACTTCGTAGAACGCCACTATTTTTTTACGGAATACGTGCCGTCCGCGGCGGGATGGTAGTCCGAATAGGTAAGGATCTTGTACACATCGAGACTCTTTAGCAAAAGGATTCTGGCGTTTGCACGCATTTCGATGCGCTTCGGCACCCATAGTGCGTCACCGAGACAAGTCTGCTCGAGGAAGATGCGCGAGCCTCGCTGCACGCGGGCCACGAACAGTCCCATCGAGAACGACTGTGTTACCTGGCCCTCGGCTTTGACCCAGCCGAAGTCCTGCTTATCGACCCAAAGCTTGCCTTCCACCCTGGAGAACAACTTGCTGTACGGGCCGTGTGCGTGATAGCCCGGATGCGGCGTCGCTTGAAACACGTAGGCCGGCCGGCCGGCTATGATCTCATCACCGATCAGACGGAAGTCGAAGGCCTGTAGCAAATCTCGGAGAACATCCTTGTTTTCCTGGTTCTTTTGGATGCGCGCAGCCCGCTCCGCCGGCGTTTCGCGCTTCAGTTTATCGAGATCCTGGTTGCGTTTTCTCTGTTCCTCGGCCGATGGAAGCTGACCGTTGTGTTCCATGAGCTGCTCGAAGCGAACGCCGTCGACCAGGGTCATTCTGGTGACGTCGACATTTTCCGATTGCACCTTCCCCGTCGAGTCCATGCGGCGATCCTCGTCCCGCTCGACGTAGACGTACTCGTCACGCGCCTGCCAGCTGTGCTGGGTCGCTACAAGTGATTTGCCCACAATCTGACGGGCGTCCAGCACGCTTGCGGGAGTCGGAAGTTTGTCCGGCCCGCTATCTTGCGCGAAGAGCGCGGACGAGGCCGCGACCACAATCAGGAGTGCTCCGATTCGAGACTTAGCCAGAAATTTCATTTTTTTACTCGATGGAGCTGGGACTGAAGATCCTGGAGAATCAGGACCGGGAAACAGACTAACGCATCGAGAGTTGAGCGTCTGTACCAATAGGGACAGGTCAACGGGTTGGCGTATTTGGGCAGGCCTTCGAATTTCGCCTCTCGCGCGCACCAATTTCGCTCGCAGCCATCCAGTTTTCCTCAAGGCGAAGTCCGGCCTCAATCTGGGCCTGCGGACGGTCCATGTCTTTATGAGAATTGGGGACTATGGCCGGACGATCCCCAGCGGGGAGAAGACACGGCCAGGAGTAGCCGTGCAACCGCAGCGAGAGTTTTTCTGTGCGGAGTGAACGGGGGCGATTCGGGGGCTTATAATCCTTGTGGTCGTCGAACCGGCCGGAAGCGTAACGGCCGAATTTGCAGCCATTTGGTTTTGCTGAATTTGCGAACGTTCTTCGCTGTGGAGGATCCATGAACGCAAGCCCGGCTCGCGCCGAGCAAGAGATGTGGCCTGAGCTTCCTCTGGAAGCCTGGCAGGAGACTTACAGCACGCTGCACATGTGGACGCAAATTGTGGGCAAGGTGCGGCTGGCGCTGACGCCGAACATTAATCATTGGTGGGGCGTGCCGCTCTACGTGAATCCATTCGGGCTGACGACGTCGGCCATTCCGTGCCGCGGAGGAAATTTCGAGGTTCAGTTCGATTTCATACATCACCAGCTCGTGATTCGAACCAGCAGCGACTCGATCCTCTCGATGTCCTTGGCGCCGCGCAGCGTAGCCGATTTTTACCGTGAGTTCATGGCGGCTTTGGCCTCGCTGGGGATTGCGGTGAAGATATGGAAGAAGCCGGTAGAGATTCCTGACCCGATTCCTTTCGATCGGGACACAAAACATGCCTCGTACGATTCCGAATATGCGAATCGATTCTGGCGAATTCTTGCGTGCTGCGACGCGGTCTTCACCGAGTTCCGCGCCGGGTTCATCGGAAAAGCGAGTCCGGTGCATTTTTTCTGGGGAAGCTTCGATCTGGCCGTGACGCGATTCTCGGGGAGACGCGCGCCGGAGCGGGAGGGAGCGGACTCTATAACACGTGAAGCGTATTCGCACGAGGTCATCAGCGCGGGGTTTTGGCCGGGCGGCGGCGACATCAAAGGGGCGGCGTTCTATACATACGCGGCGCCCGAACCAGCGGGGTTTGCGCAGAGTCCGGTGAGACCCACGCAAGCGTTTTATCATCCGCAAATGAAGGAATTTATTTTGATGTACGACGACGTGCGGCGGTCTCCTTCGCCGAGAGAAACGCTTCTCGCCTTCTTGCAAAGCACCTACGGCGCGGGAGCGGACCTCGGGAAGTGGAATCGCAAGGAACTGGAACGCGTGGCCAGCTAGGAACCTGTCAGCGATGACTGCGCGTTGCCAATGGCTTTAGGAAACGAAGTTGGAATCGTTGAAAAGATTGTTGAGGGACTCGGAAAGATTGGGATGAGAGAAGACTGCGTTGTGAAGAACGGTGTAAGGCAATTTGCCCATCATGGCTAGTTGTAGCATGGACATCACTTCACCTCCATCGAGACCGAGAACGGCGGCGCCGAGGATTTGTCCGCTGTCGGGATCGACGATGGCTTTCATGAAGCCGCGGGATTCATCGACTTCCAGAGCCCGGGCTACGCGCGACATGGGCATCCTGGCGACACGAATCTTGAGATTTTTTGCGCGCGCTTCCGTCTCAGTCAGCCCGACGCGGCCGAGTTGGGGATCGATAAAAACGGTGTACGGAACGAGGCGGCCTTCGGTGCTGGCTTTGCCGTTTTCGATCAGATTTGCGCGGATGATGCGGAAATCATCGTAAGAAATGTGCGTGAACGCAGGGCCGCCCTTGATATCTCCAAGGGCGAAGATTCCAGCGACATTCGTTTCGAGTTTTGCATTGACCTGAAGGAAGCCGCGGGTGTCCGTGGCAATGCCTGCGGCGGATACGTTGAGAGTATCTGAGTTGGGGACGCGTCCGGTAGCAACCAGCAAATGAGAGCCGCTAAACGTGCGTTCTTCGCCGGAAACGGCGACGGCTAGTTTGATTTGCGGGCCTTCCTTGGCGACACGCTTCACGTTAGCGTTCAGAAAAACTTCGATTCCGTCCTGCTGCAGGATGTTCAGGATTTCGGCGGCGACATCGGAATCCTCACCGCGGAGCAATTGGGAAGCCTGCTGAAGGATGGTAACGTGGCTCCCAAAACGGCGGAAGAGCTGGCCGAACTCAAGGCCGATGTAACCGCCGCCGATAACGAGGAGCCGATCGGGGACCGCATCGAGTTCCATGATGGAAGTGCTGTTGAGATACGGAATATCTTGCAGACCCGGGAGAGACGGAACGGAGGGGCGGCATCCGGCGTTGATGAAAAATTTATCGGAGGTGAGAGTGCGCTGGGAGCCGTCTGGAAGGAGGACTTGAATAGAGCGCGGGCCAGTGAATGAGGCTTCTCCAAAGAGGAGATCGAGACCAGGAGTTTTTTCGATGCGGGCCTGGCTGCCGTCGCGGAAACTCGCGACAATATCGCGCTTGCGCTCGCGGACGCGGTGCATATCAACGGCAATGCTGCCGGTGTGGATGCCGTAATCAGCGCCCCTGCGCGCGAGATAGGCAACGCGGCCGCTTGCGACCATTGTTTTAGTGGGAGTGCAACCCTCGTTGATGCAAGTGCCGCCGACGTGCGCGCGTTCCACGAGAGCGGTGTGGACGCCGGCTTTAGCCAAAGCCTGGCAAAGCGGCGTCCCCGCCTGTCCGGAGCCAATGACAATGGCCTGATAGTGATTGGGTGCACTCATGTATGCCCTCCGTCTTCTGAGATGCTACGCCCGCTGATGATGGGAGGCACGAAGCGTTTCGCGTGATTCGTGCTATTCAGAAACGACAATATCGCGCTGGCTGTGAAACGCAAGGAGTCGGAACGCCGGGAAGGCTAGGGATTGCGAGCAGTTCCAGACTTAGTGCCGGGTAACGATAAATAGTCCGATGCCGATCGCAACGGCGTCCTCGAGGAGTGCGATGACGAAATCGGGAACCTTGAGCGCATTGACGAGGCCCGTGCGCCATTGATGGCCTGCAAAGGCTCCTGCAATGCCTCCAGCAGCGCCAAGGACGGCGCCATAGACGAGAGACTGTCCGGCCGAAACAACGACGCAAGCGCCAGAGAGAGCGCCGAGGACGATGCGGGCGATCAGGCCCACGGGCTTGGTGCGACTCGGCGTTGAAGGGAGCTTGTCTGCAATGAGCTCGATAATCGCCAGCACTGTGAAGATGGCCGCCGCGGCGATTGACCCCATGAAAGCGAGGCGAGAGCCGGCAAGGTTGAGCCAGTTCCGATGCGCGGCCCAAGCCGCGACCGCGGGAGCGGTCAGGGAGCGCATCCCGGAGACGACCCCGATCGCGAAGGCGAGAAACAAAACGAAGGTGGTGGTCATGCGGTGAGAGATGTATCTCTGATGATTGCGGGTGTCAAGATATAAAAGTAGAAAGGCGATGGAAACCGTTCGTGACGCTCAAGATTACCGCGAGCTAGTTCAGGCGGCAGCCCGCGGGGTATTCGTAGCGGGTGGAATCACAACTGGGCAAAGCTAGCCCTTCCACACATACTTGCCGCAAGAGCAGGGTACTGTCTCGGTGGGAAGTTTCTTTTCCAACAATTTCCGGCAAACTGGACAATTTCTCTGCCACATATTCATACCTGCTGTTTCTCCTGCGAATGGGGCCGATAACCAAGCAAGTCTATTAGCCCACGCATCGCCTGTCTGTACCAATACGAACAATAGTAATAGTGTTCTTATTTATACAGATGCTCCGCCCCCGATGCGTTAGCCTGCCTAGGAATACGGATTCGCCAGCGTTCCCGCATCGGGTGCGCGCAAGTCGAGAGCGGGAATCGCGGCTAAATTCCTGGATAGAACTACCCGCGTCGTATTCGCACTTTCATGATTACTTTTCTCTGCAATCAGCGGACTGGACGGCAAGCCAGGCGACTATGAAGAATCGTCGTTCAGAAAATCCGGCTTTTGTTGCCATGAAGAAGTCTCGAATACTCCTATGCTTGTTCGTGCTGACTGTCGCCAGCCTCTTGTTGGTGAAGGCCAGCCCCGCGCTGCCCGGACATGCCGGGGAAGAGTCCGGCGGGCAGAGCAGTCCACACGAGCCGCAGCGGGGCAAATCCACCATTGCAGAGCGTATCGCCGGCCCAGGTTCTGGAGCGGCGGCTTCCGTCGCCGGCCAAAGTCCGGACGTTGGCTCCGCGCAGACTGCGGGCGAACTTATGAATGCGGTCATCGCCAATGAACTTTCGGACCGTGAGAAGCTGCGCAAGTGGATTTGTACGATCGAGAAACGGGCTGGGAAACAAACCCTCACCGAACTGCAAGTAGAGAGCAAGGACGGCCCTTTATACCGTTTGCTGGCGATTGACGGCGCGGCGCTTAACGCCGGCCAGCGGCAGCAGGATGATGCACGCATTGGCCGGCTGATGAAAGATCCCAGGCCAGTGTTGAAGCTGAAGCAAGCGGAGGACGAAGATGAGCTCAAGCTCCAGAGGCTCTTGAGCTTGATGCCGCAGGCCTTCGTTTACGAAATGGATGGTGTCAAAGAAAATCTTCTGCGCGTCAAGTTCCGCCCCAATCCTGACTACAATCCGCCAACGTACGAAGCTCGGGTAATACACAGCCTCGCGGGAACGGTTCTGATCGATGCAGACCACAAGCGGCTGGCAAGAGTGGCCGGGCAACTTGTGAATCGAGTGGAGTTCGGTTACGGGCTGTTGGGGCGAATCGACAGCGGCTCGGTGGAATTTGAGCGCGTGGAGGTCGGCCCCCAGCAGTGGAAGACCGCCCTCATCAACATCCACTTTTCAGGACGAGCAGTGATTTTCAAGACCATCAGCAAAGAGCAATATGAGCGGCGCTCCGATTTCCGCCCGGTTTCCAACGATCTCAGCCTCTCCGACGCCAAGGATTTGCTTTATTTCTCGCACCTTTCCGTCTCCTCAAATCCTTAGATATGTGAACGATCTGATTGACCTGTACTCACGGAAACTTTTCTGAACAGCGCAGCGCTATTCAATTCTCAGCGCGTTCATGGGCGAAATAGACGCGGCGCGGTTTGCAGGAATCATGGCCGCGAAAAATGAGCAGATTGCAAGCGCCCCCGTGGCCACACTCAGCGCCAGCGGGTCCCACGAGGAAACGCCGTACAGCTGGGCGGAAATCAGTCTCCCGGCGCCCACTGCCAGGGGCAATCCCAGGAGCAGTCCAATCAACACTCGCTTGAATGCCCCGGCCAGCACGAGTTGCATCACTTTCGCACGGTCAGCTCCAAGCGTCATGCGAATGCCGATTTCGTTGGTCCTCTGCGCAACCGTATAGGCCGTGACGCCGTAAAGTCCAACGGCCGCCAGTACCAGAGCCACAATCCCAAACAAGCCGGCCAGGCTGGCAACAGCGCGCTCCTGATCGAAGGATAGCTCGACTTGCTGTTGCATCGTCCTGATGCTGTTGATCGTCAGGTTGGGATCGAGCTCCGCCAGCGTCCTCGTGAGCAATGGCTCCAGTGCGCCGGGCGACATATTTGTCATCAGCATGATTCCGCTAATGAAGTGCGAGCGCAGCTCGAGTTTCTTCATGAGAGCGTCGTGATAATCCACAGTCTGGGCCAGCGGCACGTAGAACATCGGACGCGCCGGCCTGCTCAGCCCCCAGCCCGCAAATTTCGCATCGCGCACCACGCCGACGATACTGAATGTGCCGGCATATTCGGGCATGTCCAGCCCGAAGTGCTGTGCCAGCGGGTCTTCGTCGCTTTTGAAGAAGCGCTTCACGAAGGCCTCGTTCACGATGGCCACCGGCGCCGTGGTTTCGTTGTCCGCCGCGGTAAACGCGCGGCCGCGCAGAATCGCCATGCCCCAGTTCTGCAGATAGTTGGCGCTCACGCGATCCCACGACGCGCCCGATTCACCGTCAAACTTTCCCGCGGGATGGCCGGCGACCATAATCAGTTCGCCCCAGTTGTCGGTAAGAGGGTTATACAGCGCCATCCCGGATCCCTGCACTCCCGGGAGGCGATTCAGTTGTTCTTCAAGCTGGCGATACAGTGCTTGTAACCTGGGCTGCGTATAACTCGCTGGCAGATTGTTGATATCGACCTCCACGCGCCCTTGCAGCTGATACCCGAAATCCTGATGTTCGAGCTTATTCAGGCTTCGCGCCAGCATAGTTGCACCGGCGACCAGCACCACGGACAAGGTGGCCTGCACAACCAGCAGCGCTTTACGAGCGAAGGAAGAACGGTCGCGCGTGCCGCGGCCCGAACCTCGCAAGGCCTCCGCCGGATCGGTGCGCGTCGCAATCCACGCAGGAGCCGCCCCGAAAATGATTCCCGTCACCAGCGCCAACCCGAAAGCGAACCCCAACACGATGAGCGACGGCGTCGTGCTGATGGGGAGGAAATGAGAGCTGTGGAACGCCAGCGCCAAAAGCAGCCGTGCAGCTGCCGTAGCCACCAGAAGTCCAGCCAAGGCGCCGCCAATGGCAAGCAGGACGCTTTCCGTGAGCGCCTGGCCAACGATCTGCCCCGGGGTGGCGCCCACGGCCAGCCGAATGGCCGTTTGCCCACGACGCGCTACTCCTCGCGCCAGCAGCAGGTTCGCGACGTTCGCGCACGCGATCAGCAGCACCAGCCCGCACACCGACAGCAGAATCTGCAGGCTGCGCCCGTACTCCTCCTTCATCACTGCCACACCCGCTCCAGCAGGAACGATGTTGACCACCTGCTTGGGCAGCATCCGGATCACATCCGGCATCCAGTTGGCGGGATATCCGGAATCGTTCTGCATCCACTGCCGCAATACGCCGGTGAGGCGCGGAGCCATTGCCGCCGTCGAAGCTCCCGGCCGCAATCGCCCGATCATGCGCAGCCATGCAGATACAGACTGATGCAGTAGTCCGCCTTCGCCATCCATCATGGGTTCCTGTTGCAGCGGGAGCCAAATGTCCGGAGGGTCGCTTTGCAGCGTCTCGCCGAAAAAGCCGGGAGGCGCCACGCCGATCACGGTGAAGGGATGGCCTTCCACCACGAGCGTTGAACCCACCATCGACGGATCGGCCCCATACGTTGTCTGCCAGACGCGGTGACTCAATACGATGACAGGAGGGGCGGCGGGAGTGTCATCCTCCGGAGTAAACACCCGGCCGCCGAAGGCCCCCACTCCAAGCGTGGCGAAATAACTGCCGCTGACATATTCCGAGCGCAAAGGCCTGGAAGCCGACTCGAGCCCTTGACGCCGCACGCTCATTCGCCAGCGACCAGCCTGGAAAGCCGCAACGTCTTCAAATTCCGGCGTTTCTGTCTTCAGCCGCTCGTACAAAGAGAACGAAAACATTCCCCACTGGTCTTGCGGACCTCCTTCCACGCAGCAATCGTCCCCTTCGCCGACCCGGTACAGTCTGCCGGGATCAGTCACCGGCAGCGAGCGGAGCATGACGGCGTGGATCAAGGTAAATATTGCCGTGGTCCCGCCAATTCCCAGGGCCAGCGTTAGTACAGCCGCCGCAGTAAAAACAGGCGACATGCGGAACTGTCGCAGGGCGTACCGAAAACTGCCGGGAAGGTTTGGCATGCAACACCTCTTTAGTGGTTACGTAACTCGACTGTGGATGGTTCCCAATTCCAACAAACTTCTATCTAAATGCCGCCCTCAGCCGGCAGCGGGCACAATTCCGGTGGTGCTGCTTTACTGACGTTTCAGGGAGTCGTTTGTCACTGAGCGGCAACGGCTAAGGCAACCCTGTTCGGGGCTGATACTCAGTAAACGTGTAAACCGGGTTCGCGAGAGGGCAGTTTCTGGGAAACGGTTATTTTCCCAAATGGAGGCACTCGCGCTATTCGAGGTAGCGCGTCAGTTTCTGATTACGGCAGCGTTAACCAGGCATGTGGGCGAACTCTGGCTTAAATTGTTCAACCGTCCTCTTCCCTGCGCTATCATCTGCACAGTCAGTTCTGCGTAATCGGCGGCAGGTTGATAGTCCGGGGGGAAAACCATGCACCACCAGAGAAGATTCTGGCTGCCATTATTGGCGATTGCATTCCTCACCCCTACCCAATCGAAGGGCGATGGGGAAGGTGTGATTCAGGGTGTCGTTCTTGGTGAAGGAGGGCAGCCAGTTCACGGTGCCAAGGTACACGCCGAGTTGTCTGGCGTAGCAATGGCCAAGAAAATCCGCTACGTCGAAACGGACGAGAGCGGATTCTTCCTCATCGACCGATTGGACTTCGGCAACTACTACGTTGGGGCGATGAAGGAGGAAGAAGGCTACGGGAGAAGTGATTCTTCCTTCTTCAACGACCATCCTCTCCCAACGGTTCCGCTTTCTGCTCAACACAGGATTGCGAATGGTGGATGGGTACTTCCGCCGGACCAAACTTCCGAGTGTTGATCCCATCCTCAAAAGAAATAGAAGTGAAGGTTTCGGCGCCTGGGTATGAGACCTGGCTTTACCCCGACCCTGCTATTTCATCTCAAGTTTTACGAATGGACCCCGGTTCGGAATTTCTTCTGGATATACATTTGAAATCAGCACACGACCAAAACTCACCCATCTCCAGATTCTTGATTCCCGAGGGATATGTGGGTTGGTTGCGCGTGGAGCACGATGTTGAGTGTGCTCCCCCAATCCCCGTCGAGGACGGGGTGAGGATTTTTCGCTTTACTGGTGCCAGCGTGTTGAAGACTTCTTCCCCAATTCCTACAGATAGCGCAGCACGGCAGTACTTCTCCTATTCGGTGGATGGTTCAGAGAAAGACTTGGCAGCGGACTATCAAAACGGGAACGGGATGATTTGGCAGGAACGCCGTGGGTCTCGTGCCGGGAAAATGAGCATGTTTATATTTTTCGTTGGCACCGAGGAAAAATCTAATGCTCGACCACTCCCTGGATTTCCTCCTCCTTCCTGTCAGTGAATATCGCTTACCGCATGAACTTCTTCCAAGTGCCTGGTTAGTTGCGTTACCGAAATTGACCCGCTACTCCTATCTGAAAAGCTCTTGACTTTCGCTTTTTGTTCGCCTATAGTGCGGGGCGGTAGAGGAAACGGGAAACGGGTGGCGTTCGGCTCCATTGCCTTTTTGGCTCTCACGAACTGGGCGCCGCCCGTTGAAAATTCCGAGCCCTAAGCGGGGTGAGGGGTCAGCTTGAAAAAGCGATCCCTCGATCCCGGAGAACTATCCGGGACGCAAAGAACGCGCTCCGGTCAGCATCGCTCGGATGACAGTGTAGATGATTCGCTTCCCTACCAGGAGCCGTTATGGACGTCTGTGTCGAAAACGTATTCCCCGCAGTGGCGATGCCGTTCAATCCTTTTCACGAAGACGCGCGCGAAGAGAAAGGCCGCGGGACGGACGCGCCGCGCTGCAACTCGTGTAACGGGGCCATTCCGAACATTGTGCATGTGGATGTGGACGCGTTTTTTGCTTCGGTCGAACAGGTGCTCAACCCCAAGCTGCGCGGAAAGCCGGTGCTGGTGGGGCGCGGCGTGGTCGCGTCGGCGAGCTACGAAGCGAAGGCGTGCGGCGTAAAAACGGCCATGACGTTTCGCGAGGCGCTGCGCATTTGCCCGAAGGCGATGGTGGTGCCGGGTCAATATGAGCACTACGCGGATTATGCGGAGCGTGTGCGGCGGATTCTGGAGACGTACACACCCGCGGTCGAGACGGCTGCGCTCGACGATTTTTATCTGGATTTCGCGGGGACGGAGCGGCTGTACCCGAATTACGAGGCGGCGCTGCGGCGCGTGCAGTCGGAAGTGCTGGAACAAACCGGATTAAGCGTAAGC
>Ga0247669_1000673_pt1 | contig 12461 bp, 6 predicted proteins | sample CNK10_metaG_FD_182734 | JGI IMG/M metagenome (GOLD analysis project Ga0247669, IMG submission 182734) | Soil microbial communities from Purdue University Martell Research Forest, Indiana, United States - CNK10 | ecosystem: Environmental > Terrestrial > Soil > Temperate forest > Bulk soil | place...
GATCGTGGGTACGGTGATCGGGTCCGGAATATTCCTCGTGCCGGGCGCGGTGTTACGCGCAGTTGGAAATTCTGTACCGATGGCGCTCACGGTCTGGCTAACGGGCGGCGTGCTTTCACTCCTCGGCGCGCTAACGTACGGCGAACTCAGCTCGATGAAGCCGCAGTCAGGCGGGCTCTACGTCTACATCCGTGACTGCTATGGACCTTTTCCCGCCTTTCTTTTCGGCTGGACGATGTTCTTCGTGATCAGTTCTGGATCGGTTGCGACTTTGGCGGTTGCCTTTGGCAATTACCTGGGAGAGTTCATTCAACTCTCGCCCGTGCAGATAAAAGTCGCCGCCGTGTCGATGATCCTCGTCATCGCCGTTGTGAACGTCCTCGGAACAAGAAAGAGCGCGAACCTGCTGAATGTAACTACAGCAATCAAGGTTGGCGCCATTTTAGCTCTCGGGACGGTGCTGCTCTGGCGTGGCACACACCCGGTGTTTGGTGAACAGAATCGTGCGGCTCATCCAACGGCAGGTGTCGTCGGATTTGGACTCGCGATGATCAGCGTCCTCTGGGCCTACGAGGGCTGGCAGTATGTGACCTATACAGCCGGAGAGACGGTCAACCCGCAAAAAATTTTCCCGCTTTCCTTTTTCGTTGGTACCGCAGCGTTGATCGCGATCTACATATTCGCGAACCTCGGTTACGTCGCCGCACTCGGAACATCTGGCGTTGCAGGATCCACGCGTGTGGCGGCGTCCGCACTGAGTGTGGTTGTTGGAGGCGGCGCGGGCAAACTTGTGGCAGCCGCGATCCTCATCTCCATGTTCAGTGCGGCTAACTCCATCATGCTCAACGCTCCCCGCGTTTACTACGCGATGGCGAGGGATGGGCTTTTTTTTAATTCACTGTCGCGTGTTCATTTCAAATTTGGGACGCCTGCTTTGGCGATTTGTGTGGCCGCGGTCTGGTCTGCCGCGTTGGCCGCCAGTGGAACGTACGAACAGCTGCTGACCTACGTGGTTTTCATTGGCTGGATATTTTATGCGCTCGCAGCGGCAAGCGTTTTTGTCTACCGAAAACGTTTTCCTGACATCGGGCGGCCATACAGAGTTCCGGGCTACCCATTCACTCCGGCCGCTTTCGTCGTTGCCGCGCTGGCGTTGGTGACAAACACGATTGCAACGCAGCCGATGCGAGCGGCGATTGGTCTTGGAATCGTGTTTTTGGGAGCGCCAGCGTACATGTTTTGGCGCCGTAAGGCAGGCATCCGGGAATCGGTAAGCTAGTTTGATTTGAAATGACGCCGGCCCGCTACATCTTGGAGCTTTATGAAGATTGAGACCATCGCACTCCGCGAAATTCGCATGCGTCTGAAGGCCCCATTTGAGACGAGTTTTGGCACGGTCCATGACCGGCGAATTTTACTGGTTGAAGTTGTGGCAGAGGGCGTGAGCGGATGGGGCGAAGTGACCGCCGGCGAGACTCCGGGATATAACGCCGAAACAACGGACACAGCATGGCATGTTCTGACCGATTTCCTTGCGCCCGCTCTGATCGGCAAAAACATTTCGCAAGCCTCAGATCTGCCTGCCTTAATGGGTCACATTCGCGGGCACGAGATGGCAAAAAGCGGTATCGAAAACGCCTTGTGGGATGTCGAAGCTCAACTCGGAGGCGTACCACTATACAAACATCTGGGCGGCACGAGCGAAGAAATTGCCTGTGGCGTTTCGCTTGGGATACGCGAGACTCCCGAGTCGCTTGTGAAAAGGGTGGAAGAAGAACTCGCCAGCGGTTACCAGCGAATCAAGCTGAAAATCAAGGCGGGCAAGGATTACAAATTCGTGGCTGCAGTGCGAAAAGAGTTTCCGCGGATACGGCTTTCGGTTGACGCGAACTCTGCTTACAGCCTTGAGGACGCTTCTCATCTGCGAAGTTTTGATGAATTTGATTTGCTGATGATGGAGCAACCGCTAAGCTGGGACGACATCTACGCCCATTCCAAGCTACAGAACCAGATCAAGACGGCAATTTGCTTGGATGAATGCATTCACAACACACGACATGCGTTGACGGCCATTGAATTGAAGGCCTGCCGGATCATCAACATTAAATTGGGTCGGGTCAGCGGCCACAGCGAGGCTCGATTGATGCAGGACACCTGCCGCGCGCACGGCGTGCCTGTCTGGTGCGGAGGAATGTTAGAGTCCGGCATCGGCCGCGCCCACAATATTGCAATGTCCGCGCTGCCGGGTTTTTCGTTGCCGGGTGACGTTTCCGCGAGCCGGCGCTATTGGACCGAGGACATCATCGAACCGGCGGTCGAGGTCACATCGCGCGGTACGATTTTGGTTCCGAAAACTCCGGGACTTGGATACGCCGTCAAACGTGATTTCGTCGAGAAGATTACTGTGCGCCGTAGCGTTTGGTCGAATGCACGTGTAGCGACTTAGATTTTCCGGGAGTCGAGCGATTCCCGGATCTGTTATCGGACAAGAAGAATCTACGTAGGAGTGCCGCATGAAAAAAATGAACGCCATCCGATTGGTTACGTTGGGCATCGCGGCAGTGTGGTTAGCATGCTGCAACGGCGAACTGCGCGCTCAAGACGCCGCGACGTTGGAATCGCGCATTAAGAAGATCATGGAGCGCCCAGAGTTTGCGCACTCCAGGTTCGGCATCAAGTTCATTGCGGCCGACAGCGCGGATGTGGTCTACGAACTCAATTCGCCGCAACTGTTTGTACCGGGTTCGACTACCAAATTGCTTTCTGCCGGCACGGCGTTGGAACTTCTGGGTGGCGACTATCGCTTCCACACCAAAATTTATCATACAGGCCCCGTCTCGAAAGACGGCACGCTTCAGGGCGACCTCGTGTTAGTCGCGAGCGGAGACTTGAATCTCTCCAATCGCATCCAGGCTAACGGCACCCTTGCATTCGAAGACGAAGATCATTCGTACGGTGGTCCGGACAGCCAAGGTTTGCCTGGCGATCCGCTGCAAGTAATCCGTGAACTTGCTCGCCAAGTCGCTGCAAAAGGAATCAAGAAGATCAATGGTCGCGTGCTCGTCGATGCAACGCTATTTCCCGAAGGTGAAAGGGAATTAGGCACCGGCGTGGTCATTTCGCCGATCGTGGTCAACGACAACGTTATCGACGTCGTGGTCAGTCCGGGAGCAGTCGAAAACGCTGCGGCTCAAGCAAAAATCGCGCCGAAAACGGCCTACGTGACGATCATCAATCAAGCGACGACGGGCAAAGCCGATTCCAAGCCGTCAATCAAATACGAAAACGAGAAGCTGAATTCGGATGGAACGCGAAGTGTCGTTCTCAGTGGCAGTCTACCAATTGGTGGGAAGCCGACGATGTCATCGTATCCTGTGCCCGAGCCTAGTCGCTTCGCAATGACCGTCTTGATGGAAGCGCTGAAGGCTGAGGGCGTCAGCAGCACTTTGCCCTCTCCCACCGAACAGATCGACTTCAAGGCGCTCGCAGCAAAATACGCGGCGGAAAACATGGTTGCTGAGCATGTCTCGCCGCCACTCAAAGAAGAAGTGAAGGTTACCCTGAAGGTCAGCCAGAATCTGCATGCTAGCTCTATCCCTTACCTTCTCGGCGCTTTGCTCGCGCATAAGGATCAGCAGATTGACCAGGCAGGCTTCGACTTGGAACACGAATTCCTCACCAAGGCCGGGCTTGATTTAGGTGGAGCCGCGCAGAGCGACGGCGCTGGAGGCAACGCATATTTCTCTCCGGACTTCATGGTCCACTACCTTCTTTACATGTCGAAACAGAAAGATTACGAGGATTTCTATCGAGCTTTACCGATTCTTGGAAAAGACGGCACGCTCGTAAAGATCCAGGTGAATTCTCCGGCCGCCGGACATATTCATGCAAAAACCGGAACATACGGGGCGTACGACGCGCTAAACAAGAAATTAATGGTAGCCGGAAAAGGCCTTGCGGGATACATGGACACCGCGAGCGGCAAACATCTTATTCTGGCTTTGTATGTCAACCTTGTTTCTGTTGCCCTCGATGAACCTGACGCTGTTCAGAAAATCGCAGGCGAGGCTCTGGGAGAAATTGCGGCAGCGGCGTACGACGCAATACCGGCCGCGCGGCAGCCTCCATCTGCGAGTACTGACTACGATGTGATCATCAAAAATGGCTCCATCATCGATGGTTCGGGAAATCCCTGGGTGTCTGGGGACATCGCCATTCGCGGCGATCGCATCGCGGCGATCGGGAAGCTTGAGGATGCGCACGCCAAGCGTGTGATTGACGCAAAAGGACTGGTTGTTTCGCCGGGTTTCATTGACATGCTCGGACAGTCGGAAGCATCGCTTTTGATTGACAATCGATCCCTCAGCAAGCTGTCCCAAGGAATCACCACAGAAATCACCGGCGAGGGCGGCTCAATCGCGCCACAAACGGAACTTACGCTCGCCGCGCTTCAGCCTGCCCTTGATCACTACAACCTTAAGGTCGATTGGACAACACTGCACGGCTATTTCAAGCGTCTGGAAAAATCGGGCACGCCATTGAATATTGGGACTTATGTTGGGCTGGGCCAAGTTCGTGAAGCTGTTCTCGGAGATGTGGACCGCGCTCCGACACCGGCGGAAATGGAAAAAATGAAGGGGCTGGTGGATCAAGCGATGCGCGACGGCGCTCTGGGAGTTTCCACAGCGCTTATCTATCCGCCCGGGCACTACGCCAAGACCGAAGAGCTGATCGAACTGGCAAAGGTCGCATCGCAATATGGAGGCATCTACGGAACACACATGCGAAGTGAAGGGCAGACGGAACCTGAGGCTATCGCCGAAGCGTTGCGTATCGGTCGCGAGGCAAATCTTCCAGTCGAGATTTTCCATCTGAAAGTTTCGGGCAAGACTCGCTGGGGCAACATGCCGAAAATCGTGGCCCAGATTCAGGCTGCCCGCGACTCCGGGCAGGACGTAACCGCCAACATGTATCCCTACATCGCTGGCGGTACCGCGCTCGCTTCCAGCCTTCCGCCATGGGTTGCGGACGGAGGGATGGCGAAACTCTTAGAGCGACTGCACGAACCTGCAACGCGCGCCAAAATTAAGGCGGAGATGGCCGCAGACCATCCCGGATGGGAGAACATTTTCTTCGATAGCGGTGGTGGCTCTGGCGTCATGGTTTCTGGAGTCGAAAATCCGGAATTGAAGAAATTTGACGGCAAAACGATTGCACAGATCGCTCTGGCGCAGAATAAATCGCAGTTGGACGCGTTATTTGACTTCATTATCGCAGACAAAGGGCAAACAGGCGCACTCTACTTCATGGCAAACGAAAACGACCTCACCTATGGTTTGAAACAACCGTGGACCAGTCTTTGTCTCGATGCCAGTGAGCTGTCGCTCGACGGCCCGCTCTATGAAGAGCACACTCACCCGCGCGCCTTTGGTGCCATGCCGCGTTTCCTTGCGCGTTATGTCCGTGACCAGAAGCTCCTGCCCCTTGAACAAGGCATCCGGAAGATGACGTCGCTTCCCGCTCAACGCGAGCGTCTCGTAAATCGCGGCTTGTTGAAGGAAGGGTACTTCGCGGACATTACAATCTTCGATCCAAAAACGATCCAAGACGTGGCGACGTACACTGCATCGTCGCAGATTTCAAAAGGCGTCAAATATGTCTTTGTGAATGGAAAGTTGGAATTTGAAAATGGCAATTTGACGGGTGTCACGTCAGGTCGTGTCTTGCGCGGCCCCGGGTCGAGATTGGAGGCTGCCGTAAATTAGCACCCGAATGCAAATATAGCCCCAGTAGCGCGAGCTTCTTTTTGGAATTCTGTCCACGGCTCACGCTTTGACTGTGCCAAGCATAAGGGCTGTTCCCGCCCACGGGCGGCTACACTTATCAAGAGCTAGGACTCCCGTTCCGCGCTGGCATATCCTTGCCTTCTCTTCGCCCTGGGTGGGCGGTTTTTGACTTGGGGCGGCTGGTCGCCGCAAATGTTAGCTGCCGAAGATCCCTCCACTTCAGCTTCCCGCATTTAACGGCGCGCCTAACGCCCGCCGAGCGCTTCGTACACCGCCATGCGCGCTACCGGTTTCCCATCCTCTTCCTGCTCGGGCGTGTACAGGCGATGCGTTTTCAAATCCACCGCAACCGTGTGCACGGCGTGCTGCACGCGAAAGTCTTCGAGCTTCCGATAGTGGTCGGCGTCGTCCTCGTGGAAAACAGCAATCGCCCCGCTGTAGCAGGCGACGTAGATACGTCGCAATCCGGGGTCGAACTTGATAACGTCCGGTCCGCCCGGCAGGGGAAGAAATGCGACGGCCGTCTTCTTGTCGAGATCGAACACCGTCATCAGTTCGTTTCCCTCGCAGGCGAGAAACGCGCGGTGATGTTCCGGATCGAGCGCCATACCGTGATTTCCTTTGCATTTTCCGACTGGGTATCGGCCTACAACCTCATCGGTCGCAGGATCGATCACCGCGAAGATGTCGCGGTCCTGCAGATTCACGTACACCTTGCGCGCGACCGGATCGTACTGCGGCATCCCCGTTTCGCTGTCGAAATGCAGGGTTTTCACGATCTCGTCTTTCGACACGTCGACGACCGCCTCTGCCTTGCCACGCTCGTCCGACACATAGAGTTTGTGGAAGGGAGCGGCATACGCGCTCCCGTCCGGCTTCGCTTCCGTTTTCAGCTTCTTGACGACTTTCATTTGCTTGAGGTCCACCACGCCGATCGTGTTGTCGTGCGCATTCGACGTGTAGAACTTCTTGAGTTCTGGAACGTACTCGACGCCTTCGGCTCCGGGTGTGTCGGTGATCGTGGCCACGACCTTGTTTGTGTCAAGGTCGATCACGTAGGTTTGGTCCGCGGCGAGATGAGCGGAAATCAGGTAGTGGTCGTCCGGGTCAATCGCGAGGTAGTCGAATCGTTTTCCGCCCGGTCCCGGGAGGTCAATCACCGTAACGCGCCGAAGCGTTTGTCCTTCGGCAAAAACAGCAACCAAAACGTACACAGCTAGAAAACTGACAAGCGGTCGTATGTTCATCATTTACGTCCTTCAGGAAAATCTGCCCTCCCAGTTCAGGTTTTGGGCGTCAGTGTTTTCATGAGTGCTTCGATCTTATCCACGATAACCGTACTGGCTCGTTCGTAGTCTTCGCTGGTGGAAGGCACGTCCTGCCAGTCCATCAGCTTGCCTGTCGTAATCTCCTCGGGAAACGGCAGTTTGCAGCCAAACGTTACGACTCGCGCTGCTTCCCGTACGTCTTTTTCAGCGACCAACTGGGGCTTCCCTGCTGCAACGTCCAATCCGTCCTTGGCGAGATTTACCCTGACTTGTTGCGGTATCTCCGGATCAGGATTGATTCCACGAGCAATGGCCCGGTAGGGCAGTTTCGTTTGTCCCGCCAATCGGTTGAAGTGTGCAGCGGCGATAACGCTTTTTGCCGATCCGTGTTCGCAAACGAATAGTATCGTTTGATTCTCCTCGCTAACCTGTCCAAGAGCCCCGACAACTCCGAACAGCAGGATCGCAGCGACTATAGAGGATGTCCGCATCCCTATCCCTTCTTTCCCATCTCGCCGATTGTGGCCTTGAACGCATTCGCCAGTTTGTCGGCCGGTCCACGGCCCCAGTAGTGCAGGAAAATCACCATCGGTTTTTCTTCCGTCATGTGGTGGTGAATCGCCACGACGTCGATGCCGTTCTTTCGCAACGTCTTCAATACCGGAGTGACTTCACCTTCGAGCATGGCGATATCCCCGGCAACGACCGCATCGTCCTGTGTGCCATAGAAGGCCGCCCAGGTGTTCAGACCCATACGCGCATTGATGGTCGCGCCATGATCTTTCATCGCGAAGTCGCTGCGGCCGACCGTGATTTTGTAGACCGTGCCGGACTGCTCGCCGGTGTGCCCGACAATTTGTGCGATCTTCGCCGTGTCGAGTGCTGCGCCGGACCCGCTCAGTGGAGCGACAGCTTCTGCTTTCACGTGACCGATCAGGTCAAGCGCGGGCTTCACTTCTCGCGCGAGATCCGCAGCCTTCCCCATTCCGTGTATGTGCATGTAGTAAACGTGCGGGTCGTCCCAGAAGAAATGGTTGTGCAGTGCGGTGACTTCGAGGCCGTGGTCGAGTAGCGCGGACATCACCGGATTGACTTCTTCTTGCAGTAGCACCAGGTCTCCCATCATGACTTCGCCGCCATCACTCGTCTTCGTGAAGGCGACCCAGCCGCCGAATCCCAATGGCGTCGGCGTCGCCACGCCCGCGATTGTCATCTTCAGATCGCTGCGTGGGATGTTGGCCTTAAGAACGCCGTCCTTGAAGTCGCCCTTGCGGTCGAGCGATTTCAGAACCTCCTGGTAGTCGCTCGGCATCTCCTGCGCGAATGCCGCTGTTCCAAAAAGCAGCAGACAAGCGAGCAGCAGTGGTTGCGTGTATTTCTTCGTTCTCCACATCATCAAACACCTCCATGCGTTTTGCTTTGGCTGGTCAAATTTGCTGCGCTACTTCGCGGGAACCGGCTCGACAAACGGCTTCGTCGCGACATGATTTCCCGCGCGCAGTTCATCCGTCCCGCGCACGGCGACCTCGTCACCTTCGCGCAGGCTGCCGAATACCTCGATCGACTTCCCGTCCTGTTCTCCGGTCTGCACGTTTACCCATTCCGTGTTTCCGTCGCGGATGCGAATGACGAACGTCGCCTCCGTCGTTCGCGCAACCGCGGAAACCAGAACGAAGAGAGTCGGCGCCAATCGCCGGACCGGCCACAACACTTCAGGAAACATTCCCGAGCTCAAGCGCCCATCGGCATTTTGAACGTCCAGTTCGACCGGCATTGTCCGCGTCCTTACGTCGACGGAATGAGCGATGCGCGCCACGGTTCCCGTAAAGGTCTGATTAGGGAACGCCGGGACGCTGAAGTCGACTTTAGTCCCCTCGCTCATTCCCGCGGAATATTTTTCGGGAACCGGAACAACGAGCCGCAGCTTGCTGATCTTTTCCACGCGCACCATCGGGGCGGAACTTGCCGCCGCACCGGTGGTGGGCCCCACGAGCGAGCCCGGATGAACGTTGCGCTCGGTCACGACACCGTCGAACGGCGCCCGCACTTCGAGATATCCTTCGATTTCCGAAATGGAATGGAGGGCCGATTGCGCCGCTTGGGCGCTGCCTCGCATGGCTTCGACCTTGGCGCGGTCCGCGTCGACGGCGCGTTGCGCAACTTCGAGGTCGTTCCCCGCGACCACGCCAGGCGTGGCCGAAGCGCTCTTCAGGCGTTCGAACGTGCTTTGATCCGATGCCAGCTTTGCGTCCGCCTCCGCACGCTGCGCTTCCGCCGCCTGCAGCTTCGACTGCGCCTCAGCCCGTTGCGCTGCCAGCTCCGGCGCCACCAGTCGCGCCATCACTTGCCCCGACCGGACCCGCGTGCCACGGTCCACACTAATCGAGTCCACATAGGCGGTCACCTTCGGAAATACGGCGACCGCTTCGTAAGCCTGCAGTTCTCCCGGCAGACGCGTCGTGATCGAGAGTTTTCTTGAGGCGACTTTCACCACTTCGACCGAAGGTTGCGCGGGCGCCGCCTGTGCCGCTTTCGTCGTGGAATTAGAGTTTGCACCGCAAGCCGCACACCACAAGGCGGCGCAGCTGAAGATGACTGGGGAAAAGAACTTGCGTCTGATCATATTGTTTCTCCGGGCCGGACAGCCGTGCCTCGTGCGAATGCGCTTGCGGGGTCGTCGGGATCGAGCGATGGCGATGCGACTCCGGCGCGCTGCTGAACAAGTGAAAATACAAGGGGCAAGATGAGTAGCGTAGCCACGGTCGCAAAGAGCAGACCGCCAATCACAGCACGACCCAAAGGAGCCGTTTGCTGGCTTCCCTCGCCGAGGGCGAACGCCATCGGCACCATGCCCGCGATCATGGCCATGCTGGTCATCAGAATCGGGCGCATGCGGGTTTTCGCTCCGTGCAGCGCCGCATCCATCGCCGCGTGGCCCGCGCGACGGTATTCTTCAGCGAGCGTCACGAGCAGGATTGCGTTCGCGACCGCGACACCAATCGCCATGATCGCGCCCATGAACGACTGAATGTTCAGACTCGTGCCCGTGAGCAATAGCATGAACAGCACTCCGCAGATCACCGCGGGCACCGTCGAAAGCACGACGAACGCCAGCTTTAGCGATTGAAAATTTGCCGCAAGCAGCAGATAGATCACGAGCACGGCGAGCAGCAGACCGATTCCGAGATTCGTCAATGTTTGTTTCATCGGACCAATCTGACCGCGAACGGTGACCTTCATGCCGCGCGGCTGTTCACCCGCCCGCTTGATGGCGCTGTCCAGTTCCGAGGAAATCCGCCCGAGATCTTCGCCCGACACATTTGCCGTTAGCGTCACCATGCGCTGGCCGTTCAGGCGGTGGTACTCGCCTACGACGGTTCCGTATGCCACTTGCGCCACGTCCCCCATCAGCGGATGGGAAGCAGCACCTTGCGTCACGGGAATGTGCTCGACGTCTTGGATCGAAGTCATGTCGGACTGAGGAACCTGCACCTGCACCTGGTAAGCGACTCCCGATCGAGGATCAGCCCAATAATTCGGCGCCACAAACCGGCTCGAGGAAGTTGCCGCCAGGAACGAACGGCCGACCCCTGCGGTCGTTACTCCCAATTGTCCCGCGCGTTCGCGATCTACGTTGATGTTGATGCTCGGATATTCCAGCGGTTCGTCGTACTGCAAGTCGCGCAAAGCCGCTATCTTGGCGACTTCGGTGCGAAGTTTTGCGGCAAAGGCGCGATCGGCGCCGATGTCCGGCCCGCCCACGTTGATTTCGACGGGCGTCGGAGCGCCGAAGTTCATGATCTGTGTGACGATGTCCGCCCCTTCAAAGGAAAACTGACAACCGGGAAACTTGTCCGGCAGAACTTTTCGTAACCGCTCTTCGAATTGCTCGGCGCGGATGCCCGAGTCAGGATTGAGTGCCACGCGCAGCACCGCTTCATGCTGGCCGCTCGTCCACAAATAGATGGCGTTGATCGGATAGCTCGGCGGAATTGCGCCTACATATCCTAGCGAGATGGCAACGTTGCCGGCACCGGCCGCTTCTTGAATCGACCGCAACACGTCGAGGCTAAGCCTTTCCGTGGTCTCAACTCGCGTTCCGATCGGTGCTCGGAACCTCAAAAGAAGTTGACCCGCGGAAACGCGTGGAAAAATCTCTCTTCCCAGGTATGGCCCGAGTAGGACAACCACCACAATCGAAGCGACAACATACAGCGAAACTGTAAGTCCTCGAATTCCCATCAGCCCGTTCAGAACGCGGCCGAGCGTGTTCCGAACTCGGTGGAGCAACGAAGGTGTGTCCTCGGCTTCCGGTGCGTGCTCCCGAAGAATCCAGGTTGATAATACGGGCACAAGTGTACTCGACAAGAAGTAGGAAGCCGCCATGGCAAATCCCACCGCGAGTGAGAGAGGCACAAAGAGCGAACGCGAGACTCCCGTCATGAAAAAGGAAGGAACAAAGACTGCGAGGATACAAAGCATCGCCAGTAAGCGTGGAACTTGGACTTCCTTGCTCGCTTCCAAAACCGACACGGCTCGCCCTCGTCCTTGCCCGAGGTGACTGTGAATGTTTTCCATCACCACCGTCGATTCGTCGACGAGAATCCCCACCGCCAATGCCAGCCCGCCCAGGGTCATAATGTTGATGGTCTGACCAGCGCCCCACAGGGCTACTACGGCTGTTAGCAACGCGAATGGAATCGTGGTCACAACGATGAGCGCACTCCGCCAATCGCGCAGAAAGAGCAGCACCATCACGCCGGTCAACACCGCGCCAAGAAGCCCTTCCTTTACGACCGACAGCAGAGAGTTTCGAACGTACGACGACTGATCAAATTCGTAGTCGATCTTGATGTCGGTGGGAACCACCGACTGAAATTGCGCGAGGCTCGCTTTGACTTCATTGACGACAGCGAGCGTCGAAGCATCCGCCCGCTTCGTAACCGGAATGTAGACGGTGCGGCGCCCGTTCACTTCGGCATAGCCGGTGACGATGTCGCTCGAATCTTCGATCGTGCCGACGTCGCGCAGGAACACCGTCGGCCCTGCGCCGGTGCGGATCGGTAGGTTCTGCAAGTCCTTGATGTTCGAGACGACGGAATTGATTGGTGCCAGGCGCAACAAGTCTCCCGTGCGGACGTTCCCCGCGGGAACGATCGTGTTGCCGGTGTTCAGTGCCTGCACCACTTCCTCCGGAGCCATCCGGTACGCGCGAAGACGATCGGGATCAACGCTAACGACGATCGTCCGTTGATTGCCTCCGAATGGCGGCGGCGCGGAAACTCCCGGCAACGTCGCGAATAACGGGCGAACTCGATTGAGAGCAAGATCCTGAATTTCTCCCACACTACGCGTCGGGCTCGAAAACACTAAATAACCGACAGGGACGCTTCCCGCGTCAAAGCGC
>Ga0247669_1000674_pt1 | contig 12460 bp, 11 predicted proteins | sample CNK10_metaG_FD_182734 | JGI IMG/M metagenome (GOLD analysis project Ga0247669, IMG submission 182734) | Soil microbial communities from Purdue University Martell Research Forest, Indiana, United States - CNK10 | ecosystem: Environmental > Terrestrial > Soil > Temperate forest > Bulk soil...
AAAGAAGTCGAGAGGTTTAAGAACCTTAACCTCAAAGATGTGGAAGAAGTTTTCCGAAGGCTAGCGAAGCATTATGGAACGGAGGCGCTTGCAGTTAGTTCAACAAGAAAAATGGAAGGCCTCCGTGAGTCAGCTAAGATCATTGACCAGTTCAGTAGTCTAGCTCTTGCAACGACCGAGTCCCTGGCATATGTTTACGAGAACACCCTCATTTCTCGAGAGACGCGATCATCTCTCGGCACTCACAGCACGCCGCCGTTCCTTGTTGACTATGTTGTTGGAAATCTTACCGAATGGATACGCGAGATTCCCACTAGTGAGAGGAGTGTTTTTGAGCCGGCATGTGGACACGCGGCGTTTCTTGTATCGGCGATGCGATTGCTTACGGAATTGCTCCCAATTGAAAAGACGATACCAAGCAAACGTGGCCCATATCTACGAAGCCGGCTGCACGGGACCGACATTGATCCATTTGCTCTTGAGTTAGCGCGGTTGTCCCTAACGCTCACTGACATTCCAAATCCCGATGGTTGGGACCTAAAAGTACAGGACATGTTCGTTGGCAAGCGCCTGGCCGAACAGGCGAAAACAAACACCATACTGCTTGCCAACCCCCCTTTTGACAATTTCACCCCGCAGCAACAGCGATTTTATCGGGGACAGAAATCTGAGGTTTGCTTTACTAATAGATCTGCCGAGATGCTATCGCGGACTCTGCCACAACTGCCGGAAGGTGGGGTTTTCGGGGTTGTGCTTCCCCAGACTTTTCTGCACAGTGACAACGCCCGACAAATTCGCGAGTTTCTTGTCCGCGATTGCGAGCTAAAAGAAATCAATCTCTTCCCCGACAGAGTGTTCGTATTCTCGGACGCTGAATCGGCAGTTCTTATCGGCAGACGCAAAAAAGTGACGGGCCAAAACCACGTTAGCTATCGGCATATTCGCGAGCGCGAGCTGCAAGCCTTTCGGTCAGACTACGCGGCGCCGAGGCCGCGGACTCTCATACAGTCGCGATTTTCGCGTAACGAATCATACTCGTTGCGGGTCCCAGACCTAGAAGAAGTGTGGAGCGCTTGTGCGGACAATCCGACTCTCGCCGATGTTGCTGCGCTTGGGCAAGGACTCGCCTATCACGGCGGACACTTGCCGCCAGGGAAAACGACATACTCGGAGGAACGATTCTCCGGCAGCCAGCGTGGTTTTGTTCTGTTCGACCATGGTCTGCAATTGCACCAGTTGCCCACGCTCTACTGGATGAATCTCGAGCCGTTAGTAATTCATCGGGCCAGAAGTGGGACGATTCTTGGTACTCCCCAAGTACTCCTTAACTATGCGCCCGCGAGCCGTGGTCCTTGGCGACTGAAGGCACTGATTGACAAACGTGGACACCCGGTCACAAGCCGGTTCATTCCTGTTCGCCTAACGGCGTCCCCATATTCGATCGAAACGCTTTGGGCTCTCCTAAACTCGCCGGTTGCTAATGCTTACGCATTCTCTCATTTGGGTAAACGCGACAACATCGTTGGCGACATCCGGAATATACCGGTCCCTAGGGAGGGTTCGTTCGCAGACCTTAATCGTGCCGCAACTGCATATCTTGAATCGGCGTCGTCTGGGACGGACCTAGCAACGCTTCAAAAGCTCTTGTTGCGGGTTGACTCTGAGGTTCTGAGTCTGTATTCGCTGCCACTCGAACTAGAACACTCCATCCTTTCACTGTTCACAGATTGGAACCGGGTTGGGGTGCCGTTCAGACAGACCAGATATTTACCAAAAGAGCTTGCTGGCCGAATACATTTTTCTGACTTCCTTGAATTTGAACAGGACTGGCAACTGACAAACCGTGAGCGCGGCATGCTGATCGACAAAAGCATTTCTGGCACGTTGAGTGTCGACGAACGAACTCGTCTTGCCGCGTTGCAGGCTTACGCCGACTACCACATCGACCAGGTGGCCCCCCGCCCCAGCCAATTGCTCGATGATCTCGAGGAAAGGCTGTTTTCTGTCCTTCCAATGAAAGTCGGCAATGCCTGATGATCGGATTCGAGTATCCAACCCAGCCGCACGTTAGGCGGCACGGCCCCTTAGGTTACGAGGACTACAGCAGCTATCGGGATTGGCTCCGCGACGAATTCACGTTTCGTTGCGTTTACTGCCTTCATCGCGAGCAATGGTACAACCGTGGTGCGACATTTCACATTGACCATTTCATTCCAGTGACTGTTGACTCGGGAGGGAAATGCGAGTACGCGAACCTGCTCTATGCCTGTGCCACCTGTAATGAGGCGAAGAAAGCCATCACCGGGGTTCCGGACCCGTGCGATGTGGCGTTTCACGATTGTCTACGCATATTGGCGGACGGTAACATCCAGTCGCTTAACGAAAAAGGCGAGAAACTCAAACAGATTCTGCGATTGGATAGTCAAAGTAACGTCCGCCATCGGTCACGCTGGATGCGGACGCTTGAAGCACTCAGGACAACTAATCCAGAACTCTATGCGGAGTACATGAGATTTCCTGACGATCTGCCAGACCTCCAGAAAAAACGTGTTTCGGGTAATACAAAACCAGAAGGAGTCGCGAACTGCTACTTCGCTCTTCGCGAACGGGCTCAGTTGCCAGCGATTTATTAGCCTGCCTGCGTCGACGCGCAGGACAAATGTTTAGTTTTGGAGAGAACGCTATTCGACTTTTCGATTGTCATCGAGTCGCTGCCAAGCCTTTCTAATCGTGCGGTCGATATACTCGTCCTGTCGTTTCCCATTTCCTTTGTGCGAAAGGTCACGCGAACCGAGCACGGCCCGTACTTCGTATTCCGCGATGCCGTGAGATAAAGCGTAGACGGCGTAAGCGAGATCGATCCGCGTGTGGTCGCCGGCGTAGTTCGGCATCACGCGGAAGGCCTCAATGTTTTTCAACCGCGAGAAAGCTGCGCGGCTCCAGCGTAAAGAAACGGGAGCTGGAAGTTTGGCTGGTTCCTTTACAAAAAGTCTTTTGACTTCTGCGAGAAACAGGTCAGCTTTGGGATAAACCAGTCCCGTCGCCCCATGCAGACGGACGTATGGGAATCGTCCATCCATCTTTTTGTATTTGTCCTTGCGATTCGTAAATCCCGCAAGTCTCCCAAAGTGCCGCCAATCCGCCGAACCAGGATCACCGCCGAAGCGAGATGCCAGCAGTCTTGCAGCAAAAGTAGAAAGATGTTTCGGCAGGATCTGTCCGTGGCAGAGCCATGCTTGAAAGTTATTCGGAGATGTTTCAAGAACCACCGCTGGAGCAAAGCCTTCTGATTTCAACTGCTCGATGGTCTGAAGGCTGACATCGTCGATAAGCGAAAGAGCGTGCTCGCCACGCGGCCGGATATAGATATTCCGGCCTTGAGAATTCTTTAACCGCAGCCAAGACACGGAGCGAAGCAACGTGTCGAGGTCCCACACGCGCGGGAGCATCGCTCCTTGCGCGGCGGTTGGATCAAAGAGACCAACCTCGAATGCGCTTACTCTCATGGCGCGTCCTTGTTTCTCGACTGCTTCGGCGGTTTTGATGGTAGACATCTTTTGACTTGACAGCCGCAAATAATCGGCGTAATTATTTGTCGCAGTTGGATGGTGCTGTATGTATAGTATCATAGGTGTTCAAACAGAACGCCAGATTTAGATAATCGAGCGAATTGGCGGGGCCAGATGCAAGAACTTCAACAAGTCACCGAACGCCGAAATGAAAAACTCGTACGGGAACTCGGGTCGCTGGTCTCTTCCTGCCTTCAAGATCATGGCACCGAAGACATCTTGCTGAACCCCGATGGGCAATTGTGGGTCAAGCGGACTCACGAGGATTTTCGGGTTGTTGGCAAAATGCCCCCCGCACAAGCCTTGAGTGCGTTCGGCACTATAGCCGCGATTCGCGATACAGTCATCAATCACGAGAACCCCATTCTCGAAACAGAGCTGCCCACGGATGGAAGCCGCTTCGAGGGTCTGATTCCTCCAGTGGTACGCCATCCGGTATTTGCTATTAGGCAGCGGCCACATTGCGTATTCACTCTGAACGAGTACGAGATCGACGGAATTCTCACGGACAAGAGCGATGCGCTGAACCTCCAGCGTCGTCGCGATTACTTTCTGGAGTCGGTGCGCGGAAAGCGCCACTTGGAAGTGATCCGCGCCGCGATAGAGCAGCGGAAAAATATTCTTGTTGCCGGATCAACCGGTTCGGGTAAAACGACGTTCATCAATGCTGTCCTTGATGAACTGGCGTGGATTTCACCGAACGACCGTGTCCTCATCATCGAAGATACGCCCGAATTGCAATGCAACGTAAAGAACTCAGTCGCGTTGCTCGCAGTCGGGCGTGTGTCGATGCTCGATTGCCTGAGGGCCTGCATGCGGTTGAAGCCAACAAGGATTGTCGTGGGGGAAGTGCGGGGTGCGGAAGCGTTGAGCATGCTCAAAGCGTGGAACACAGGACATCCGGGTGGTGCGGCAAGCGTGCATGCAAACGATGCGCACGGCGCACTGATTCGCTTGGAGAGTCTGGTGGCGGAAGCGACTGCGGCTCCCCAACAGCAATTGATAGCCGAAGCTGTAAATGTGGTCGTCTTCGTGGATGGAGAACCAAGCATTCGCGCGGGTCGCAAGGTCCGCGAGGTTGCGGTAGTCACTGGGTACCGCGACGGAGATTACGGGCTGGAGTATGTGTAGGAAGCCTTATGGAAAACAGAAAACAGCAGAGCGGAATAGATTCGGTGCATGACACAAGTGCTTTTTCGTGCGGGTTGTTCGTCACAGTCGCCGCGATTCTTGCGGGTGCAGCTCTGTCTCTTCTTCCTGGCATGGGAATGTCGCGGATGGTTTTCCCTGGAGCTGAGCGCGTCGCGCTGGCGGTTATGGTTTTAGGTTTTTCGGGTGTGCTCGTCACCACTCTGCTGAATCTGCCGGACGCAACCCGGCGGACGTTGGTGGTGTTGTTTGCGGCGGCGCTCCTGTGTTCAGGATTCGTTGCACTAGTGGTGTGGTTTGCCGGTAGTGGAGCGAGTGGTGGCTGGTCATAAATTTCAGAAGGAAAGGAAAATACAAAATGAAAGTATCCGGGAGAAAAGTGGAATGGCGGCGTCTCGTAGCTCACACAGGCTTGCTCACCCTGGCGTCGGCAATTCTCAGTCTGCCTGCCACCGCGGCTGCCGGCGGACAGGCGTTGCCGTGGGAACAACCGCTAACAAGGTTGCAACAGTCGTTGAGCGGTCCCGTAGCCGGGGCAATCGCGATTATCGCGTTGGTAGCGATTGGCGTGACGCTTGTGTTCGGAGGTGAGTGGAATGAATTTGCGCGCCGCGCCGTGTATGCCGTCTGCGCGATAGCTTTCATCATTTCAGCGGCTGCCTTGCTGGGTGGCTTGTTCGCAGTAGGCGCGGCGGTCGTTTAACCATGGACCAACCACGGGAAGTACCGTTTCACGAATCGGCAAACCGGCCGCAATTGCTGATGGGCGGGGACCGCGAATTAATTTTGGTCTCCGCCATCCTCGCGGCGATGTTGGTTTTTGCTGTCATGAAGTGGTGGAGCATTCTTGCCGGCCTCGTTTTGTGGCTGATCGCTGTGGGGGTTCTCGCGCGCATGGCCAAGGTAGACCCTCTCTTGCGCCATGTTTACATCCGGCACATTGGCTATCGGGATTTTTATCCCGCCAAGAGCCGGATGTCCGCTGCGTCCACAACGACCCCAGCAAATTGGAGATAGAGCATGCCTCTTGTTGAACAGCGCCGTCACGCGATTGGATTAGCTGACCTTCTTCTGTACGACTCCTTGATTGAGGACGGAGTTCTCTTGCAGCAGGACGGCGGACTCCTTGCAGCCTGGAAATTTCAAGGTCCGGATCTCGGTTCCGCGACGAACGGAGAGATGGCGGCGTTGAGCGGACGCTTGGGAGCCCTGCTCCGTCTTGGCGGAGGCTGGATGGTGCAGTGTGACAGCGTTCGCTCCCCTGCTCCCGGCTATCCCGAATATCAAGAGTTCCCCGACTCGGTTACAAAGATCATCGACGATGAGCGTCGCGAGCAGTTCATGTCCGAGGGCGTGCATTTTGAAAGCGATTACTATCTGTCGCTGACCTACCTTCCTCCTATCGCGCGGGAAGAAAAGATTAAAGGCTGGATGTTTGAGGGAATGAAGGACCAAAGGGGTAATGCCGCGCGCATCGTGGACTATTTCAAAAGCCGCATCGCGAGTTTCGAGGATATTTTCAAATCGTTGTTTGCTGTGACGCGATTGAGAGCGGTACGCACGAAAGATGACGCCGGCAATCCAGTAGTTCACGACGAGCTGCTGCGCTACGTACATCGCTGTGTGGCCTGGAAAGATCATCCCATCCGGCTACCTGAATTCCCGGTATATCTGAACGACATGCTTGCGACGGAGGATTTCGTGGGCGGTTTAACCCCACGCATTGGGCGCAAACATTTGCGCGTGGTTGCAATCGATGGATTCCCCAAGGCAAGCGTCCCCGGAATTCTCGCAGCGCTCGATACGTTGCCCATCGAATACCGCTGGAACACACGGGCGATTCTCATGGACCCGGAAGAAGCGCGTTCGTTCCTCGACAAGGTCCGCAAGAAATGGCGGTCTAAGATGCGGGGCCTAAAAGACCAAATCATGCAAACGCAGACCGGGGCTGTGAACCTACATGCACAAGAAATGAGCGTTGATGCAGAAGAGGCAATGAGCGTTGCCGCTGCGGGGGACGTGCTATTCGCCCAATACACGACAACGGTGATTTGCGGAAATGAGGACGAAGGCAGCGTCGACGAAGCCGTCGCGTTGGTGGCGAAGACGGTCCAAAACTTAGGCTTCTCTGCGCGGATCGAAGACGTGAACAGCGTAGAAGCGTGGAGGGGAAGCCTTCCTGGGGATGGCTACCGCAATGTCAGGCGCGTAGTCCTGCACACACTGAACCTGGCAGACCTTCTTCCCATAAGCGCGATATGGGCTGGAAACAAAGAAAATCCCTGCCCGTTCTATCCTCCGAAGAGCCCACCGCTTTTATATGCCGCGACGACGGGCGCAACTCCGTTCCGCTTCAATCTGCATTGTGGAGATATCGGGCACACATTCATGGTGGGTCCGCCTGGCTCGGGAAAATCAACCTTCCTGGGATTTATTGTTGCGCAATTCTTCCGGTATCCCCGCGCACAGGTGTTCGCCTTCGATAAAGGCTACTCGCTCGCGGTGCTGACGCGGGCCTGCGGCGGGGAGTTTTACGACCTCGGCGGTGAGAACGATGGCTTGTCGTTTTATCCGCTGGCGGACCTGACTGATGACAACGACTTAGCCTGGGCCAATAGCTGGATGGAAAAACTCTGCAGACTCGGTGGTCTCGACGTGAAACCCCACCACCGGAACGCGGTGGCGGACGCCATGAAGTTGATGCAAAGCTCGCCGCGGCGGACTCTTACGGATTTTCTGGCAACCGTCCAGAACAAGGAAGTACGGTCAGCCCTCGAAGTCTACACGTTGAGCGGACCCCTCGGCCGTCTGCTCGATGCGGATAAGGATGGTTTGCGGGACGGACGCATGATGGTGTTCGAAATGGACAACCTCATGAAGTACGGTGATGGCAATAGCAAAGCCACAGTTGCGGTCCTCCTTTACCTGTTCCGGCGAATTCAGAAAAAGCTCGATGGGCGTCCCACGCTCATTGTTCTGGATGAAGCCTGGGTTTATCTGCGGGATGAGTTGTTCCGCGAATACCTGCGTGATTGGCTAAAGACGTTGCGAAAGCTGAACGCTGTTGTAGTTCTCGCCACGCAAAATCTCTCCGACATCTTCAATTCGGGTATCAGCGATGTGGTCATGGAAGCATGCCCCACGAAGATCTTGTTGGCTAATGCAGAGGCGGCAAACGTCCAATCGCGCCGTTTGTATGAAGCGGTGGGCCTCAATGACCGGGAGATCCAGATTGTCCAGGGCGCCATTCCGAAGCGCCAGTATTACGTGATTTCGCCAGAGGGTCGTCGTCTGATTTCGCTTGGATTAGGCGGCGTTGCGCTAGCGTTTGTCGGCGTGAACAGTCCTGACGACCGCAAAAAAGCGGAGGAGGTCATGCACGCCCACCCCCACACCTGGCAAGCGGAGTGGTTGCGTCAGCGAGGCCGCTCGGATTGGGCGGATTGGTGGCGCGAAGTTGAGGGAGTTCTTGAAAGGAGAGCATCGGTATGAAAAAAGTAATGGTCTTCACAGTTGTGGTGTCTATGTTGTTTTTGGGAGTTCCCGCGCCTACTGACGCGGGAGTACTGGCGGGTGTGGCTACGGAATGGACGCAGATTCTAAATCACGTCCAATTGATTATGGGCTACATCCGGCAAGGACTTCAGCTTGAGAACGAACTGAGGCAGTACGCAGAGCAATTGAAACAAGGGAGGGTATTGCCGCAGCAGCTATTTGGTCCTATCCAGCAGGATCTATCGCAGCTCTCGCAAGTCGTGCAGGGCGGACAAGCCTTGGCATATTCGATGGGTAATCTCGACGCGCAATTCCGCAATACCTTTCCGGGCTACAGCTTCCGCAGCCAGGGGTATTTCAACGACTACAAGAAATGGTCGCAGACTTCGCTCGACACGACGATGAACTCGCTGCGGGCGGCGGGCTTGCAAGGTCAGCAACTAAACAATGCCCAGGCGGTGCTCGCGCAGCTTCGCACGATGTCCACGGGCGCAGGTGGGCAGATGCAGGCAGTTGAGGTGGGAAATCAAATTGCCGAACAACAGGTAGAACAACTAATGTCACTTCGGCAGTTGATGTTGACCGATCTACAGAGTAAACAAGCATATCAGGCGGAGCAGATTCAGAAGGAACAAGCGGATAACGCGGCTCTGGAGCATCTGTTTGGAACGCAACCGCTTGTCACCGATCAGAAAAAATACTAACTCCGCAGGGGAGACGACATGAGGCGAGCATGGATGGCGGTTTCGATTCTGGTTCTAGTTGCTGGGTTTGTGGGTTGCAAGAAGGCGGAACCGCCCAGCGCCATCGTGAAAAAGGTCGAGGACGCAGGAGCTGGTGAGTTGTCTCAAGCGACCACAAAGTCCATCTACGATTGGTTCAATAAACATCAGGAACTTGCAAAGGAAATCAAAAATGATTGCCTTGCAGTGAAAGATTTGAAGCCAGCGGATTGGAGCGACACAACTGAAGGCCGTGTCTGCAGCGCAGCTATTTCTTCAACAATGATCGGAAACGAGCCAATCAAGACGGACGACAAGAAGTATTGAGGTGAGGACATGACGGGCAAGTGTGGAAGGTGGCGGTTCTGCATGGTATTCATCCATGTGGCTGTGATTGGCGTCGTTTTGTTAACAGTCACCGCTCTCGCGCATGCTCAGGGACCTAATTCCGTCAACGGCCCATCCAGTATCTTGGACGAATATAAAGGTCTCCAAAACAGTTGGATAGCCAAGCTCCTCGGCGCCGCCCAGCGGCTTTTCTTTTTGCTCGCGGGCATCGAAGTAGCCTGGAGCTTCACTCTTCTAGCCATCGAGAAAGCCGATTTCCAAGCGCTCACTGCTGCCATCGTTCGCAAAATTATGTGGATCGGAATTTTCTACGCCATCCTGCTCTACGGAGTTACTCCAGGGGGAGGCGGGTGGATTCCGGCCATCATGGACAGCTTTCACATCCTTGGCCAGAATGCATCGGCCGTAGGTCCGCTGGGGCCAAGCGCAATCGTTGGGTTCGGCGTGAATATGTCCGTCGATCTTCTTTCATCACTCAAGGGTGCAGATTTTCTAACTGGTTTTTCGAGTAGCATGGCGCTCGTTTTTTGCGCAGTCCTAATTTTCGTTGCCTATCTCGCCATAGCGATTCAGTTCGTTGTGGCGATGGTGGAAAGCTACCTCGTGATTGGTGCAGGAGTAATTTTTCTTGGGTTCGGCGGTTCGCGGTGGACTGCGGCGTATGTCGAGAGGTACATCGCCTACGCTGTGTCGGTCGGCATGAAGATCCTCGTACTTTATTTGCTTGTGGGAGCCGGGATGACGCTCTCACAGGGATGGATAGCGGTCGCACAAAATGCCGCTGCCTCGCCCGACCCTGCCCGAACTGGATTTGACTTGGCGGCCGCCGCGGTGATGTTCCTCTGCGTTTGCTGGATGTCTCCCAAAATCTCCTCTGCAATGCTGGGCGGTGTTGCCTCGATGAGCGGCGGCGACTTAGCCGGCGTTGGCATGGGAGTGGGCGTGGCCGCAGTGGGAGCAGGCGTACTGGCGACGGGATATGCAACGCGCGGGTCTGACGCTTTGGCGAAAGTAAAGGAAGCGGTGGCCGCAGGGTCACGGGGGCCGGGTGGCGGTGGCGCAAATGGAGCAAGCGGCGCGACATCACGGCCAGGCGGAGGCGGTGGAGGGAATGGAAACGGACCAAGCTCGCCGAGTGGGGGAGGATCTTCCGCTGCAACACAAAGCGGGATGCCAGGTAGCACGAATCAACCCGCGCCGCCGTCGCGTTCTCCCTCAGCGCAAACGTCGGGGCAACAACCGAGGCCGCCACGATCCGCGGCCGCTGCCGCGAACGATTCCTTCCTCGGCGCACTTGAACGCACGGCAACGCGCGCGCGGGACCTAATGAATAGTGTTCGCATTCCGCATGACGGAACGTCTCATGCACCCCCGTCGAGTTCCACGGGGCACGGTGAAGGCTAACTACGAGAGGTGGAGCGATGGCTAATGAACTTGTACTCACGCGGCAGTTGGGCTCGAAAGAAGATTCCATCGGAAGTCCCTATCTAGTCGCACGGAGGGAGTGGGACGAACGCTACGGCGGCTTGATTAAGCGTGCGCAACAATGGCGCGGAGCTGCCGTTCTGGCGCTTCTCGTGGCTCTTGCTGAGGCCGTTGTGATTATCGGTGTAGCGACACGCCCTCGAACCACTCCGTACGTGGTGGCGGTAGATTCTCTCGGCAGGGTGGCGGCGGCGGGCGCGGTCGATCGGTCTTCCACAGTTGATGAGCGTATGAAGTTGGCGGCGATCACACAATGGGTACAGGATATGCGTGGCGTGACCAGCGACGGCCTGGCCGAGCGTGTTTCTATCGACCATGTTTACGCAATGATTGGCAGTCAGAGCGCGGCACAAACAATCGTCACCGACTATTTCCGCACGAATCAGCCCTTCGAGCGCGGCTCCCGCGAAACGGTGCAAGTGGAAGTGAATGCAATCCTTCCAAACTCACCGCACAGCTATGAAGTCGATTGGACGGAGACGCAGCGCACGCTTGACGGTAAGCCGATCTCCTCGGACAAGTGGAGAGGCATTTTCACGGTAGCGATCAATGCCCCGACCGATGAGGCCGTTCTCAGAGTGAATCCGTTCGGGATTTACGTCATGGATATTACGTGGTCGAAAGTTCTGTGAGGGACACCATGAAGATGAAATGTGTAGCAGTAATGCTGGCTCTTTCTTTTGTTGGAAGTGCGACTGTGCAAGCGCAGCAGGCAACGAATAACTCTCCAACTCCAAACGCAACGCCCGCGCAACCGCCACCCTTGGTGTTAAAGAAAGAACCCGTTCCGTCGCCCGACAAGTATCCGCTGGCGGAGGCCGTGCGGGTGCTGGAATCAGGTGATGCGCAAGGGAACGGCGCGGCAAAGCACGCGCCAACCGTTCCGGCGCTGCGCGTGAGCGCCCCTCCACCGCCGCTTTCGCCGGAAGTGCCTCGCTCCTTCGAGGCGAAGCGTGACGTTGCGCTGAACGCTACAGGCTTGGAGGCCGTGGTGTTGAGCCGCGAATGGACGGAGACCCGCAATGCCCCTGCGCCCGGCAAGGACGGACGAGTGGTGTACGCCTATGGCGGAGGCTTACCTATTGTAGTATGTGCACCGCTGCACGTCTGCATCTTGGAATTGGAGTCCGGAGAAAAGATTGTCGGTGAGCCCCACATTGGCGACAGCATCCGTTGGGAGATTTCGCCTTCCGTGTCGGGAAGTGGCCCGGACGCAACACCTCTTATCATCATTAAGCCGCGGATCGCCGGGCTCGACACGACGATGGTCGTTCCTACCGACCGCAGGGCCTATTACGTTCGTCTCGAATCAAAACCGAATGAGTACGTTGCACGCGTAGCGTTCTCCTACCCGGAAGATTCCAAACAAAAGTGGCAAGAATATCTTGCGAAGCAGCGCGAAGCGGAGCAGCGGGAAAAGGCTCAGGCCGAGCGTGTCGCTGAGTTGCCGAACACGGCGCTTGAAAATATGTATTGGAATTATGAAATCAAAGGCGGCGATGTATCGACTCGGCCTTTACATGTTATGGATGATGGTGCGAAGACCTACATCCAGATGCCTGTTGAGACGATTCACCGTGAGCTGCCCGTCCTCGTAGTGAAGGGGCCGAGCGGTTCGGAGATGGTGAACTATCGCATCAAAGACAACATGTACATTGTGGATCGTCTCTTTGACCGAGCGGCCTTGCTCCT
>Ga0247669_1000678_pt1 | contig 12426 bp, 12 predicted proteins | sample CNK10_metaG_FD_182734 | JGI IMG/M metagenome (GOLD analysis project Ga0247669, IMG submission 182734) | Soil microbial communities from Purdue University Martell Research Forest, Indiana, United States - CNK10 | ecosystem: Environmental > Terrestrial > Soil > Temperate forest > Bulk soil...
GTGACAAAGACAAAGACGATCAGCCCCGTTTCGTTCCATCAGAGGTTGCACGCGCTGGACATCACGACGGGGGCCGAGAAGTTCGGCGGTCCGGTGGAGATTTCGGCGAGCATCCGGTCGGCGACGTTCACGGCGCTGAAGAACAACCAGCGGCCCGGACTTGCCCTGGTGAACGGCAACGTGTACATCGGATGGTCGTCGCACTGCGACGAGGGCGCATATCAGGGATTCCTGATGGCGTACTCGGCTTCGACGCTCTCGCAAGTAGCGACATTCACGCCTGCGCCGAACGCGGTGACCAGCGTCGAATCCGGAATCTGGATGTCCGGCGGCGCGCCCGCGGCGGACAGCAGCAACAACCTATACCTAATCACGGGAAACGGAACGTTTAACGCGGATCAGCCAAGCGCACCGAATGACGACTACGGAGATACCATCTTGAAGCTAGGGACGACCGGCGGCATTTCCGTTCTGGACTATTTCACACCGAACAATCAGTCAACGGAGCAAACCGGCGACGCCGACCTTGGATCGGGCGGAGCGACAATTCTCGTGGACCAGCCGAGCGGTCCGGTGCAACACCTGGTCATCGGCGGAGGCAAAGACGGCATTCTGTTTCTGCTGAATCGCGACAATCTCGGGAAGTTCACGACGACAGACAGCGGCGCCATACAATTGCTCAACATCGGCGACTCGATCTACGCAACGCCGGCGTTTTGGAATAACCGGTTGTACATCGGCGGAACGTTTGGAGGTGGCCACGTGCAAGCGTTCACGTTCAATCCCGCGACCGGGCTGTTTGCTTCACCCAGTTCGTCGCAATCTCCGACGTCGTACGGCTTCCCAGGCGCGACTCCTTCTGTCTCGGCGAATGGAACGTCTCAGGGAATCGTCTGGGCGATTGATTCGTCAAAGAACGGGACGGACGGTTCCAGTTTCGGCGCAGCCGTGTTGCACGCGTACGACGCCACGAACCTTGCCACGGAACTCTGGAACAGCGCGCAGGTTGCCGGCGACGCGGCCGGAGTGGCCGTGAAATTTACGGTGCCCACGGTCGCGAACGGGAAGGTGTACATCGGGACGCAGGGAGAAATATCAGCGTATGGGCTTAAGCCGCAGTAAGAAGAGTGTTTCGTCGCGCTAGGACAAGGCCCGCTGAACTTGGCGGGCCTTTCGTTTTTGGGAAGTGCGCGGAAACAGGTTACCTTCGAGCGGCGATCCCGCAGGATTTGCATGCGCTTGAAGCGACCAACCTGGGCACGAAACTGTGGGACAGCTCGCTGGCCGCGAGCAACCGCGACCAGTCGGGCGGAGCGGTCAAGTTCACTGTACCGACTGTGGCGAACGGCAAAGTTCACGTCGGTGGCCAGAGCTCGCTGACGGTGTACGGATTGCTGCTGAACTAATTTGCCCGCGGATTCAGAACCTGAACAACTACATGCCCTCGTAGTTTGGTCCGCCGCCGCCTTCGGGCACAACCCAGTTGATAATTTGGTAGGGATCGGCGATGTCGCAGGTCTTGCAGTGGACACAGTTGGCGAAATTAATTTTTAATTTTTGGCCGGCGACGTCTTTGACCATTTCGTAGACTGCGGCGGGACAAAAATATTGGCAGGGATTGCCGTACTCTTCGACACACTTCGTGGCACAGACGTTCAGATCGGCGACGTGGAGATGGCAGGGCTGATCCTCTTCGTGGCGCGTGCCGGAGTGGTAGACGTCGGTGAGGCGGTCGAATGTGAGTTTGCCATCGCCTGCGAAACGCGGCGCGGCGGGTTGGCCATTGAGCCTTTTGTAGGCCTCATGGCCCGCGTGCGCGGGCATGGGATCGATCAAGCCGCGTCCGCCCGTGATTTGCTGAAACGCGGTGTTGATAAAGCCGCGGAATTGGCCGTGCGAAAATCCCTGATGGAAATTTCGGACCTTCCACAATTCTTTCTTGATGTAGCTTCGCTCAATTTTTGTCCGGTAGGCGCTGAGCATCTTTGCGGACGTGTCGCCGGATTTGAGCGCGTCGAACGTGGTTTCCGCGGCGAGCATGCCGCTTTTCATTGCAAGGTGAATACCTTTTAGTTTTTGCGAGTCCAGAAAGCTGCCGGAATCGCCGACGATCATACCGCCGTCGAAATAGCTCCGCGGCATCGCGTACCAACCGCCATAGGGGAGGGATTTTGCGCCATACCGAACGAGTTTGCCACCTTCAAGAAGATTTCTGACGAACGGATTCGTTTTCCACTTTTGAAATGTGGCGTGCGGATCAAAGCGTGGGTCGGCGTATTCGAGCGCGATGACGAGGCCGATGGAAACGCGATTATTGGAAAGGCCGTAAATCCAGCCGCCGCCGTACATGCTGGAGGGAACGGGCCAGCCGAGCGTGTGTGCGACATAGCCTGGCTGAATTTTCCCGGGCTGCACGTCCCATAATTCCTTGATGCCGATGCCGTAGCTTTGTGGATTGAGGTTGTCGAGTTTCTTTTTTTCGACCAGCTCTTTGGTAAGCGAGCCGCGCGTGCCTTCAGCGAGGACGGTGACTTTGGCTTTCAATTCGTAGCCGGGCTGGAAGTTGTCCTTGGGCCTGCCGTTTTTGTCGATGCCTTTGTCTTCGGTGATAACGCCACCGATGCCGTCCCGCTCATAGATTAATTGCGCGCCGCCGAATTCCTTGAAAATGTTGACGCCGGCGGCTTCCACTTTTTCGCCGAGCCATTTCACGAGCTTGCTGAGCGAAACGACGTAATTGCCGGTGTTGACGAACGGCGGTGGCGTGATGGGAAGGCGGAAGGAGTTATTTTGGGTAAAGAAGAGCGCGGCAGAATCGGTAACGGGCGTATCGAGTGGCGCGGATTTTTCGAAATCAGGGACGAGTTCGGCGAGCGCTTTGGGATTCATGATGGCGCCGGAAAGCTGGTGCGCGCCAAGTTCACGGCCTTTTTCGAGAACGTAAATATTTTCGGCGGAGAGTTCCGGCTTCGCGCCGCTGGCGTTGTGAGCTTTGATTAGATTGGCGAGATGAAGCGCGCAGGCGAGCCCCGCCGGGCCGGCGCCGACAATCAGGACGTCAGCTTCGAGTTGTTCGCGTTGGACGGTCATGTCGCGGTTAGTTTATCAGATAGGCCGAGCGCGATTTCAGCCAAGCAACGTGTTTTGGAAACTTACGACTTCGCTTTCTGCAGAGCTTCGGTGAGAGCGGGCATGATTTCGAAAATGTCGCCAACGACGCCGTAGTCGGCGATTTCGAAGATGGGCGCGTTCTGGTCTTTGTTGATGGCGACGATAGTGCGCGCGCCTTTCATTCCGACCACGTGTTGAATCGCCCCGCTAATTCCCAGCGCGAGATAAAGTTTTGGCGCGACGGTCTGGCCAGAACTGCCGATCTGGCGCTCCATCGGGAGCCAGCCTTCATCGCAAATGGGGCGTGACGCGGCGATTTCCGCGCCCATGGCTTTCGCGACCGCTTCGGCTTGCGGAATATTTTCCGGCGCTTTAATGCCGCGTCCAATGGCGACGATGAGCGGCGCCTGTGTGAGGTCGACAGCGGATTTCGCTTCTTTGAAAAGATCGAGCGGCTTGGTGCGAATTTGCGCCGCGGTGAGCTGCACGCTGACTGCGTTCACGGGAGCTTTGCCGGACGGATGGGCCTGCACGAGGTCCGCGCGAAACGCGCCAGCCTGAAACGACGCGAACCATGGACCCGCGCCGAGAAACGAAACGTCGGCAACAGTTTTGCCTTGAAACATCTGGCGGACGAACACGAGTTTGCCACCTTCGTTGCGATAGCCAACGCAGTCGCCAATCATGCCTTTACCGAGCATCGCGGCGAGTTTCGGCGCGAAATCGCGGACTTGATAGGTGTGCGGAAACAGCACGAGGTCGGGCTTTGCAGACTCGATGACCTGCTTGAGCGCGATGCAATAGCCGTCTGGAGTGTAGTCGGCAAGAAGTTCATTTTCGACGGCCAAAACTTCGGCGACGGCTTTGCCGGCGAGCTCGTCGGCAAACGCGCCGATACCCTTTCCCAGTACTACAGCGCTAACGGTGCCGGACGTGGCGCCCGCGATTTGCTGCGCGGCAGCGATCGTTTCGAAGCTGGCGTTATTCCACTTGCCCTGACGATGTTCCGTGACAACGAGAATTTTCATGGTCAGATCACCCTCGCCTCGAACTTCAATTTTTCCACGAGTTTTGCGGCCATTTCTTTAGGCGTGCCGGTCAGGAATTCCGTCTTCTTCGTTTTAGTCGGGACGTAAATCTTTTCAACGCGCTGCGTCGGCTCGCTTGTGATGCCGAGCGACTCGCGCGTTACACTCGCGATCTCTTTCTTCTTTGCCGCCATAATTCCCTTCAGCGTCGCGTAACGAACTTTGTTGATGCCGGACTGGATGGAAAGCACCGCCGGCAAAGGGCATTCAATGTGTTGGAACCATCCCGCTTCCAGCTCGCGCTTCAATTTCATCTTTCCGTCGGTGATTTCAATCGCCATGATGATCGTCGCGTGTGGCCGGTCGAGTTCGGCGGCCATCAGCACGCCGGTCTGGCCAAATCCCTGGTCGTCGCTCTGCAGGCCCGTCAAAATCAGATCTGGGTTTTCGCTCTTCACGGCAGCTGAGAGCGCTTTCGCTGCGCCGAGCGGGTCAAGCTGAAAGAAATTGTCGTCGGCGATGTGGATGCCGCGGTCCGCGCCTTTTGCTAGCGCTTCCTTCATCGTTTGCTTCACGCGTTCCGGACCCATCGACAGCGCAATCACTTCGCCGCCGTGCTTCTCCTTAAGGCGCAGCGCTTCTTCCAGCGCGAAACTATCTGGCTCGTTCATTTCGAAGCCGATATCTGATTCCTTGATCCAGTTGCCGGAAATCGCCAGCGGCGCGTCCTTGGCCGGCACCTGTTTGATGCACACGATGATTTTCATGAGCTTCTTCTTTCTTGCAGTTGTAGCGCCGGCCTCAGACCGGCATCTTTATTTTCTGGAGAGAAATGCCAGCGGAAAATCCGGTATTGCGGAAAATCGTTTGCGCTACTTTTCCGTCCAGCGCTTGAAAATGAGCGCGGCGTTGGTGCCGCCAAATCCAAACGAATTCGAAAGAGCGTAATCCACCGAGTGCTTGCGCGCATGGTTCGGAACGTAATCCAAATCGCACTCCGGATCGGCGTTAAATTGGTTGATCGTCGGCGGCAGAATCCCATCGCGCAAGGCCAACACGCTGATGCCGGCTTCAAGCCCGCCCGCTCCGCCAAGTAAATGTCCCGTCATCGATTTCGTAGAGCTAACGGGCAATTTCTTCGAAATCGCGCGTTCGCCGAAAAGCCGCTTCATCGCACGCGTCTCAATCGCATCGCCAATCGGCGTTGAAGTTCCATGCGCATTGACGTAGCCGATGTCGTCCGGGGAAAGTTTCGCGTCCTTCAACGCCGCGCGCATCACGCGAAACGCGCCGTCGCCGTTTTCGACTGGCTGCGTAATGTGGTACGCGTCGCCGGACATGCCATAGCCGACAATTTCCGCGACAATCGGCGCGTTGCGTCGCGTCGCATGTTCAAGCGACTCAAGAATCAAAATGCCGCAACCTTCGCCGACGACGAATCCGTCGCGGTCGCGGTCAAACGGCCGGCTCGCCGTCGCCGGGTCGTCATTGCGGGTGGATAGCGCCCGCATCGAGGCAAATCCACCCACTCCCATCGGCGTGATCGTCGCTTCGGTGCCGCCGCAAATCATCATTTCGGCGGCGCCGCGTTCGATAATTTTGAAGGAATCGCCAATCGAGTGCGCCGATGCCGAGCAGGCTGTCGCCGTCGCGGAATTTGGCCCGCGCGCACCGTAGCGAATTGAAACGTGCCCGCTTGCGAGATTCACAATCGCGGAAGGAATAAAGAATGGTGAAATTTTTCCGGGGCCGCCGCTGGTCAGCTTGATATGTTCGCGTTCGATGATGTCGAACCCGCCGATGCCGCTGGCGATGTACACGCCGACTTCGTCGAGGTCAGACTGCTCAGGTTTCCATTGCGCCTGCTTCACCGCAAAGTCCGCGCCTGCCAGCGCGATCTGGATGAAGCGGCCCATTTTCTTGAGCTCTTTTTTCTCGATCCACCGGAAGGGGTCGAAGTTTTTCACTTCGCCGGCGATGGTGCAATCAAAGCCAGTCGTATCGAAGTGCGTGATGGGGCCAATGCCGCTGACGCCGGCCAAGAGGTTCTTCCAGCTTTCCTCCGTGCCGATACCCAATGCGCAGACGAGTCCAACGCCCGTGACCACAACCCGGCGAGTCAACGTTCCATCACCCCTGTTGAATTGCGATATCCGGCGGCAAACGGGCCGTTACTTCGATTTGGCGTGCTTATCAATGTACTCGATGGCATCTTTCACCGTGGCCATCTTCTCGGCGTCCTCGTCCGGAACTTCGATGCCAAACGCCTCTTCAAACGCCATGACCAATTCCACCTGGTCGAGCGAATCAGCGCCCAGATCGTCCACGAAAGACGCCGTCGGCGTCACTTCCGCTTCATCCACACCGAGCTGCTCGACGATAATCTGCTTTACGCGTTCTTCTACGCTGGCCATTCCCATTTCCTCCGTCCCGACCGGGTCGGGACTTATTCATCGTACTCTTACACCGGCGCACGAACTGCCAGCGCCCGAACTCTTGCAGAATGCCCGTTTTAGCCCCACAAAGGCAACCTTGTCATTCTAGACATGCCTTGCGGCAAGGTCAACTTGAGGCACCATCAATCGCTGCGCGGTCTCCTGTCTATGGACACAGGATAAGAATCACTGCCAATGCAGTCATGAATACGCCACCTACAGCGTAAATGTAATGAGTTCTGGCACGTATGGGTTTGCCCACGACTGGCTGGCCCCCTGGCTCCAACGTTTTCGGCACGATCCACGCCTAGTACAGGCACCAAGTAGCGCTTCCTAGGAAGAGATATTTGCCCATAGTTGAACCCAGCAGCGGCAGTCTACCGGCATCTCGCAATTACGCCAAATGCATACCGCCGTTTACGTTCAAGACGTGGCCAGTAATATAGCCTGCTTCGTCGCTCGCGAGAAAGACGATCGCAGCGGTGACGTCGCGCGGCTTGCCCATACGGCCCAGTGGAATGCGTTTATTCAATTCCTCTTTCACACTGGCTGAAAGCACGTCGGTCATCGGCGTTTCGATAAAGCCGGGCGCCACGGCGTTGACCGTGATGTTTCGCGACGCAATTTCGATGGCGGTGGCTTTGGTCAACCCGATTAGGCCGGCCTTCGCGGCGACGTAATTTGCCTGTCCGGCATTACCGCTTTGCGCGACGACAGACGAAATATTGATAATCCGCCCCGCACGCGCGCGCATCATTACGGCCAGCGCCTGCTGCGTGCAAAGGTGCGCGCCGGTCAAATTTGTCTTCAAGACTGCTTCCCAATCTTCGAGCTTCATACGCATCGAGAGTCCATCGCGCGTAATCGCCGCGTTGTTTACGAGGATATCCAGCTTGCTGAATTTTTCGATGACCTGTTTGAAGCCGCTCTTCACCTGTTCGGCGTCGGCTACGTCGATTTTCACGGCAAAAGCTTCGCCGCCCGCCGCAGTGATTTCGCTCACCAGCGTCGCCAACTTTTGTTCATTGCGCGCCGCGACGGCTACCTTCGCGCCGGCTTCCGCCAGCGCCAGCGCCGTATCGCGGCCAATCCCCTGCGAGGCTCCTGTTACCAGCGCCACTTTGTCTTTTAGGCTGAACATGTTGTTCGTGTTTCCTCTTCGAAACTTCCTGCTCCGGCGATCGTTCGTTGCACTGTGGTGTAGACCTTGTATGCGCGTACGGTAGCGCAGCCAGGAGCGGCTACGCTACTTACGCCGCGTCGGCTTTTGCCGCGGCGATCTTTTCTAGTGTCGTAATTAGACTTTTTTCGTCTTCGATATTGAGCGCTGCCACCGACCGCTCAATCTGCCGGAGCAATCCGGTCAGCACGCGTCCCGGCCCGACTTCGACGAATGTATTGACGCCTTCATCGATCATGAGCCGTATGGACTCTTCCCAGCGCACCGGCATGGAAACCTGTCGCACGAGCGCGCTGCGCGCTTCTTCGCCTTTTTCAATTGTGTCGGCATCCACGTTCGTCACGAGTGGCACGCGCAAATCCGAGAACTGCACTTTCTCCAGATCCTTCGCCAACTTTTCCTGCGCGGGCATCATCAGCGCTGAATGGAAAGGAGCCGACACCGGCAAAATAACCGCCCGCTTCGCGCCGAGCTGTGACGCAATCTCTGTCGCGCGCTTTACCGCGGCTGCATGCCCCGAAATTACGGTTTGCTCCGGCGAATTCAAATTCGCCGCCGAACAAATTTCGCCGTTCGCAGCCCGCTGGCACGCATCGGCGACCACTGCATGCGAAATCCCCATCACTGCGGCCATCGCGCCCACGCCCTGCGGCACCGCTTCCTGCATATATGTTCCGCGCTTCCGCACCAACTGCACCGCATCCGAAAATTTCAACGCGCCCGCCGCGACCAAAGCCGAATACTCGCCCAAACTGTGGCCCGCCACAAAGTCCGGCGTCAAACCTTTTTCTTCCGCCACCCGAAATACTGCCACAGAGCACGTCAATATCGCCGGCTGAGTATTGGCCGTCAGCTTCAAATCTTCTTCCGTGCCTTCAAAGCATATCTTTGAAATGGAAAAGCCCAGAGCTTTGTCCGCTTCATCAAAGACCGCACGCGCTGCGGGGTATTTTTCCGCGAGCTCTTTACCCATGCCCGGGTATTGCGAAGCTTGCCCCGGAAATACGAACGCTACTTTTCCCATTGTCTCTACCTCTGCAGTGCCGCCACTGCGTTCCCAAAAAAGCCGTTATACGCCAACGTCTGTTGCAAACAGCTCCTGCTCAATCTTTGCGTTCACGTTGGCTTTAGCCAACCCCGCCGCCACGCGAATTGCATTCTTCACTGCATTCGCGTTCGAACGGCCATGTCCAATCACGCAAACGCCGCGTACGCCGAGCAACGGCGCGCCGCCGTACTCGGTGTAATCAATCGTCTTCTTCAATCCGCGAAACGCGCCCTGCGACAACATCCCCGCGAATTGTGTGATCAGCGAACCCTTCATCGACTTTCGCAACAAACCAAAAAGCTGTACCGCAAGCCCTTCGCAAATCTTCAGCGCGATGTTTCCCACGAATCCGTCGCAAACAACCACATCCACTTCGCCGGAAAAAAGATCGCCGCCTTCGACGTTTCCCATGTAATGCAAATCCGTCTTCTTCAACCGGTTGTGCACTTCCCGTGTCAATTCGTTGCCCTTGATCTCTTCTTCGCCGATCGAAAGCAGGCCGACTCTCGGCCTCCGGTGCCCATGGCCGAAGGTCGCGCGGTAATAAATCTCGCCCATTACCGCGAACTGCACCAAATGCTCTGGCTTCGAATCCACGTTTGCGCCCACATCCAGCAAAACGCTGACCCCTGCCTTCGCGTTCGGAAATGGAGCCGCCAATGCCACGCGGTCAACGCTTTCGAGCGTGCCGAGCAAAAACCGCGCCACGGTCATCACCGCGCCCGTATTGCCGGCGCTGACCATACCGTGCGCCTTTGCTTCGCGCACCAGCCGCGCAGCTACGTGTACGGACGAGTCCTTCTTCCGCCGGAACGCCTGCGCCGGGTGGTCGTCCATCGTGATCACTTCGCTCGCCGGCACAATCTCAATCGGCAGATTCGCCGGCGCATGCTTCGCCAGCTCAGCGCGAATCATTGTCTGTTGCCCAACCAGCAATACGCGAACGCCCAGCTCGCGTGCAGCCAGCACACTGCCTTCGACTTCGGGGCGGGGGGCGTTATCCCCTCCCATCGCGTCCACGGCAATCGTAATCATGGGGACTTGGTACCGCTCTATTCGGTATGAGTGCTACAAACTCCGGCGATTACACCTTTACTTCTTTGACGGCTTTGCCCTTGTAATAGCCGCAGTGCGGGCAGACCCGGTGCGGCTGCTTCGCCTCATGGCAGTTCGGGCAATTCGAGCTCGCCGGCGCTTTCAGGTGGTCGTGCGCCCGTCGCGTGCTGCTACGCCGCTTGGAATGTCTTCTCTTTGGATTCGGCATCGTACTGCTCCTCTATATTAGTCCGTCAGGAAATGTTGCTGCTTCACACCACAAAAACACACAAACCCGTAAAATACGACCAAAAACTTCGCGCTCTTATTGTTTCTTGAGCCAGTCTTGCTTCAATCGCGCCAGGGGAGCCAGGCGCGCGTCCACACTGTGCGTCTCGCAGCGGCACTCTTCGTGGTTCAGATTCGCACCGCATGCCGCGCACAACCCGCGGCAATCGCTGCGGCAAATTGCCTTCATCGGCACCGCCAGCAGCACTTGCTCGGTCAACACATCCGTCAGGAACACTCCATCGCCCTTGTAAAAGCCTACGTCTGCGTCGTCGTCTTTCAGCCGCTCTTCTTCTGGCTTGGCGAGTTTCGGCAGCGGACTATAAAACAAATCGAACGACCGGTGCACCTCTTCGGTGACCGGCTCGAGGCACCGCGCGCACGCCAACTCGAGCTTCGTTTCCAGCTCGCCAGTAATTCTGATCTGCGTGCCATCGAAAAGCTCGGCCGTCGCGTTCACTTCCAGCGGCTCAACCTGTTTAATATCACTCGTCTGGTAATCGATCGCACCGGGAGCGTAGCTCTTGCGCAAGCTCAGTTTGCGGACAGCCAGCTCTTTGACATCCAGGAACATTGCTTCCGCTCCTCCGGCGCCTACGCTCATGCCTATTTATTTTGAGGTCGAGTCCCCGCCAAGTCAAGAAAACCACTGCACCCCCGCAACAATTTCGCCCCTGTCCGTCACCCCAAACTCCTAGTACCCGCCGATTGCTGCACCGCCGGGTAGGCCCTTTCGACACGCAAAGCCTTCCGGCAAAACAAAAGCCGCAATCCTTGAAACTCTCAGGACCGCGGCCTCTGTTTGCTTTGGGGGAGCCCGTATAAAGTCCGTGGCTCGCCCTACTCCACCACGATCTGGCCCTTCATCCCTCGATGGCCAAATCCGCAGGTATGGCAGCACTTGAACTCATATGTCCCTTGTGCTTGCGCCACAAATTCCACCATCGCCGTTTCGCCTTTCTTCAGCAGAAGGCACTCCTGCGGCGCTGTAAAAATCAATCCAGGTGGCGCGCCAACTTTGGCGTTTTCCGCGCTCGCGGCAATCTTGAATCCGTGATCATGATCCAAGGCCTTGAGCTGAAGTTGAATTTTCGTCCCGGCCTTGATGCGTACCGGAGAGGGCGAAAACTCATACTTCCTCGCGGTCACTTCAATCACTTGAACTGCCGACTCTTGCGCCTCGACAGTTCCGCCAGCCGCGACAATCGCGGCCAGCATCAGGACCAATGAGCTCGATTCCTGAGACAAGTAACGCACAGAAACTTTTTTCATTTTTCTCCAATCGCCGGCCGCGCAAAGTTGTCCAAAAAACCTCAGCCATTTCGCCCTTCACGCGGAACGTCGGCCTCGGGCTATTGTCCGCTTGTACTGCCGGAACCCGCCGCGGTTGCCGCGGCTCCGCAGCTTCCAAGATCCTTGACCAGTTTTTTTGCTTTAAAGCTTGGGATTCCAGCTGCGGGCATTGCTTTGCTCCCCTTGAGTTGAACATGTTGCCCAGCCTTTAAAAGTAAGTCGCCGGAATCGAGGCTGTAAGACACACCCTTCTTGTCATCGACAAATCGCAAGCCATCCTCGGCATTCTGCACGCAGCCAGTCACCCGGCCGTGATAATGAACCGCCAAAAGGATCGTGCACGCACCTGCCGCCGCTCCTGCGCCAATCCCTACCGCAGCGCCCGAACCATACCCGCCTTTGGGGGCGACATACGGTGGCGTTCCACCGCCTCCTCCGCTCCCCGTTCCCCCGCCGCCATACTGCGCTGACGCCCGGCCTGCACAAACCAACGCCAAAGCCGAAAACAAGGCCACGCGCGCGAAATTTCTCGGCCCCTGAAGCTTCGTTCCAAAACGATTCCTCTCTAATCTCTTATCCACGGTGTTCCCCTTTCCAGAGGTAATCGCTCCTTCGCTCCATTTATTCCACGAGCATGGCTCCCGGGGATCTCTGTCCGTCTGGTGCTCGTTGACTCGTCAGCCAAGTCAGTCCATCATGCGCAGGGAAAAGTAAACGTTTCCATTATTGGCGGTTCTTTGCCAAATGAACCAGCGACGCTTCCTTCGCTCAATTTCCCGAAAGCGAGCCATCTCCATGATTCTTCGCAACCTCTTCACCCGCTCATTTCTCGTCGGTACCGCCGCTGCCCTCTTTCTGGCCCCTTTCGCCTCCGCGCAAACATCCATCCGCTTCCTCGAAAAGCCGAAGCTTTTTCTCCTCGACGACGGCAAAACGACCTACGTCTTCGGCATCAACGAACAAGGCGGCCTGCAGCACATCTATTGGGGCAAACATGTCGCGCGCGAC
>Ga0247669_1000680_pt1 | contig 12413 bp, 9 predicted proteins | sample CNK10_metaG_FD_182734 | JGI IMG/M metagenome (GOLD analysis project Ga0247669, IMG submission 182734) | Soil microbial communities from Purdue University Martell Research Forest, Indiana, United States - CNK10 | ecosystem: Environmental > Terrestrial > Soil > Temperate forest > Bulk soil | place...
CATCCGCGTTTATCGTACAGCTCGACTCGTTCATCTCTCCGCGGTTGACGTCGTCATCATCGTTTTTTACTTCGCGTTGGTCCTGGCCATAGGCTTCTACCTGCGCGGCCGCGCGAACACCGGTGAAGATTTTTTCATGGCGGGCCGCGAAATGACCGCGTGGGTGGCTGGACTTAGCTTCCTTTCGGCGAATCTCGGTGCACTGGAACTGATGGGCTGGGCGGGTTCGGCCTACCAGTACGGCATTCTGGCCACGCATTGGTACTGGATTGGCGCGATACCGGCGATGCTTTTCCTCGCGCTGGTAATGATGCCGTTTTACTACATTTCCAAAACGCACTCCGTTCCGGGTTATTTAAAATTGCGTTTTGGAGAACCGGCTCGCGCTGTCTCCGCGGTTTCGTTTGCCTTCATGACCGTGCTGATGAGCGGCGTCAACATGTTCGCGATGGCGAAGGTGATGCAGATTGTACTGGGCTGGGACATCAATTTCAGCATTTGGGTGTCGTCGATCACCGTGGCTATTTATGTTGCGCTCGGCGGGTTGAGGTCGGCGATTTTTAATGAAGTGTTGCAGTTCTTCCTGATCTGGGCGGGCGCTCTGCTGATTCCAATTCTCGGGCTCTACGAGGCCGGCGGCTGGAGCAACCTGAAAGTGCAAATTGCCCAGCGGGCGTCGGATCAGTACGTTCATCTGTGGTCGGGCTTAGGTTCCTTCACGGACAACCCCATGGGTATCAACTGGATCGGCATTGTGTTCGGGTTGGCTGCGGTCATCTCGATGGGTTACTGGACGACGGATTTTCTTGTTGTGCAACGCATCCTCGCCGCCAAGGACATACGCAGCGCGGAGATGGCCCCCATCATCGGAGCGGGGTTCAAGATGTTTGTTCCGCTCATCGTCATTTTGCCGGGACTACTGGGATTGGCCGTGCTTCCGATGAAACTCGTACCCGAATCGGTGGCTGCCGTGACCGGAGCGCACAGCTACAACGACGTTCTTCCGCTGATGCTCGCCCGCTATTGCGGCCCTGGGTTGCTGGGTCTAGGGATTACCGCGTTGATCGCGGGTTTCATGTCTGGGATGGCGGGGAATGTGAGTGCGTTCACTACCGTCTGGACGTATGACATCTACCGGCCGCTAATCAACAGCAAGGGCACGGACCACCACTACGTGAACATGGGCCGGTGGACGACGGTGATCGGCGTGCTGATTAGCGTGGGCACGGCGTATTTGGTGATGCAGTTTGCAAGCATTATGGACTATGTGCAGGCGCTGTTCAGTTTTTTCATCGCGCCACTCTTCGGCACCGTTATTCTCGGCATGCTTTGGAAGCGAGCGACGGGGCCGGGCGGCTTCTGGGGATTGCTCTGCGGCACGGTATCTTCCGTCAGCATGTGGGCTTGGGTGAAAGCAGACCCATCGGCTCTGCGTTATGTGGCGCTCTCGCCGCATGCTAAAGCGCTGGCACAGGATATGTTTCAGGCGCTGTGGTCTTTTCTCGTTTGCGTGGTCGTGACGGTTGTTGTGAGTTTGGCGACGAAGCCCAAAACGGACGCGGAGTTGACTGGCTTGGTTTACGGGTTGACGCCAGTTCCGTCCGTCGGAAGTATTCCTGTGTATCAGAAGCCTATTTTCTGGGCGGGTGTGGTGGGTGTCGTGTTCTTCGTTCTGAACATCTACTTTTGGTAGCCCCCGGAGGTCGGAAGCATGGTTTCTATCTGGTTCTTTATCGGGTTATCGTTGCTGGTTAATGGAGTGCTGATTTTCGGCGCGGGCCTGTACGAGTTGTGGAATCCGCCTGCCCACCCAACCGTAGAGCTTTTCAACTTGCACGCGAGCGTTTGGTGGGGCGCGCTGATGACGGTGATAGGCGCGTGGTACTGCTACCACTTCAAGCCGGGGCAGAAAAAGGCCGGATGATGGAGAATCGCCGCGTCGCTTGCGATTGTTCGCAGGGATTCGCAGCTCAGTTTGCGGAAGAAGATTTGTTTTCGGCGAAGATGGAATGCAAGGCCGGATAAATCCGGCGATAAGTTTGATAGCCGCGCTGCATAACGGCGCTGGTTTCGCGGATCGGGCCGACGACTTTCGCGACACGCACGGCGGCGTCGCACGCCTCATCCACACTTTTCCAGCATCCTGAGCCCACGCCTGCAAGAATCGCGGCGCCATAGGCCGCGCCTTCTTCCGCTTTCAAGATTTCAACCTCGTGTGCGTAAACATCCGCCTGGATTTGCTGCCAGAGCGGCGAGCGTGCGCCTCCACCGCCGAGGAGGATGCGTTCAACGGGAACATGGATCTCGTCGAAGATCGTGAAGGTGTCTTTCAGGCTGTAGGTTACGCCTTCGAGGACTGTGCGGATAAGGTGCGCGCGCGTATGAGATGCCGACAGGCCGACAAAGGCGGCACGCGCGAAAGGATCGAGATGCGGCGTGCGCTCGCCCATCAAGTAGGGCGCCCAAAAGGCTCCCTCGGAGCCCGCTGGAACAGTGGCGGCCTCCGCGGAGAGTCGTTCGTAAGGATCGCGGCCGTCGTCAGGTCCGGCGCCAAAACGATCGCGGAACCAGCGTAGCGAGAGGCCTGCGGATTGCGTGACGCCCATGACGTGCCAGCGACCGGGGATGGCGTGGCAGAAGGTGTGCAAGCGGCCTTTGGGATCGAGCGAAGGGCGATCAGTAGCAGCAAAAACGACGCCGGAAGTTCCGATAGTCGCGCTGACGACTCCGGCGCGCGTGATGCCCATGCCGACCGCACCGGCAGCTTGGTCGCCAGCGCCAGCGACAACGGGAGTTCCGGGGCGAAGACCCGTTGCGTTAGCTCCGGAGTCGGAGAGCTTGCCACAAATTTCCTGCGATTCGTAAAGTTTTGGAAGAAGTTTTATGTCGATGCCTGTTTTGCCGAGCACTTCGCTTGACCATGTGCGATGCGTGACGTCGAGCAACAATGTTCCCGAGGCGTCCGCAACGTCAATGGCGGATTCGCCGGTGAGGCGCAAGCGAACGTAGTCTTTCGGCAGCATGATTTTGCGGACGCGCTGCCAGTTTTTGGGCTCGTTCTCGCGGACCCACAAGAGTTTGGTGAGCGTGAAGTTCGTTAACGGGGGATTGCAAGTCAGCTGGATGAGGCGATCGAGGCCGATGGTGCGCTCGAGTTCCCTCGATTGTGCTTCGGTGCGCTGGTCGCACCAGATTAGAGCAGGTCGAATGACTTCGTCGTTTTCGTCGAGCAGGACGGCGCCATGCATCTGGCCGGAAAAGCCGACGGCGGCGATGGATTCGGCGGCGAGGCCTGAAGCTTGCAGCGCTTTGCGAACCGCGAGAGCCGCGGCGCGCCACCAGTCGCGTGGGTCTTGCTCGGCCCAGCCGGGTTGCGGGCTGGCGAAGTTGGCGTGCTCTTCCGTGCCAGAGGCGAGGACTGCGCCGTGCTCGTCGAGGATTACGGCGCGGGTTCCGCTTGTGCCTACGTCGATACCGAGGATCGGAATACCGCCTCCTTTTTACAAAAGACTTGCCCGAAAAGTTGTTTCCGCCACCCTCATGATGAGGGGAGAATTATTTCCAGAAACCAGGAGAAGAAAGCGGAGCAACTGGGTTCCGTGAACGTTCACGGAGCCATTTAAGACCAGGCGCATGGGCTTGTCAACGCGCCAGCCGGAAGGACGCTGGCCCAGCAACGCGATTGACAAGCCGCGGCACCGAACACACAATGCCTGCTCCGAAACTTTCCCAGGCTGGTTCAGAGTGGAGCGGCGAGGAGGCCAAATCATGAGCGGCGCGAGGAGCGATGAAGATAAAACTATTGATCGCAGAAAATTCCTGGGTAGATCCGCGGCGCTGATTGCGGGAAGCGCGGCGCTGCCGAGTACAGCGCTTTCCTATGAGCGAATCGTGGGCGCCAACGATCGCATTTCGCTGGCGCACATCGGAACCGGAAGCCGCGGGGATGATTTAGCCTGGATCGCGGCGCAACTGAAAACCAGCCAGAATGCCGAAATAAGCGTGGTGTGCGATTTGTGGAAGCTGAACCGGGAGAAAGCGGCGGCGAAGAATACCAACTATTATGGGCGTGCGCCGCGAACATTTCAGCATTTGGAAGACGTGCTTGCGCTGAAAGACGTGGACGGAGTGATCATTTCGACGCCGGAACACGCGCACTCGCCGATTTTGAAGATGGCAATCGAAGCAGGCAAGGACGCGTATGTGGAAAAGCCGATGGGCAACGTGTTGGCCGAAGTAAAGGCGGCGCGGGACACTGTGCTCAAGAGCGATCGCATCGTGCAAGTGGGCACACAGCACCGAAGCGAGCCGTATCCAAGAGCAGCGCACGATCTTGTGCAGACGGGCGTGCTCGGAGATGTAAGCAAGGTCGAGATCGTTTGGAATTACCATGGGGCGAGATGGCGCGGGCGTAAGGAAACGAAATTGATCCGCGAGGCAGATACGGATTGGCGGAAGTGGCTGCTGACGAAACCCTTTCGGCCGTTCGACGCGAAGCTGTATTGCGAGTTTCGTTTGTATAAAGAATTTTCGAGCGGCATTCCCGATCAATGGATGAGCCACGCGATTGATCTGGTGCATTGGTTTATGAAGGATAGTTTTCCCCGCTCGGCGGCGGCACACGGCGGGATTTTTGCGTGGCGCGATGGACGCGAAAACGCCGATACGTTTCAGGCGCTATTCGAATACCCCAAGGGTTTTCTGGTGAGCTACGCGACGAGTTTTGGCAACGACGCGCCCGCTTCAACACGTTACATGGGGAAAAAAGCAACACTCACAAATATCGGTGGAGAGGGCAGCCCGCGTTACGAATTGGTCGAAGAAAAGGGCAATCACGAGGACGACGCGGAGATCGACAAGAAGCGCACGGCGAAATACGTTTTGCTTCCCGGCCAGACGGGCCTTCCGCCACAGGGCATCGACGACAGAACGCTGGAGCACATGACCAACTGGTTCGAATGCATGAGATCGCGGCAGCAGCCGCATTGCACGGTGCAGGATGGGTTCGCGCACTCGGTGGCCAACATGATGGCGACGGAGGCCTGCTGGTCCGGCAAGAAACAGTACTGGGATACGGCTAGGGAAACATTTAGCGATCGGGCGCCTGGGAGTTGAGTTGACGAGCGTCGAGCGGAGCGCGGGGAACAGTAGCGATTGGGCGGAATCAGGAAAGAAACTTGATGGTCTGCTCGATCAAGCGTGAAGTGGGACCGTAGGGCTCGCCGGAAGCATCGAACTCCATCGAACAATAGCCGGCGTAATTGCTGGCTTTCAGAATATCGAACGATTTCTTCAGGTCCACGTTGAATTGTTTACCGTCATCATCCATCTCGCCGTCTTTCACGTGGCAAATATTCAAAGCATGCTGGAACATCGCTGTTAGCGCCCGATAATTGAAATCGGCATCGCCGGTCAGCATGGAATTTCCGAAGTCGGGCAAAGCGCGAAGATACGGGTGATTGACGGACTCAATGACTTTGACGAGGAGGAAAGCGTCCTCGCTGACCAAATCATCGTTCTCCAGGGTGACGACGATATTCTTCCCAGCAGCGTATTCCACCAACTGTCGGAGGCTTTCCGCCGTGCGCTCGACATCCGGGGATGAGTTCCTCGCAGTTGCAATGTGAGTGCGAATGCCGGGAGAGCCGATGCGCACCGCGACGTCCACCCACTTCTTTGCATAAGCCACAGCGTCATACCGGGCGTCAGCGTCGATATCGTAGAAACTTTTCGCCGCGCCAACGGCAATGTTTACAACGCGGACTTTTGTCCTCTGCAGAATTTTCCGGAATTCATCGAGATAGTCCGGCTGCGTGGAGGTGAAGTGACGGTTGTGAGGCTCAATGTTATGAATTTTGAATTTCTCGGCCACGTGAGCCGGAAAGTCGAAGAGGTTCATTCCAGGCAGGCTGCTATCGCGATCGCGATTGTCAGGGCTCACGATGTAGGCCCGAAACGGATAGGACGCGATGGAGATGCGATCGCGAGGGGCGGCGGGAAACAAGATGTGCGGCTCGGAATCGGGACGCGCCAGCGCATTGGGCACACTGGCGGCCGCAACCCCGCCGACTGCGAAAATAGACAGCTTTTCAAGAAACGCGCGTCGAGTAGGTGAATCCATTCGTCGAATTTATCCTTCATGAAAGGTGGTGCAGGGAACAGCTTATCACTTCGGGGAAGATGGCTGGCGCTTCGCTCGATACCGGCCGCTCGGCATATTTTCTTGCTGCCGCACGGTACGAGATTGAGTGGCGCGCCCGGCCAGACTCGAACTGGCGACCCTCTGCTTAGAAGGCAGACGCTCTATCCAACTGAGCTACGGGCGCATCCTTGGCTACTCTTCTCATTCTACTGCTCTTGCAACGCTAATTCGAGTTCGACTTCTTCCGAAATTCTTGGAGCACGAACCTTACTTGGTTTATACGCGACGTCATGTACTCCAACTGTGTAAACCAAATTTGCAAATCTTTAATCCGCCCCTCGTGCGACAACGGAAAGCCTCCTCTTCTTAAGCCTCGTCTTTTCAAACCTCTTTGATTTCATATCCGAAATAAATGCGGGACGTACCAGCGTGCGTAGGTTGCCAGCGGCGGAACAATGCGTCGTTAGCGCGCCTGTTCTTCTTCGTTCTCGTCATCAAATTCCCTGCTCTAACGCGGGAGGCCGATACGGCGCACAAGGTCTCGAAAGCGCGGATCGGAGCGGAGGGGATCGAATCCCGGTCTCAGGAGGACACCCGGATTAAATCGCTCTTCGTAGCCTTTTTCGAGCCAATTCATGGCCTGATCCGTATCACCGAGAGCCGCATAGATCACGGCGATCTCCGAACCATGCGAGTAAATAGAGTTTGATCGCTTCTTCAAATCACTCAATAGCTTTATGGCTTCGCTCCTCTTGCCGGATGCAGCGTAGGCGCGAGCAAGATTTGCCATGATCGTGGGGCTTCCCCCGGAAAGCTCCGCCGCTTTTTGCAGTTCTGCTACCGCTTCGTCGTTCATGTGTTTCTGGAGGTAGGCCTGGGCGAGTTGATTATGTGCGAGAGCGAAATTAGGATCCATTTCGATCGTCTTGCGGCTCTGTCGAATCGATTCGTCATAAGAATGCGCAAGAACAAGAAGCTCCGCCAAATCGGCGTTAATGATCAGAGATAGCGGATCCAAGTTCTCCGCTTTTCTCATTTCCACGATCGCTTCGTCATACCTGCCCAGCAGACTCAAATGCCAGGCATACCAATGGTGGGCGGTTGCGTAGCTTGGGTTCAGTTCAATAGCCCGCCGGAATTCTTTCCCGGCAGAGTCAAAATCCCAGTCGAAACCATCCAAGCAGAATGCAAGCGAGTTGTGGGCTTCGCCGAGCGTGCTGTTCAATTCCACAGCTTTAATCGCTGCGGCCTTTGCTTTTGGGAGTGCCTCCTTGGAAGTCATCACCGCATACTGCCAGTCTCCCAACAAGGAATAAGTGTCGGCTAAGCCAGAATAAGCTTGGGCATATTTCGGGTCCTCGTCGGTGGCCTGATGGAAATAAGCCAGAGCGACTTTCAAACCATCCGCCGTTCTTTTGTTCCAGAAATAGCGCCCTTTGAGAAAGGACTCGTACGCCTGCGGATTAACGAGCTTGACGTTTTTCAGCGCGGCTTGTTCTTGTGGATTCACGTTGATTCGAATCTGATCTGCGATGGCTCTGGCCACCTGGTTCTGGAGCGCCAGAGTATCCCGCAATTCACCCTGATAGCTCTGGGACCATAAGTGCTTGTCAGTGGAGGCTTCAATCAACTGCGCTGTGATGCGGACCTTGTCGCCGGAACGGAGCACGGTACCTTCGACGACGGCGTCCACATTTAGTTCGCGAGCAATCTGCGGCAGAGGCTTGCGCACGTGTTTATAAACCATCACTGAGGTACGCGAGATCACACGCAACGCACTGATCTGGCCGAGGTCCGAAATCAACTCGTCGGTCATTCCATCAGCGAAGTAATCCTGAGACGCATCGTTCGAGAGGCTTTCGAGCGGTAGGACAGCCAACGAGCGAATGACAAGTGACGGGCGGTTCCAGGAATGAAGCTTCCAGGCGGAGAGAGAAACCACCAGTAGAAGGAGCACCAAGGCGGATACCTTCCATGCAGGTGACGACAGAAAATGCTTGGGCATCGCGGGTTTGCCAGCCAAGTCCCCGCGATCACCAGCTTCTGCCATGGGATGAGGAAGAGTGGCGAGTTCCGGGCTGCGAGCTGGAGCTGTATCGACAACGTTAACGTCGGCGAGGAAACGGTAGCCGCGACGAGCAACGGTTTCCACAAAGCGAGGACTCTCGGCGGAGTCGCTGAGGGCCTCACGGATTTTGCTGATCGCTTTGTTGAGACCATGGTCGAAATCCACGAAAGTGTCCGCGGGCCACAGTTTCTTCTGAAGCTCCTCCCGAGTCACGACCTCGCCGGGATGCTCAAGCATCATCGCCAGGAGTTGGAAGGGCTGTTCCTGAAGCCGTACTCGCAGACCGTGTTTCCGCAATTCGCCGGCGCGAAGATCCAGTTCGAAAACTCCAAAACGAAGCCGCCCGTGGAGGTGAAGGTCTTCTTGCATGGAAAGATGAATGCCCAGCGAAACTGAGTGTACCACCAGCGAGAGCTCGCAGGAATCCTAGACGGGGACATCTTTCCATAAGTCTTTTATAGAGAAGAACTTCCCAGGGGACCGCCATTCCCACAGGAAAGAACTGCCTGTCCATTGCGTCGATCTCAAGCGCGAACAATAGTGATGCTGCCAAGCAAAGTGCTAGGCCGTTTTCGGTCTCAGGGGGTTCAATGTTCGAGCACAACCAGCTTCCGAATTTTGAGCAGGACGTGCTGCCGCATATTGATGCCGCCTACAACCTCGCGCGCTGGCTGACGCGCAATGAGCAGGATGCCCAGGACGTAGCCCAGGAAGCATACTTACGCGCTTTCCGATTCTTTCCCGGCTTCCGCGGCGGCGATGCGCGTGCCTGGCTCCTGAAAATTGTCCGGAATACCTTCTATGCCTGGTCGCATGGAAACCGGCCACTGCAAGATGCCGCCGAATTTGACGAGAATTTTTTCCCGCCTGATTCTCACGCTCCCAATCCAGAAAAAGTTGTCCTCCAAAACGACAGCGACACTCTGGTCCGAAAAGCGCTGGAGATGCTTCCGTCGACCTCCCGTGAAGTTCTCATTCTGCGCGAACTCGAGGGGATGTCCTACAAAGAGATTGCAGATATCACGGGCATGCCTATAGGCACCGTGATGTCGAGCTTGTCGCGTGCGCGCGGCCGTCTTCGTCAAGTTCTGGCAACCCTTATGGATAGAGATCCAATGCCAAGTTCACTGCGAATCGTAGATGTGAACGCATGAGTGCGTGGGTACGAAAGTCGCAGATATGCAGTCATTGTTGCGGCGCTGCAAACCTCGAGCTTATTTGTTTTTCGGTCATGAATTGATCCGGCAAGAACGCTTGATGAGCGAGAAAGACGGATAGAGACGTCTCCATCAGTTTCTTCGCCACGCCGGTACGCCGAGAAAAGCGCTCATAACTTGGCGACCGGCATACTGACAATTTTATTCCCGCCTCCTAAACATACCTGGATATGGGAATATGATGAGCGGAATGAATCCCATCGAAACACTTGGGCTCGCCCTCGGCGCCGGATTCTCCTCGGGTCTAAATCTCTATGCGACAGTCGCGACGCTGGGACTTCTGGAGCGCTTCGGGGTCATCCATCTTCCGCAGTCACTCCACGTGCTCTCCCATCCGGTGATTCTGGTTGTTGCCGTTGTTCTTTACCTAGCTGAATTCTTAGCCGACAAAATTCCCTATGTCGATACAGTTTGGGACGCAATCCACACTTTTATTCGCCCGCCCGCTGCGGCTCTGCTTGCCTATGGTGCGGCGGGGGCTGCTCCTGCGGAGTGGCGCTGGGCCGCTGCGCTCCTTGCTGGAAGCGTCGCGCTCGCCTCGCACGGCACGAAAGCAAGCGCTCGCGCCGCGGTCAACACCACGCCGGAGCCGTTCAGCAATTGGGCTTTGAGTTTCGGAGAAGACGTCTTGGCCGTTTGGCTGACGTGGATGGCTACGGTGCATCCCGTCGCAACTACAGTCATCGTCATCGTACTCGTTGCAGTATCTTTGTTCTTACTCTTTCATCTCTTTAGGTTCGCGCGCCGGGCGCTGCAGCGCTTGTTTGCGATTTGATTTTTCAGCTACTTCAAATACGTAGCCAGCCAATCCAAAAACGTTTTGTACCAGAATCGGCTATTTTGCGGCTTCAGAACCCAGTGGCCCTCGTCCGGAAAAATGACCAGCTTTGACGGCACGCCCTGTCTCTGCAATGTGTTGAAAAATTCCAGTGACTGAGTATAGGGCACTCGATAGTCCAGTTCGCCGTCGATCACTAACGTCGGGGTTTTGAATTTTCCCAATTCGGCCGCGTAGGTCATGGGCGCCCATTTGCGGTAGCTCTCGGGGTTCGTCCACGGCGTGCCCTGCATATCGTGTTCTTCAAACCAAAGCTCTTCCGTCGCGTACATCGAATTTTTATCGTAAATGCCGGCGTGGCTGATGATGGCCTTGAAGCGCCCCGTGTGCGTTGCAATCCAGTTTGCCATGTATCCGCCGTAGGATCCGCCTGCAGCGGCCATGCGCGAGCCATCGACGTACGAGTATTTTTTCAACACGAAGTCCACGCCGTTCATCACGTCCACGTAGGCTTTGCCGCCCCAGTCATTGGTGATCTCGTCCGTGAATTTCTGGCCGTAGCCCGTCGAGCCGCGCCGGTTGATCATCAGCGACACATAACCAGCCGCGGAAAAAACCTGGGCGTTCCACCGGTAGCCCCAGGCGTTCGAGAACATTGTCTGCGGCCCGCCGTGCAGCACCACCAGTAGCGGATATTTCTTGGTCGCATCAAAATCCGGCGGCCGGATCAGCATGGCCTGAACCTTTGTTCCAGCTGCGCCATCGAACCAGAACGTTTCTGGATCGTTCATTTTCAAGGACGCGAGGATGGCATCGTTCTGATGCGTGATCTGGCGCACGCCGCTTCCATCGCTCGAAGCCGCAAAAATCTCGGCCGGCATGGTCAGGCTCGCGCGCTCGAACACCAGTGTTTTGCCGTCGCTGCTCAGTGAGATTCCCAGGTTGTAGCTGTTCGCAATCAGCTTCTTCGGCCCGGCTCCCGCTCGCGGCGCCATTGCATATATCGGCTGAAGCGTTTCGTCTTCCGCGGTGAAATAGATGGTCTTGCTGTCCGCAGACCATGCCAGTTCGCCGGCGCTGCGGTCGAAGCTTTCGGATAAGTTCTCGATTTTTCCAGTCGCACGGTCGTAAAGCATCACGCGCCAGCGGTCAGATTCGTACACCGGCGTCATTTGCGCGTGAAAGACAATGTACTTCCCATCCGGAGAATAGGCCGGCGCGCCGTCAAATCCCGGCTGCGTCGTGATTCGTTTTACTTCGCCGCCCGCGACCGGCACGACAAACAAATCCCCGTTCGTGCTAATCGCCTCCACAGGATCCGTTACGGCCGTAAAACAGATTTCCTTTGAGTCTGGCGAAAAGTTTAGATCGCCCGGACCTCCGCGTTCATCAGGAGGCACGTCGTAGTTTGCGCCCGGCGTCAGATCGCGCGGGGCCGCTTTTTCGTCGGCGGGTACTACAAACAAGTGACTGCGCTTGCCATCATTCCAGTGCGTCCAGTGGCGGTAGAGAAGATGTTCCGCGACGTGCGCTTTCACTTTGTTTTTTTCTTTTTCCTTGTCACGCGCCCCATTGCAAGCATCGTCTTTGCAGTCCGGATAGACGCCCGACGTGAAAGCAATCGTCTTCCCATCCGGCGACCACTTCACGATGTCCGCGCCCGTTGAAATACTCGTTAACGGTTTTGCTTCGCCCCCATCCATTGAGAGCAGATAAATCTGCGAGTCCCCGCTCCTCGACGACAAGAAGGCAATCGTCTTTCCGTCCGGCGACCACATAGGCGATGAGTCACGCCCGCTCTGCGTGAGTTGCAGCGATTCTCCGCCCGCCGCCGGCACAATCCAGATATTGCTCGCGTTGCGGTTCGCATCGATAAATCAGCCTTGATCGCCAAGGCGCTCACGTCTGCACTCACGAAAGTATTTCCCGATTGATGTGTCGCTGTTTTGCATATTTCTAGCGTAATCTAGTCGTTCATCTCCCAGTGGAGCAAAGTCGACAATGAGTTATCTGTCTTTCAAGTCTGCAATCCTGCTCTGCACAGGCCTCCTCACAGCATTTTTGCTCCCAGCGCAGGACAACCCTGGCACGAAGCCGCGCGCGCGCGATCTCGGTGTTCCGTTTGACGGCAAACCTGGTCCGCTGAACGCCATCACGGATGTTTCCGGCGTCACCGTTGGCCATACCACGCTGATCTCCGGCGAAGGG
>Ga0247669_1000682_pt1 | contig 12383 bp, 5 predicted proteins | sample CNK10_metaG_FD_182734 | JGI IMG/M metagenome (GOLD analysis project Ga0247669, IMG submission 182734) | Soil microbial communities from Purdue University Martell Research Forest, Indiana, United States - CNK10 | ecosystem: Environmental > Terrestrial > Soil > Temperate forest > Bulk soil | place...
GCGAAGCCAATCTGGAGTTTCGATGTTAGTGCCTGGCATAGCTGTGCTCACTGACGTAGTGATTCCCCTTCAGGGACTACCTGATGGTTTGCGTAGCCCAGGTTCCGAGAGTGGCGTGGGTCGCTGCCCATCAATCGTGTGATCGTGGCGAACAGGAGACAGACCGATACTCCACACATCAGCACTCCCGCCATGCTCTCAAGAGGCCCCAAGAGCCTCCAGCTGCTAGGAAGAGTCACGTCGCCGTAACCGACGGTGGCATAGCTGCTTGAAGAGAAGTAAAAGGAGAGTTCCCACGAAGGAAAGCATTGCAACCGGTAGAAACTCGCCCACAAAAGGATTACGAGCCCATGGAGAATAATGATTGCGATCGTCGATTTTACTACCAGCACGGCCGAGCGAACCGGACCAAATCCTTGGCCGCCCTTGGCCGTAACGCCCCGTAGCCACTCAACGAGAGCAGCAACCCCAGCACACTGCAAACAGAGTGTGACGACCAAGAGAAGAGCGGCGGCAGAGGCTTGAGGTATGAGTGTCATTTTCATTGCTTTCAGGTTGTTTGCGGAACGGCTTTAGCCGCTGCAGGCAGTTCGCCACGCGTGGTGGACTCATTGGCTTCCCAGCGAATGATCTTCAGGTCGAGCACGAATATGCTGTAAAGGACCGGCACCAAGAGCAGAGTGATGAAGGTAGCGACGCCAAGGCCACCGATCTGCGCGTAACAAAGAGGCTGCCAGAGCGGACCGCCTTCGAGAGCAAGCGGGAAAAGAGCCAGGATCGTTGCTCCCACTGTGATCATCACGGGCCGGATTCGTTGGATGCCGGCATCCGCAAGCGCCTGGGTGAGGGGCTCGCCTTTCGCGTGCATTTCCTCGATGAAGTCGAACAGCACGATGACGTGGCTGACAATCACCCCGATCAGGCTCGCGATACCCAAAAAAGCCATGAACCCGAACGGCGTATGCATGATCGCGAGGGCGATCAGAGAGCCGATCACGCCATAAGGCGCAGCAGCGAATACCAAAAGAGGCTTGACGGCGTTATTGAATTGAACGAGCAAGGCCAAGTAAATCCCAATCAGAGAAATCAGCAGAACGACTTTGAGATTTGCGAAGCCGTCTAATTGCTTGGCCCTTTCGCCACCGATCCGCAGCTGATATCCGGGCGGAAGATTTTTCTGGAACTCCTGCAATTTCGGAATAATCGGATCGATTACTTCCGACGCGAGAACTCCAGGCTGTGGATAACACAAGATGGAAATGGTGCGGAAGTGTTCTCGCCGCGCGATACGACCGGTTTCAAGGAGGTGCTCCAAGTTTGCGACCGATAGTAGAGGCACGCGGTTATTCGTCTGTGAGCTGTACACATAAAGGTTCTTGATGTCGGCAAGCTGACCGCGCTCCTGCATACGAAGGCGGGCCACAACAGGAATATTCTTGTTCCCCTCCTTGAACACGCCTACTTGGGTTCCACTTATTGCCGCGCTTGACGCGCTTGCGACATCGGCGTTGGTGATGCCCACGACGTTCGCACGGTCAGCGTCGATTTGAACCTGTAGCTGAACATTGTCCGGAAACCAGTCATCCCGGAGAACGGAAATACCCGGGGCCTGGGCAACGATGTCCTGGGCCTGGCGAGCGATCGTTCGCAACGTGCGGATATCGTCAGCTTCGTTTTTTGCATCCACGTCCGCCTGGCCGGAGATCACCAGCTCTACGGGATTTTCGACCGGGTTTGTTTGCAGCTGCCGCACGGTGATCCATGCGCCTGGGATCTGCTTTGCAAGTGCATCCTGTATCGGGCGTTTCAGCTTCGGAGTGGCTTCCTTGTCGGTTACTTCAACAATGATTTGCGCGTAGTTCGTTTGCGGCATTTCCGGTGAGACGGAAAACCAGAAACGCGGTCCGCCGCCGCCCGTAAACGTTGTCAGCGACTTGAGAAGATGGCCACGCGCGTCCTTCGATCCAAGCTCGGGCGAAGTTTCGATCACTTTCCGAACCACCTCTTCAGCCTGGACTGCGGCATCGCTGGTTGCACTCAAAGGCGCGTCATTTGGCAGCCAAACGTCCAGATAAAACCAATACTGAACATCCTCAGGGAAGAATTGAGTCTTCAAGCGAGAGCCGAAAAGTCCTCCACCGATGAGAAAAACAAGAGATCCTGCAAGAACAGCCCAACGGTGTTTTATGGCTCTTTGGACAAGCCGGTTGTAGAAACCGTAGAAGCCTCGTTCGCGTCTCTCCTCGATGGTAGGTTCTGGCTTTGCCGGGGCACGTTGAATGTAGTAGCCCAAGAATGGGACGAACGTCATTGCAACGAATAGCGCGGACAGCAGCGAGGCCGTCATGACGATCGGCAGGCTCTTCAAGAACTCGCCAGTATTTCCGGTCAGCATCAGGAACGGCAGATACGCAATGATGTTCGTAATCGTCGCGTAGAAAATCGCAGTCGCAAGCTTGGTTGGACCGAGCCAGGAAGCAATCTTGCGGGGCGAGCCTTCCGCCAGCTCGCGCTTGATGCCGTCTCCCGCCACCACCGGCACGTCCACAAGAAGTCCCAAAGCGATGATGAGTGTTGCAATCGAAACCTGCTGAAGATCAATTCCCAGCACATAAACGATTCCGAACGTCATCGCCAGCGTAATTGGTATGGCTAGTGCCATGATCAGCGCGAGTCGCCACTCCCAGAAGCCGAGCAGCGCAATAATCACGACGAGGCCTATGGCTTCCAGGAGTGCCCGGATAAAAAGATGGATGTTCTCCTTAACCTGAAGGGGTTGATCCGACGTGTGCGCCAAAATGAGGTCTGCAGGTAGAATTTGATGAAGCTGCGATAGCTTTGCGTTCACCGACTCACCGAAGCTCGCGATTTGCTTTTTGTCGCGCATGTACACTGCCAACGTAACGGCGCGGCTGCGCTGCCAGCGCCCGCTCTTGTCCTGCCAGGTGTAGTAGTTCAGATATTGTGCAGGGGCTTGATAGCCGCGGCTGATCTGGACGAGATCCCGCAGATACACCGGGGCACCTTCTGATGTAGTCGAAACCGCGAGATCACCAATGCTCTTCGCCGTATCGAATTTTCCAGAAGGGATGAGCGCGACTTTGCGGTCGGCCGTTTCTATATTTCCACCAGGCGCAATAATGTTCCGGGCGGACAGTACTTTGGATAGATCGGCGGGGCGCAATCCATAAGCTGCAAGCCGATCCTGCGAATAGTCTAAGTAGACGGCTTGCGGCAAAACACCCCGGGTCTCGACTTTCGAGACCTCGGTAGCGCCTTGAAGCGTACGGCCGATCAAGTCGGAAAAGTTATCGAGGTCGGCGTAACTGTATTTGTCGCCGGCGACGCGGGCCAGTTTCTCTCTTGTTTCGCTGGGATCGCGGATGATCACGAGCTCCCATGCATCCGGGTGGAGCTCGGAGCGTTTCAGTCGGTCTGACAAAAAACGTTGGATGAAGGCGTGAATCGCACTGTCATCGGCTTCGGAAATTCCATCTAAGCCGATGAAACCACTACCCTGAACGATTTCCGAATCTCGAATAATCCCAGCGCTCTGGGCTTCCTGTTGAAATAAATATCCGGCGTCCAGAACTTCGCGCGCCGAAATGGATTGTGGAAACGAATCCACGATCGTGACGTGCTGGCCAGTTCTATTCGGCTGTTTTGAACTACGGACTTTGCGAAGTGCCGCTTCAACGGAATTGGCGCGGGCTGCTATTTCAATGTCGTCCGCCTTCGGGCTCGCAACGGTCAGCATCAACGCGGCGGTGTCCCCGAAATCGCTTTGGAAAACGATAGGGCCCGCGCCTTGCGGTAATTGAGCATTAAGCGCGTTCAGCTTGAGATTGATGTCGCTGAATTGGCGCTTCGTATCCTTCACACTCTCATCCAGCTGAAGGTACACAAACGAATAGCCGGGGAGAGAGATGGATTTGACGCCATAGTCTGCGTCCGTTCCGGGATGAATTGTTTTGTTTTCTGCGGCAACGTCTTCAATGCGCCGGGTAACGAACTGCTCGACCTGCTCTGCCGTCGCTCCGGGCCAAGGGCAAGCCGCCACGGCGACGCGCACGGGGATTTCCGGGTCTTTTCGCTGCGGCATGGATGTGTAACCGAACCAGCCCCAAACGAGCACCCCAACGAGCATCATCCAGGAAATGTGTGGATGCTCAACAAAGAACCGGGTGATACTGCGACGATTGCTGATGTCTTGATTTTTTTCGTTTGCCATTTTTCTACTCCTCTATCGGAGAACTTGAACTAAATCGCCATCCTTCAAATCGGCGACTCCAACTACGACGATCTTTTCCCCTGGTTTCACACCTTCCACTGCCACGTCACTCTCGTGAGTCTCACCTAACGTCACCGCTCGCAGATGTGCGGCCCATTTGCCGTTCGCTTCGCTGGCGACGAAAACGCAATAGCGCCCGGATGCGGACGGGTCAGCGACAACGGCTGCCAAAGGCACGGAAGGCGCCGGAGCCGTTTCAACGCCAGAGAGAGTGAGCGAGGCAATCATTCCCGGCTTCAAATAACTCTGGGGATTGGGCACGGTCACTTCGACAGCGAAAACACGATTTTTCTCGTCAGCGCCCGCAGCAATACTTGTCACCCTGCCTTGGTACTGTTTCGGGTCGTCTTGCAAGTGAATGTTGAATTCCTGGCCCAGGCGGAGTTGCTTAACGGCGTACTCGGGAACACCGAAACTCACTTTGACCGCGCTGGTGTCAGCGATCGTGAACGCGACAGTTCCGGGCGACGCCAGATTTCCGAGTTCGATATTGCGAGCCAAAATAAAGCCGGAAAATGGCACGCTCAAATCCGCGTCAGCCAAGGCCAACTGTGCTTGTCGCGCGCTGGCCTTTGCCTGTTCCGCAGCACCTCGGCTTGAATCGAATCGCGCTTGAGCTTGGTCAAAGTCCGGCTTCGTCAGGCTGTGCGCGGAGTAAAGCGCATTGGCGCGTTCGTAATCCTGAGAAGCTTGGAGATGTTGCGCCTCGGCCTGCGTTACGGCCGCTGCAGCCTGGTCAAGCTGGTTTCTCAAATCCTGGTGGCGAATCTGTGCCAGCAATGCGCCGCGAGCAACATAGTCGCCTGCTCCTATCTCACGGCGTCTTCCATCTGCGCCCATGACCTGTTTGATCTCGGTGACGTATCCCGAGGATTTGAAGGACAACGCCGCCTGCGCCAGCGGCAACACCGAAGCCGAGTAGCGTAGGCTTTCTGAAGAAGAGTTGAGCGCAACATCCACTACGCGGACAGGCGTTGGAGATTTCGCCGCTACCTGCGTCGGTTCCTGGCATCCGCTTGCCCCTGCGATTAGCGCCAATAGTGCGGCGGCTGCTTTCCATAGTCCTATGCTTGATTTGTTTTTCATGTCCTTACTCCACTCCTATCGCTTTTTCAAAGTTGGCCCGTGCCGTCCAAAATCCCGCGAGTGCTTGCTGGTACTGCGCCTCTGCCTGCGACACTGCGGCTTGTTGCTGCGACAGATCGGACAGAAGTGCCGCTTTTTGGTTGTAGCGGTTTGTCACTTCGCCAAGCTTCGCCTGTTCTGCCTCACGCTGGTCCGTTAACGCGTCCAGCAGAATGCGTGCTTCCCCCAGCTTGCGAAACTTTTCTTCAACGTCCAGCAGAACGCGCTGTTCGAGGTCGCGTTCCGTTGTTGCCTTCTGCTCTGTCGTACCCTTCAGTTCCGCGATCCGGTGCTTTTTGTATCCCCAATCGAACGGCTGCCATTTCAACTGGAATCCGACGGTACCGGCGCTCTGCGGGAGGAAATTGACGTTTTGAAATCCAAGATAGCTGACCTGAAAACTCAGATCAGGAATGTATTTCGCATGCTCGCGACGCACATCCAGTTCGGCAATCTTGGTCTGTATCCGGGAGCTACGCAGTTCGGGCCGCTGTTCGAGTGCCTGCTTTCGAGCCGTATCCAGATCCCATTCAACAAGCTCGCCGAACGGGAGCATTTCCACTGAAAATTGAGTGCGCAGCTCGCGCCCCAGAAGACGATTCAAGCTCTCCTTCTGTAACTCAAAGGAGTCTTCGGCAAGGAGCAGCTGGTACCGTTGTTGCTTTAGCTTCGCCTTTACGGTGAGTGATTCGGAGAGCAGCACCGTTTCCTGTCCGAGCCGCTGTTCCGTTAGCGTGGACAGCTCGCTCAGCGACCGAACAGCGGCTCTTGCACTGGCTACCTGTGCCTGCAGCTCCGCTACTTGGTAGTAGGCTTCCTTCACCTGTCGCACAGTGTCCTGACTCTGCGCGCGCACGCCTTCCTTCGCGAGGTCGATTCCGAGTCGGGCCTGCTTGACTGCAAGATTGATTTTGAAAAGTTGTGTGAGCGGTTGTGCCGCGGAGGCATTCACGAACGCGCCAAACCGCACCGGCGAGTGAATGTTGGAATCGGTTCCGGGAATAGGACCAGTTGCTGGGTAAGTGCCTAAGCTGCCAGCGGGAACTCTAAAATTCAGCGGTTGCAGCGGCATTCCTGCCAGTACGTTCGCATCCAGCTTCGGGAGGTAATTTGTCTTGGCCTGCGCGACTGTCTCTTGCGCCTTGATGACTTCAATTTTGCTGATGTGGATGTCTCGGTTAGTGCCGCTTGCAATCCGGACCGCCTCGTCCAAGGTCAATGGCGGCGCAGTAGTGGTAGCGGGTTCGGGCGTCTGTGCCCACGCAACCGAAAGGAGGGTGAGCTGTAGGCACAGAATCAGAGCCACGCGGGATAAAGATACTTTTTGGGTCCGACGCTCTGTCGGACCCTGTGTGTGTGTTTTGGTCAGTGGATTCATTTTGCGTTCCCGCTGTGAGTAATGCAGCGACCATGCCAACCTGCACAGCTCGCAAGTTGTTGGATCTATTAGGGGCCGACGCATCCCAGCCAAGTTCGGCGTGCCCGAATGCGGGCAATGCTGCCGCGTGAGCGATGGTTGCAGGCACAATCGCGAGACCTCGTCCGATTCTGTTCAGAACCGGCACAAAGTAGTCGCAAGGCTGATCTGCTGCGGAAGGTGGAACTGTTGACTGGCTAGATTGCCGCCGCCTGCCGCTTCGAAAAAATAGTTAGCAGCTTGGCCTTCTTGCTCTTTGGAAAAGGACATACCGTGCCCACATCGCGGCTTTGCCCGCATTGGGGCGACTTTTATCCAAATGCATTCTGCAATCTCTATTGATTCGAATAACTTACCCCGGCCGCCTTCTGGCACGAGACCTGCTATTTCACTGAACGATAGTTCGTAGGGGAACGCTCGTTGAAACGGGCATGGCCGGTGATTTTTCCGGCCATTCACATACTAAGGAGGCGGGATGCTCCGCGTGGAAATATGCGATTCGACTGAGACTTTGATCCTAAGGCTGGAAGGCCGATTCACCGGTGATGATGCTGAACACACGCGCACGCTGGCAGCGCGCTTCGCGGCGCGCGCAAAGGTTTTTGTCGATCTGACGGAAGTGGTATTCATCGACGCGGCAGGTGAAGAAGTGCTGTCTTTTCTTGGTCAGCTCGGAGCCCAGTTCGTCGCGCCCAATTCTTACGTGCTCGACGTGTGCGAGCGTCTGAATTTGCGCGTAGCTCCGAATGGAAGCTCGCATCTGAGCCCCATGGGGGATCCCCGCGCCAATGGCGATGGTGATCAGACTCGTTCTAATAGGGCCAAGCCGCGAAAGAAATAACCGGCCAGATCTCGCCGACCAGCGCGAATCCGCAATCCTTATGTGCTGGAATATTCAGCGCGACCAATGTTTAACTTGCGCATCTTGTTTTGGAGCGTCGTTCGTTTCAGTCCGAGGCGTTCTGACGCCCCGCCTTTGCCCGATATCCTTCCGGACGCGGCCTTCAACGCGTCGACAATCACCTGCCGCTCCGCTTGCTCGAATGTCGATGAAGCCGATCCAACGCTGCGGCTAGCCGTCTTCTTTAGCTGGTCGTGAGGAACTTTCAACTCCTCCCCTTGCGTGAAAATCACGCAGCGCTCGATAAAGTTCTCGAGCTCCCGAATGTTTCCGGGCCAGTCGTGATTCACCAACGCCTCCATTGCGTCCTTCGGGACAGACTTAATGCGCCTTTGCATTTGGCGGGACAACCGCAAAACGAAATAGTGAACCAGGAGAGGAATGTCCTCGCGCCTCTCGCGAAGCGGAGGGATCTCAATCGGGCAGACATTCAATCTATAAAACAGGTCCTCGCGAAATTGGTTGTTGCGTATCATGCCTTGCAGATCGCGGTGGGTTGCGGCAATCAAGCGAACGTCAACTCGGATAGTTTTCGCGCTTCCCAAACGTTCAAATTCCTGTTCCTGCAGGGCGCGTAAGAGCTTTGGTTGCAGCTCCAAACTGATGTCCCCGATCTCATCGAGGAAAAGCGTGCCGCGATCGGCCAACTCGAACCGGCCTCGTTTCTGCATGAGTGCGCCAGTGAATGCGCCCCTTTCGTGCCCAAACAATTCGCTTTCGACCAGCCCGGAAGGAATAGCGGCGCAATTCAGTCGAACGAAGGTGCGTTCGCGGCGCGGACTGCGGTTGTGAATGGCCCGCGCAAGTAGTTCCTTTCCGGTCCCGGTTTCGCCATGCAACAGCACGGTCGAGCTTGTTGGAGCGACAATGGCAATTTGATCTAGCACTCTGCACAGTGCGGCACTCTTGCCGACGATGTCCTCGAAGTTGTGTTCCGCGCGAATTTCTGATTCGAGGTAAATGCGTTCCTCTTCCAGACGAGCAGCCGAGGCGTTCAGACGCCCGTACGCAAGGGCATTGTCCAGCGCGAGGGAGATCTGAATACTAATCTGTGTTAGCAAATCCAGGTCTTCTTGCCCGAAAGCGTCTGGCTTCCGGCTGCCGATCGCCAACAGACCCAGCGGTCCGCTACCAGTCGCAAGCGGAGCAACGGCAACCGAGGCTATGGATTCGGCTCGCAAGTTGTCGGCAATGGTCGTCGGAAGTCTCTCGATATCGTCGACTGACAATATGTCGGACCTGCGGGCGCGAAGTTTCTCGCACTCCGTTTCAGTCAGATTCGTTGAGCCCATCTCCGCGAGCAAGCCTTCGCCGTCAGGAAAATCCAGCACCACACTTTGAAGGCGATGTGAGTCCTTTTCCAGAAGCCAGAATCCCGTTAGATCATTGGCGAAATACGAACGAATCGAAGCCGAAGCCGATCGAAAAAGATCTTCGATATTCAGTTTTGAAACGACGTGATTGTTGATTTCAAGGAGTAGGCGAAGGCGGTCGCGCTCGGTGGCGAGTTCCCGTTGATACTGTTCTGCACAATCCCTAGCGAGCGCGCATTCTAGCGCAATCGCAACGTGGGACGTCAGAGAGCGGAGTAATTCGACATCCTCGCGCACAAACTCCTGGCTTCGCTCCTTAGTCGCAACCAAAAGTCCGTACTTTTGCAGAGAGGTAAACACCGGGAAAATGTAAGCGCTTCGTCCAACAGATTGGGCTGCGAACGGAGCCAACTCGGGGTGTTTCAACATTTCTGGCGATATGTCAGGCAGGAAGACTGGTTCTTGTTGCTCCAGCGCTTGCGCTGCCGCACCAATTCGAGAAATTTTGGTGCCAATTCTGATGGCAGGCGCGTCCGCTTCTCGATCAAACTCGAGAAGATGCAAAGTGTGTCGACCGCTGTCCAGGAGGTATAGGTCAGTGCCATGAAGGCGAACGCTGCTGGACAAAACGTCGCGCAGGCTGTGGAGGACGGCTTTTACCGTCGGTTGCTCGACCAGCGCGGCAGACACATCGAGCAAAGCTCGATACCTGCTATTGGCGGGCGCCAGTCCTCCATCGTTTTCCGGCATGAGCATCAGACTATCACTGACCGGTTCAATCGAGAACCATACCGGAATGTGTCAGCCAGAATTTCTTAGGTGAGCTGCTCGCAAGCTACGGCCCACCAAAGAGAGCGCTAAAATTTCACTTCTACCAGTAGCGCGTTGTGCCAGATTGGAAATCCTGAGGGTTTTTTGGGATCCAACCTACCACACCCTGCTTAGCCTAAAAAAGCCGGCGCCGCTAGTTCGCTTGCCGAAATGAAGCGGAAAAGTAGTTTTCATTTTCCATTCTGTTTTCCAATTGAAGTGTCCTGCAAATACTGCTAAATGCCGCCGTTCCATCGTCTTAGATGAATTCGCCTCAACCTTGGTGTCGGTTCGATTCCGATAGGCCGCTCTCTAGTCTCCTTCCTGCCTTTCCCTTGAACGTCCAGCTTCATTTTATTGACAACTTCTTTCGCGCTTCGTATCCTCCGCTCCAACCTCTCTCACACCCCAGTTGCGGGAGCTATTCTTGGATCAGGCACCAAACGAAGCGGGGCGCGGGCGCAAGATTGGCCACTACACGGTCGTCGAACAAATCGGCCGTGGCGGAATGGGTGAAGTTTTTTCCGCGTTTCGTTCCGACGGCCAGTTTGAACAAAAAGTTGCAATCAAGCTGGTTCGTACCGGTGCCGACTCCGCCGCCGTTGTCGAACGGTTTCGCAACGAACGCCAAATTCTCGCCGGCCTCGACCATCCGAATATCGCCCGGCTCCTCGACGGTGGGACCACCGGCGACGGCGTCCCGTTCCTCGTTATGGAGTTGGTCTCCGGCACTCCGATCGATACTTTCTGCGATGCGCGCAAGCTTTCCATTCCTCGCCGCCTCGAACTCTTCCGTCAGGTTTGCTCGGCAGTGCAGTACGCCCACCAGCATCTGGTCATTCATCGCGACATCAAGCCTGCCAATATCTTGGTTACCGAAGACGGCACGCCCAAACTCCTCGATTTCGGCATTGCAAAACTCGTCGACGATTCCGGACAGGTTGCCGCCACTCTGATCCGGTCTTTCACAACCGACTACGCCAGCCCGGAGCAACTTCGTGGCGATTCGATATCGACGGCGAGCGATCTCTACTCGCTCGGAGTCGTCCTCTACCGGTTACTCACCGGGCGGTCTCCGTACCGTGTGGAGCCACGTACTCCGGCAAAGCTGGCAAACGCCATTACGAACACGGACCCGGACCGGCCCAGCACATCCGTCACACGGACGGAAACCGCCACAAGCGCAGACTCTTCACGCGAGTTGACGCCGGAATTTTTTAGCGACGCCCGCGACACAACCCCCGCGCTGCTGCAGAAAAAGCTCCGCGGCGAACTGGACGATATTCTCCTCAAAGCGCTTCGCAAGGAACCGGAACGCCGCTACGCGTCGGTCGAACAATTCTCCGAAGACATTCGCCTGTATCTCGCTGGCCGTCCTGTATTGGCGCGTAAAGGCACCTGGAACTACCGCGCCGGAAAATTTCTGCGCCGCCACCGTGCCGGAGTCGCGGCCGCAAGCCTCGTCGCGGCAACCCTGGTTGCGGGCGTGCTCGTTACCTGGCGCGAAGCACGCATCGCCGAAGCCAACCGCCGCAAAGCCGATGCCCGCTTCAACGACGTTCGCAAGCTCGCCAACTCCCTAGTCTTTGACGTCCATGACAAGATTCAAAATCTTCCCGGTGCCGCGGACTCGCGCAAATTGATCCTGCAAAAAGCTGTCGGTTACCTGGACACCCTCGCGGCTGACACGCAGAACGACCCCGCCCTCATGCGAGATCTCGTCGTCGGATACAGCCGCATCGCGGAACTCGAAGGGAATCCATACCATCCCAACCTCGGCGATACGAAGGCCGCTCTTGCCGACTATCAAAAATCTCTCACCTTGGAAGAAGCGCTGGTCCGTATGTACCCAGACAGTGAAAAAGACCAATTTAATCTCGCCCAGCTCTACGCCGATCTCTCCGAGGTTCACATGGCCGGTACCGGCAATTTGCCGGAGGCCATTCGCTACTGTGACCAATCCATAATGCTGTTTGATAAGTTGCTCTCTTCTAAACCGAACGACGTTGCCATATTGAAGCAGGCCATGAGTGCCTACGTCACTTTTGGTTTGCTGCGAATCGGGAATGGTGTCTCCGGAACCTCAGGCACAGTCGAATCTGGTGTCGCTGTGCTTGAAAAGGCGCTTGCTTACGATCGGCGAGCTATAAAGCTCGAGCCCTCCGATGTGAGTCTAGCCGCCGAGGAGGCGAGTATTGATATTGCCCTCGGCGATGCCTATCTGAAGCTGGGAAACCGGTCCCTTGCAGAAGAAAGTTTTCGCAGCGGATTGAAAATATTCGAAGCACTCGACCCCAAGGGCGAAAACGTCAGAGTCTTTTTGAACAAAGCTGTCACCATCACAAAAGTGGGTGACGCGCTCATGATCGAAGGCAAATACGCTGATGCGCTTGGTTACTACAAGGAGGGACTGACGCTCGGCGAAAGACTTCTCGCCCTTGACAAGAAAAGTGAATCCGCTCAGTCGCTGGCAGTAATCGCGCGTGGGCAGGTGGCGCTTGCGCTCACTCATCTCGGCCATTATGC
>Ga0247669_1000683_pt1 | contig 12379 bp, 9 predicted proteins | sample CNK10_metaG_FD_182734 | JGI IMG/M metagenome (GOLD analysis project Ga0247669, IMG submission 182734) | Soil microbial communities from Purdue University Martell Research Forest, Indiana, United States - CNK10 | ecosystem: Environmental > Terrestrial > Soil > Temperate forest > Bulk soil | place...
CGTCGCCACCGGGCCAAACACTTCGACGTCATGGACAAACTTTGCATCGAGACCTTTTTCGCAAGCAAGCAGTGTCGGCTGAACAAACGCGGATTTTTGCGGATCGGCATCGATCGGCTGAAACTTCTCATCGCCGCCAAAGAGTACCGCGCATTCTGCTTTCAATTGTCTTAATCCTTCAAAACAGGCCGCCTGTTGCGCCTTGTTCACCACCGGACCGACTTTTACTTCTGCGTTGCGCGGATTCCCCACTTTCATGGAACTCAACCGGGCGACGATCGCGTCGCCGGCGGCTTTGAGATGTTGCCGGGGAACCAAGACCCGCCGTATCGCAGTGCATTTCTGTCCGGCCTTCAACGTCATTTCGCGCACGACTTCTTTGACGAGTAGGTCGAACAAATCAGTTCCGGGCGCGGCGTCCGGCCCGAGAATCGTGGAGTTGAGGCTGTCCGCTTCGATGTTGAGGCGAACGGAGCGGCGCAAAACATTTGCATGCGATCGAACGCGGGCGGCCGTGTCCGCCGAACCGGTGAAGGAAACGATGTCGCTCTCGCAAACATGATCCAGAAGATCGCGCGCCGAGCCGCACAGAATGGAGATTGACCCCGGCGGCAAGATATTTGCCTTCACGATATCTTCAACCATGCGGTGTGCCAGCCATGCCGTAAGCGAAGCGGGCTTGATCACGATGGGAACGCCGGAAAGCAGCGCGGGCGCGGCCTTTTCACACACGCCCCAAGCCGGGAAATTAAACGCATTGATAAAAACCGCCGCGCCTTTTGCCGGCAACAAGAAATGTTGTCCAACGAAAGCGCCCGTCTTCGAAATGGAAACAGGCGCGCCTTCCTTTAGAATTTTTCCATCGGCGAGAGCCTGCCCAATTTTCGCGTAATACTTCATCGTGTAAATCGCGCCGTCCACATCGAAGGATGCGTCGGCCTGATTGGCGCCAAGATTCAGCAGCGAAATACGGAAGTACTCCTCGCGATTTGCGGCCAGGGTTTCGGCAATTTTGCCGAGCAACTCTGCGCGCTGGCGGTACGTCAGCATGCGAAGCGCGGGGCCGCCGTTCGAACGCGCAAACTCCAGCGCTGCCTTTACATTCACGCCTTGTGACGAAATGCGCGCCAATTCCTCGCCAGTGACTGGATCGAAGAGAGGCTCTCCGGGGCCGGCGCCCTCTTTCCATTGACCCGATACATAATTCGGCAGCTTCATGTGTGACCTCCGCTAGCGCGTGACACCGGTTCAAATCCTCGCACAGTTCGAACCATGGTTCGAGCGGGATAGTTGGAAATTGAGACCATGCAGATGCGAGAACGTGAGATGATAGCACGGCATCGGCAGAATACTGCATGTTCCGATGCAACTTTTCAAAGGATTGCTGAGGCGGGAGGCTTCGAGATTTACATGTAACACCTGTAAATACAATATGTTAAGTAGATTCCCCAGATCGTCACCCGTAATCCTTGCACCGAACGCAAGAAAGTCACTTCGACTCTTGACCGCGGTCACTTCACATGCGGTATACTGCAGATAGGATCGAAAGACCTATCTATCGGCATGCAGACCAGCACCCATTCGAAACAGGCCTCCTCGCAACGCGTTGCGGCGAGTTCCAATGGCGATTTCCTTTTATTCCTCGGAAAGCGCGTGCGCGAGTTGCGCAACCGGCGCGGGCTGACGCGCAAAATGATGGCAAAGGAAGCTGACGTTTCGGAGCGCCATCTGGCACAACTGGAAGCCGGCGAAGGGAATGTTTCGATCGTGCTGTTGCGAAGGATTGCGGCTGCGCTGCATGTCTCGCTTGCGGAATTGTTCGCGGTGGAAACGGAAACACGGCATGAAAAGATTTTGATCCAGCGCTTTCTCGAACGCCTCCCCGCTCATCGGGTCGAGGATGCAATGTCGCGGCTCATGCGCGAGTTCGGAAACGAAGAGAGAGAAAGGCGATTGCGCGTGGCGCTTGTGGGAATCCGCGGAGCCGGAAAATCGACCTTGGGAACGCGCCTGAGCGAGGAGATGAAAATTCCCTTTATCGAACTGGACCAGGAGATTGAAAAGGATACGGGCATGCCGCTAGGGGAAATCTTCTCGCTCTACGGACAGACGGGTTATCGGGAGATTGAAAAGCGTTTGTTAGAGCGTGTTCTCCATGAGCACGAACGCGGAATTCTTTCGGTTGGCGGCGGTGTGGTATCCGAGAAAGAAACTTACGACTACCTGCTTGCGAATTGCTACACAATTTGGATTAAAGCGCGGCCGGAGGAGTATATGGCGCGGGTGATCGCGCAAGGGGATTTTCGGGTGATGGGCGGAAGCGACCGGGCGATGGAAGACTTACGCCGAATTCTCGAAGCGCGAGAGCCGCTCTACCGGAAGGCGGATATGTATCTCGATACTTCAGGCAATTCCGTGGACGAAAGTTTTGCGAAATTGAAGGCCGCACTACAAAGCAAGCAGGAATAGGAGGGACGCATGGAGATGGCCGCGACAGAACAACTCCAAACAAGAATCGAACCGCCAGACTACCGGAAGGATCCGAGCCAATACAAACATTGGCGGCTTACTTTTGACGGCCCGGTGGCGACACTGACGATGGATGTGGCGGAAGACGGCGGAATACGTCCGGGATACAAACTGAAGCTGAATTCCTACGATCTCGGCGTGGACATCGAGCTGCACGACGCGTTGCAACGAATCCGGTTCGAGCATCCGGAGATTCGTTCCGTGATTATCACCAGCGCGAAGAACAGGATTTTTTGTTCCGGCGCGAATATTTACATGCTGGGCCTCTCTTCGCATGCGTGGAAAGTCAACTTCTGCAAGTTCACGAATGAAACGCGAAACGGGATTGAGGATTCGAGCGCGCACTCGGGATTGAAATTCCTTGCGGCCTGCAATGGAACGACGGCAGGAGGCGGATACGAACTCGCGCTGGCATGCGACGAGATTATTTTGGTGGATGACCGTTCGTCGGCAGTCAGTTTGCCGGAGCTTCCGTTGCTGGGCGTGCTGCCTGGCACCGGCGGTCTGACCCGTGTCACGGACAAGCGAAAAGTTCGCCGAGATTATGCAGACATGTTCTGCACAAATCCGGATGGAGTGCGCGGACAAAGAGCGAAGGATTGGCGGCTCGTGGATGAGGTGGTCAAGCCGCAGCAGTTCGCGGAGCACGTGAAGCAGCGCGCGCTGAAACTGGCGGAGCAGAGCGATCGCCCCGCTGGCGCGAAAGGCGTGGCATTGACGCCGGTGCAACGGACAGTGGATGAAGCAGGCTTGCATTATGAATACGTCGATGCGCAGGTGAATCGCGAGGCGCGGTCGGTGACGCTGACAGTCCGCGCGCCCAAGGCTGTGCCCATGCAATCGATTGAGAGCGTGCTTGCAGCGGGAGCAAGCTGGTGGCCGCTGCAGATGGCGCGAGAGCTCGACGATGCCATCCTGACACTGCGGACGAGTGAACTTGATCTGGGGCTGTGGATTATTAAGACGACGGGGAATCCGGATGCCGTCCTGGCGGCCGACGAATTTGTTTTGAGTAACCAAGACAACTGGTTCGTGCGTGAAGTTCTGGGAATGATGCGGCGGACGTTTGCACGACTGGATGTTTCGTCGCGCTCGCTGTACGCAATCATCGAGCCGGGGTCCTGTTTTGCGGGCACGCTATTCGAGCTGGCGCTTGCCGCCGACCGGATTTACATGCGCGACTCGCAGGACGCGGAAAATGTGGCCAGTGTGGTGCTATCGAGAATGAATTTTGGGCCGTTGCCGATGGTGAATCATCTCTCGCGCCTGGCCGCGCGTTTCTACCAGGATTCCGGTCAAGGCGACGCCCTGAGGGGATTAGTCGGACAAAAGCTCGCGGTTCGGAATGCGGTGGATGCCGGGCTCGTGACGGCCGCGCCCGATGATCTCGATTGGGAAGATGAAATTCGGCAGGCGCTGGAGTCGCGGGCCGCGCTCTCGCCGGATGCGCTGACGGGCCTGGAAGCGAATCTTCGTTTTGGTGGAAGCGAGACGCTTGAGACGCGCGTTTTTGGGCGACTCTCGGCGTGGCAAAACTGGATTTTCATACGCCCCAATGCGGTGGGCACGAGCGGAGCGCTGAAAGTTTACGGAACAGGTGCGCCCGTGAAATTTAATTGGGAGCGAGTTTAAGAAACATGGCGATCGAAAGGTTTGCTGATCGCCCGGGTCAACGGAGAACAGCACAGGCTGAAGCCTGTGCCACCGAAAAATTGGGAAGAGCACAGGCACGAGTGCCTGTGCTACTGAGGAGAAAGCGATGATCGATTACACCGAGAAAATTCCGAACAACGTGGATTTGGGGCGGGACCGCGGATTGCAGCGCGCGCTGGAACACTGGCAGCCGGCGTACATGGGCTGGTGGTACGACATGGGCCCGAACGAGAGCCACAACTTTGATGTGTACTTGCGAACGGCGATCAGCGTGGAGGCGGATGGATGGGCGCAGTTCGACTACGTGAAGATGCCGGAATACCGCTGGGGAATTTTTCTGCAGCCGCGCGACGAAAAGCGTGAGGTGAATTTTGGTATTCACAAAGGCCAGCCGGCCTGGCAAGAAGTGCCGGGAGAGTACCGGTCCACGCTGCGGCGCGTGATCGTGACACAGGGCGACACGGAGCCGGCTTCAGTGGAACAGCAGCGTATGCTGGGGTCATCGTGTCCTTCGATGTACGACCTGCGGAATATTTTTCAGGTGAACGTGGAAGAAGGGCGGCACCTGTGGGCCATGGTGTACTTGCTGCACCGCTATTTCGGGCGCGATGGGCGCGAGGAAGCGGAATCGCTGCTCGCACGGCGGTCAGGCGACACGGATAATCCCCGCATTCTGGGCGCGTTCAACGAGCCGACGCCGGACTGGCTGGCGTTCTATATGTTTACGTTTTTTACGGACCGCGATGGGAAATTCCAGTTGTGCGCCTTGGCGGAGTCCGGCTTCGATCCGCTTTCGCGGACATGCCGGTTCATGCTGACGGAAGAAGCGCACCATATGTTCGTCGGCGAGACAGGCGTTACAAGAATCATCAAGCGCACGTGCGAAGTGATGAAGGAGAACAAGCTGGAGGATCCGGCGCAGGTGCGGGCGCTCGGCGTGATCGACCTGCAGACGATTCAGCGTTACCTGAATTTTCATTACAGCGTAACGCTCGACTTGTACGGTTCGGATGTTTCCTCGAATGCGGCGAATTACTTCACCAACGGATTAAAGGGACGCTTTCGCGAAACGAAGCTCGAGGACGATCACGTGCTGAGCAACGCCGAGTATCCAGTGTACGAAGTGATTGGAGAAAACATTGTCCAGAAGAATGTTCCAGCGCTGACAGCTTTAAACGAACGATTGCGCGATGATTACATCGAAGAGATTGCGGATGGCGTGGCGCGATGGCAGCGGGTGATTGATGAAGCCGGGATTCCGTTCAAGCTGACACTTCCCCACAAGGGCTTTCATCGAGCGATTGGAAATTTTGCGGGGCACAACATCGGTATCAGCGGAGAGGTTTTGACCGCGGAAGCGTGGAAGAAGCACGAACACGAATGGCTGCCAAGCCCGGAAGATCACAAGTTCGTGCAATCGTTGATGACCGGGCGCGTGGTGGAGCCTGGAAAGTTTGCGAACTGGATCGCGCCGCCGCTTCGTGGAATCAACAGCAAGCCTTTGGATTTTGAATACGTGCGTTTCAACTGACGCACGGCAATCCTTCTTTCCAAGGACACAGATTCATGCAGCCGATCATCGACATCCACATTCACATCATGCCGTACCACATGATGAAGCCCGCCGCGATGGACTTGATGAAGCGCGGGCGGAAAGACTACGCGGATGTGATGCGCTACTGCGAGGACCCGAAAGCGTTTCTCGGACACCTGGATAGTCTGGGGATCGAGCGAGCGGGGCTGATCAACTACGTGGCCCCGAAAATAATCGGGTTCACGCCAGAGGCGAATGATTGGAGCGCAAAATATTGCAGCGCCGCGCCCGACCGACTGATTGCATTCGGCGGCGTGCTGTCCGGGACCGTTCCCGATTGTGGCGCCGAAGTAGATCGTCTGGCGAAATTGGGTATTCGCGCGATCAAGCTGCACCCCTCGCACCAGGCGATTTCGCCGAACGCGTACATGAACGGAGACCGGGACCTGGCTGCAATTTACGAACGGGCGCAGACGAACGGAATGCCGGTGATGATTCACACGGGAACTTCGATTTTTCCTGGCGCGAGAAATCTGCATGCACAGCCGATGTTGTGCGACGACGTGAGCATCGACTATCCGAATCTGGTGGTGATCCTGGCGCACGGCGGAAGGCCGCTGTGGATGAACGAGGCCTTTTTTCTGGTGCGCCGGCACAAGAATATGTACATGGATATTTCCGGGATACCTCCACAGAAATTGATGGAGTATTTTCCGCGGATTGAAGATATCGCGGACAAGGTTTTGTGGGGCACGGACTGGCCGGGGCCGGGCGTGCCGGAGATCAAAGGAAACATCGAAAAGTTCCATGCGCTTCCGATTGGCGCGGAGGCCAAGCGGAAAATTTTGTATGACAACGCGGCGCGGCTGTTTCCAGTGTGAGGCGAGATGAGTGATTTGATTACGCTGCCAGTGGAATCACAGAAGACGGCGCACATTCGATTGACGCTCAACGGCGAGCAGACGGACGTTAGTTTCGCGCCGTACAAGACGTTGCTCGAAGTGCTTCGCGAGGATTTGGGACACACGGGCACGAAACACGGCTGCGAATTGGGCGAATGCGGGGCTTGCGCGGTTTTACTGGACGGCAAGCCGGTGCTTTCGTGCTTGCTGCTGGCGCTCGAGTGCGACAAGAGAAATATTTTGACCGTGGAAGGGCTCGTTACGGACGGAAAGCTTCATCCACTGCAGGATGCGTTTGCGGATTTGGGAGCAGCACAGTGCGGCTATTGCACACCTGCGATTTTAGTCACAGCGAAGGCTCTGCTCGATCAAAATCCGAGGCCTTCGCGCGGCGAAATTCGCGAGGCGCTTTCGGGGAATTTGTGCCGGTGCACCGGCTATCAGCAGATTTTCGAGGCCGTGGAAGAGGCGATGGTGCGCATCGCGAGGCGAGAGAATTCCGGGTCGTAAAGCGCGAGGCGAGGAACGCGAATGCAGGATGAAAAACAGATGCGCGTGATCGGCATGCCGCGGCGGAGAGTGGACGCCCGCGCAAAAGTGACGGGGCAAACGCGCTTCGCGGACGATATATTTTTGCCGCGAATGGCGTTTTGCAAGTTATTGCGTTCGCCACATCCTCATGCGCGCATCCGGAATATCGATACATCGCGGGCCGCCGCGCATCCAGGTGTGTATTTGGTGCTCACTGGAAAAGATGTGCCGATCGAATACGGAATTTTGCCGGTCAGCCAGGACGAGCAGGCTTTGTGCGTGGACCATGTGCGGCATGTGGGCGATCCGGTCGCGGCGGTGATTGCGCGCGAGGAGCTGACCGCGTTCGAGGCCCTGGACCTGATTGAGGTCGAATACGAACTGCTGACGACGATCTCCGACCCGGAAGAAGCGCTGGCTACACCGGCGCCGCGAATACACGACTACGGCGAAGAAGGAAACATTCACAAGCGCGTATCGCTGGAATTCGGAAATGTGGAGCAAGGATTTGCGGAAGCGGATGAAGTGTTCGAGGACACGTTTTTCTACCAGGGAAACACACACCTGCCGATCGAACAGCACGCTGCCGTCGCAATCAAGGATCCCGAAGGAAAACTGACCATCTGGAGCAGCACGCAGACGCCCCATTATTTGCATCGCGCGCTGGCGAAAGTGTTGCAGATGCCTCCGGGGCACATTCGAGTGATCGCCACGCCCAACGGCGGTGGATTTGGCGGGAAGAGCGATCCGTTCCAGCACGAGATCGTTGTCTCCAAGGCGGCGCTGCTGCTGGACCGGCCCGTGAAAATTTGTTTGACGCGCGAAGAGGTTTTTTATTGCCACCGGGGCAGGCATCCGGTGCTCATGAAATTTAAGACCGGGGTGAAGAAGGATGGCACGATTACCGGAATGCATCTGCAAACGCTGATCGACGGCGGCGCGTACGGCTCGTACGGCGTCGCGAGCACGTTTTACACGGGCGCGCTGCAGACCACGACTTATCACATTCCCCGGTATCACTTTCAGGGCTGCCGCACATTCACGAACAAGCCCCCGTGCGGTCCGAAACGCGGACATGGGACAGTGCAGCCGCGCTTCGGGCAAGAAGTGCAGCTCGACAAGATCGCCGAGAAGCTGCGCATCGATCCGGCGGACTTGCGGCTGCGCATCGCGGAGTCTTCGAATGCGGTGACGGCGAATTTTTTCCGGTTGAGCGTTGTGAATCTTTCGAAATGCATCCGTCGCGTCGCTAAGATTTCAGATTGGAAGAAAAAATTCCGGAGGCTGCCGGAGGGCCACGGGGTTGGGCTGGCTTGCTCCGCATATCTGACGGGCGCGGGGCTGCCGATTTATTGGAACAAAATGCCGCATTCGGGCGTGCACATCAAATTTGATCGTGGCGGCGGCGTGTCGGTTTTTTGCGGCGCGACGGAGATCGGGCAAGGGTCGGATGACGTGCTCGCGGGAATTGTCGCTGAAGTTTTGGGACTTGAGACGTTTGATATTCGCTTGTACACGGGCGATACGGATTTGGGGCCGGTGGATTTGGGTTCCTATTCGAGTCGAGTGACGATCATGGCGGGTAACGCAGCGCTGCAAGCGGCGGAGCGCGGTAAAGCGATCATCGCCGAGGCGGTCGCGGAGAAACTGGAAGTTCCAAAAGAACGTCTGAGCTTCGCGGACAAACGCGTTTTTGATTCCGCGGCGCCGGAGAAGAGCGTCACGTTTGCCGAGGCGGTCTGCCTGGCGGAGGCGCGATTCGGCACGATTGGCACGATGGGCTCATATACACCTCCGAAATCGCCGGCGCTTTACAAAGGCGGAGGCGTGGGACCGTCGCCAACGTACTCGTACACCGCTGCTGTCGTCGAAGTGATCGTCAATCCGGCAACCGGCTGGATCACCGTGCCGAAGATTTGGATCGCGCACGACATCGGCCGTGCGCTGAATCCGACGCTGGTGCGGGGTCAGGTGGAAGGAAGTGTGTACATGGGGCTGGGCGAAGCGCTGATGGAGGAGCAGGAGTTCCGGCGGCTGCCGAAAAAACTTTCGCATGCGCTGGTGCACAAATTTCCTTCGATGCTGGAATACAAGAGTCCGACGTCGCTGGACATGCCGGAGGTTGTTACGGAGCTGATCGAAGAGCCGGACCCGCGGGGGCCGTTCGGAGCGAAAGAAGTCGGCCAGGGTCCGCTCCTGCCGATAATGCCTGCGGTCGCGAACGCGGTTTACGACGCGGTTGGGGTGAGAATTGATGAAGTGCCGATCACTCCGGAAAAAATCATGAAAGCTCTCGCGGAAAAGAAAGCGGGGCGCGAGCCGCGTTTTGGACCGAGCCATTTTCCGCATGTCAATTGGCCGGAAGCGCTGCGGGTTCCTCCACCATGGGAGGGAGGAGATGGGCACGCGGTGAATGATGTTCCGCGACCGGCGAAGCGCCGCAATGAAAAAGAAAAGGTGCTCAGCCCATGATGCGGCTGCCTCTTTTCGAGTTTCGCGCTCCGCGCACCTTGGAAGAAGCGGCGCGCATTTTGGACGGCGAGGGAGCAAAGGCCATGCCGCTCGCCGGAGGCACGGATTTGCTTCCAAACATGAAGCGAAGACAGCAGGTTCCGCGAACGCTGATGAGCCTGCGCTACATCGAAGAATTGCAACGCATTCGATTGGACCACTCGGGATCGCGGCTCGGTGCTTGTGTCACGCTCTCGGACATAGCGGCGGACGGGCGCTTTCGGAACGGTCTGACGGCGCTTGCGCAGGCGGCTTCCCTGGTGGCGACGCCGCCTATTCGAAACATGGCGACGCTCGGCGGCAATCTGTGCCTGGATACGCGCTGCAACTACTACGATCAGAATTACGAGTGGCGGAAGGCCATCAATTTTTGCCTTAAGAAAGATGGAGATACATGCTGGGTCGCGCCCGGGAGTCCAAAATGCGTGGCGGTTTCTTCGACAGACACGGCCCCGGCATTGATCGCTCTTGGCGCCAAAGTCCGCCTCGCTTCGCATTCAGAGAAGCGCGAAGTTTTACTTGCTGATCTCTATAACAATGATGGCCTCGATTACGTCAAGCGGAAGCCCAATGAAATTCTGTCGGAAGTGCTGCTGGATTCTCTGCACGGGTGGAGGAGCACTTACTGGAAGCTGAGGCGGCGCGGTTCTTTCGATTTTCCGGTGCTGTCAGTGGCCGCCGCCGCGCGTATTTCGGAGAACGGTGCGGTTGCGGATGCCCGCATCGTTATTGGTTCTGCCGCGTCTCGTCCCCTGATTGCAGCGGAGGCAGCAAAATCACTCCTGGGCCGAGCCCTAAGTACGGACTCGATTGCAGAAGCCGCGGTTTTGGCGGCGCGCATCGCCAAGCCTCTCGACAATACGGACTTTGACATGAGCTGGCGCAAAAAAGTCGCGGGGGAATTCGTGACCTGTGCATTGCGAGAACTTCGCGGCGACGACGTGCGCGGCGAACGCGCAAGTTTGATGCGAACAAGTCCAAATTGATCGCTGAGGATTCTTTTTCATACGCGTCCGTACAACTTTTCTATTTCAGATCGCGGACGTAAGCGAGACGTGCAGTCTCGGTTGGAACCGTCCGAACCTATCTGCTCTTAAATAGTGCAAGAGCTCGAGTCAGAAGCCAGTCGCGTTTTGGGCTGTTTTTCTGTATCTTCCCTGCACCCAAGTCTTAACGTATCGAATCCAAGACCGGAGGGAGACCCTGCGGTGACGCGACGGTGGACACGACTACTCGCAAGCGTTTTTTTCCTGGCGCTGCTGAGTGCCCCATCCTCGCGGGCACAGGCCGGGCCGGAGCAAGGCGGGCATGATCTGCAACTCTGGACTGGTGGTGGCCACGGACTGAATGGCAGCACGGCGAGCAGCGGCGTGTGGAATGTCGGCGCGCGTTACGGCTGGATTCTGACTGCGCCGCATGGACCGGGCTTTCTGCGCGGACAATTCGAATATGCGGTGGATGTCGTGCCGGTCTTCCTGGTGGTTCAGCGCACTGGAACTGCCTACGGATTCGGTTTGAATCCCTTCGCGCTGAAATGGAATTTCACGAAGCCGCGAAAGGTCGTTCCCTATTTCGAACTCGGTGGCGGCACGCTTTTCACGAATGATTACGTGCCTCCCGGCACTTCCCATGTAAACTTCACGTCGAGCGGCGCGCTCGGCTTGCACTTCCTGAGAAGCAAGTACAACTGGAGCGCAGAGATCCGCTTCATGCATATTTCGAACGCCGGCCTCGCCAGCCTGAATCCTGGAATTAACACGCTCCAATTGCGGCTGGGCTTTGGCCGGTTCGCCCATTCGAACTAGCCAGGGCTCTTCTGGGGCGGTATCATAGAGCCCGTCCGGCCCGCAGGAACTGCATAATTCGCGATTCAGGCGTCATTCCTGGAATAAAATGTGTGTGTCGAGCAAAAGCCTCACTTGGACTTTTTCTCCGGCGCGAACCCGGACTCCGGCTCTGGATCTTGTGCCGCCTCCCAATCCGATATGTCACCAATGGGACCGACGATATCGCCCAAAATCTCCATGGTCCCGATCCCGCCTCCGAGTCGTATCGCACGCTTGGTTCTTCCCGGCGGACTGATTTCAGCGATGGGTTGGCCAAAGCGCGTCACGCGGATCGGCTGGCCCGTCTTGCGCACGCGTTCCAAGACAGCCAGGCACGTAGCCTTAAATTTCGAAATGGCTATTTCTTCCATGGTCCAGAGTCCATTGGCAAAGCTTATCCTGAATAATGACCATAGTCAAACCATAGTCCGACTATGGTCCAACTGTGTCTACAACTCCCTCCCGTAATCCGGCCTATACACCGCGCTCGCGGATTTATCCTCTGTTTCTTAAGTAAGATCGAATCTTGATCGCACGGACGGAGCTACTCCATTTTATTGGCATGGGATAGTCCGTTGCTCAATCCCGGTGGCGAAAGTGGCTAACTGAGTTCAACTACATCCAGCCACACTTGCATTTGAAGACACAGACTGGCCCCCCGCGTCTATGGATATAGACTTGGTACCACCGACGGGAACCTGGGAGGCAATCTAAAATCATGATTCATCATTCGCGCGCCCTAAGTACCATCCCTCTCGTCGCCTTCGCGCTCGCCGGGATCGGCTTCGCCTCATACCGCGCGACCGCAGCCGGGCAAGTGCAGTCCACCGCTATCGAACTTCCCAAGACCCCGCCGGCCGAACTACTCTCCGCCTGGTTGGCCGCGTTCAACA
>Ga0247669_1000685_pt1 | contig 12336 bp, 10 predicted proteins | sample CNK10_metaG_FD_182734 | JGI IMG/M metagenome (GOLD analysis project Ga0247669, IMG submission 182734) | Soil microbial communities from Purdue University Martell Research Forest, Indiana, United States - CNK10 | ecosystem: Environmental > Terrestrial > Soil > Temperate forest > Bulk soil...
CAGGGCTGGGGGGCTTTTGGGAAACGCTATGGAGCATCGTTTGCCGACAATAGTATTGGCACCTATATGACCACTGCGATTTTCCCCAGTTTGCTACATGAGGATCCGCGCTATTACCAGATGGCGAAAGGAAGCTTCGCCCGCAGGGCCTTTCACGGCGTCAGTCGTCTGTTCGTCACGCGCACGGATTCAGGAAGCAATCGGTTCAACATCTCGGAAACGGCAGGCAATGCCGCGGCGGCGGCAATCTCCAATATTTACCATGCACCAGAAGACCGCACTGCCTCGCGAAACGCTTCCACATTTGTGTTTCTAATCCTCTATGATGGTCTCTCCAACGAGACGAAAGAATTTTGGCCGGATATTCGCCGCAAAGTGTTCCATAAGAACACTCCCTGAGAAGACGCGGGAGCTTGAACAGTTCGACTCAATTGCCTCCCGGCACCAGAACTCGTACTGCTTGCGGAACGACATCGATTTGCACGGGCGTAGGGCCCAGGATTTCCCCATCCCCGTGAAACAGGCAAGGCCGGTCGGTAGTGAGTTTCGCAGACTTGACCTGGACCCGCTTGACACGAGGAGTGCGCAGTTCACCGCTCTTCAACAATCGCGGTAATAACTTTAGAACTTGGTAGCTACTCAAGTCTTCGACAACTACCGCGTCGAGCCATCCGTCGTCGAGGAGTGCATCTGGCGCGAGCCAGATCCCGGCACCGTAGGTCGGAGTATTCAGGACCGCAACCAGGAGAGACCTGGCGTCGGTGGGAGGCAGGTCGCTCCCTGGAAACTCAACTTTTACTCCAATAGGGCGATAGCCCCACAAAGCTCGCAGGGCTGAGGCAATGTAGCGCGATCTGCCGGGCAAGCGGCGAAATGCTCCACTCGCGTGGCGGGCCGCTTCTGCATCTATCCCCAATCCTCCTCCGCCCAAATAAAACCGAACTCGACCGTCCGCCGTGCTCGCTCGCGCGAGATCCACTCGCTTCGTTTGCCCTCGAAGAATTGTCTTGGCGGCTGCAACCGGGTCCTCAGGCAGTTGTAGACAGCCCGCAAAATCATTCCCGCCGCCTGCTGGCAGAACCCCCAGGACAACGTCGGCGCCGTGAGCAGCATTCACCAATCCTTGAAACGTTCCGTCGCCTCCAAGTACAAACAACAGCCGTTTGCCGCTCTCAATCGCTGCACGCGCGCGCGATTCGAGATCTGCAATGCTCTCCGTGAAGATGAAATCTGCAGGAACGGATGCGGCCTCGAATACTTCTTTAACGCGCGGGACAGAGGAACGGGCGCGGCCCCCGCCAGCGGCGGGGTTCACGTACACCACTGCAGGCAGCAATGAAGAGAGCGGATTTGAGTTGGCCACTGGGTGTGCCATCCTGCCCAACCCGCCGTGCGCCTGTCAATGAAAAGGAGTGGGCGAGAGTGGCCCAATTTGCCCAACATCGCGGATGTGCCGAGCCGATGTGGTTTAAGGTACTTCCCGTAAAACAGTGCCAGACAAGTCAGCGGCAACACCAGGACGCGGGCGCTCCTGCTTAACAATAACCCCCTACCCTCCCCCTGTTTTTCGTAAGTGTTGATTCTAAAACATTTAACATTCACATAACTCTTTTAGAATGAATACAGGCGGACTATCTAGCAAGTGTTGATTTTAAAGAAGTTGTTGGCAGAAAATGGTGCAAGGTGCGGTTTGTCTGATAAGTGCGGAGAACAACGCACTTAAGCTGCAAGAGCAGTGTGCGGAAAGCAAAAGCGCCAGCAGAGATGCTGACGTCACAGAACAAAACCGCAATATTTTACAAAGCTAATGATAGGCGAAGAGTAATCATTTGTCAAGGGAAATAGGCAGGCCTTTAGGTCTAGCATTTTTCCGGGCGTTGGGTAACGGCGGAACACTTGAAAATAGGACCGCGCCGCTCGGACCGGTAGGCCGCGTGGCCTGGGGCCTCTACTTGCCATCCTCCGTAAGAGGTGCAGTCGCGGACGTGGCTAATATGGCGGTGACATTGTTTTCAGAAAGAGTGCGGTTAAACGCGGGAAGATCCTCTTCGACGAGCTTCTTGTAGTCCACGATTGTTCCCGTAAGTTGCGATTCAAGCGATTGAAGCAATTCTAGCTCTGTATCGGTCGGTGCGAAATCGGCGCCGCCTGCAACGTCACCGCCTCCCGTACCGACCTCGGCGTTGAGCCAAATCAGGTTCAGGTAAACCTTATAGGCTTCGACGTAATATTTGTCGTCGCTGTTGACTTCCGCCGGTGAAACAAGCTTGAACTCAATGGTTTGGAGTTTCTTGTCCATCTCCTCAACGGTTTTAAGTAGTTCAGCTTTGTGTTTTGTCTGAGCTTCATCCTGTGCGGGTGCAGGCTCTGGTTCCTCGAAGTCGTCCGGTTCCGCGAAAGGCGGCCTTTCCTTTTCTTTTTTCTTTGGCGGGCGGAGCATGGTTTCGATGACCTCAAGTTGCTTGCGCAACCATTCGATTTGGTTGACGGTGTCAGAAACGCGCGTGATGTCATCCCGGATTCGGAGTTGCGTTTTTACTGAGGCTTCGATTTCCCGCTCCGAGGCCGGCACACGCGGGTCGGGCAACATTGTGAAGGGCTCCGTGAAGGCATGGCCTCCGACAGTCAATCGCACGGAGTATTTGCCGGGAGCGGCGAGCGGGCCGGCCTCGGCAGGGCGGATTCCCCAGTGCGTGATGGGCCGCGAGTCCGCGTCACGGAAGCGAGGTTCCTGCCAAATGTGCGGGTTATCGGCGGACACTGTCCGGAGCGCGATGAGGCGCGGCGATTCATAATGCAGATCCCACTTCACCCGGTTAATTCCAGTGTGGGCTTTGGTTTTGAAGGTTCGAATCGCTTTGCCTTCGTCGTTCAGGATCTCAATTTGCACTGGATCTTTGGGCGCAGCCTTTAGCGAAAAATTGATCATGCCCTGCCCGCCGCGGACAAATCGATAGGTAGGACGCGGCTCGAAAAGCACCGTGGGAGCGTCGGAATGGTTCTTGGCGAGCTGTTCGAGAGGTGTGATGTCGTCAAGAATGTATAGCCCGCGGCCATAGGTGGAAACCACCAAGTCGTGAAATGTTTTCTGCACGACGGCCCAAGTCACTGGCGCGTGAGGCAGCCCGGTTTCCAACGCCGTCCAATGGCCTCCGTCATCGAGTGTGTAGTAGAGCCCGTTACCCGTGCCGGCAAACAACAGGCCGGCGCAGTTGGGGTCTTCGACGACCGAGCGCACATAGGCGAGAGGATGCTTCGGCAAATTGCCGGTAATCTGCTTCCATGATTTGCCAAAATCTGTGGTTTTGTAAATGAATGGATCGCGGTTGTCCATCAGGTGAAAATCGACCGCGACGTAAGCAGTGCCCGGATCAAAATTCGAAGGCGCAATACTGGCGACGGTTCCCCAAGAAGGCAATCCGGAAATGTTTTTGGTGACGTTTGTCCAGGTGGAAGCGCCATCTTTGGTATACCAGAGCTGGCCGTCATTCGTGCCTGCCCAGATAAGTCCTTTTTGAATTTTGGAGGGAGAGATGGCAAACACAACCTCTCCGTAAAATTGACCCAGGTTGTCTCCAACGATTCCTCCGGAAGAGACGATGTGACTGGAATCCTGGGTCGAGAGGTCCGGGCTTGTCACCTTCCAACTTTGGCCGCCGTTGGTTGTTTTAAAGATGACTTGGCAGCCGTAATAGACGACATTGTGGTCGAAAGGATCAAGAGCAAGCGGAGGGGTCCAATGGCAACGGTATTTCAGGTCATTTGGCGCTGAGTCAATCGTATGAAGGTACGGACTGACAGACCGCGCTTCTTTCGACTTCGCATCCCAGCGTGTCACTTCGTCGCCGTAGCAGGTCGCCCAAACTATATTGGGATCGGCAGGGTCGGGGATCGTAAAGCCGGATTCACAACCACCCATGTGGTGATCCCATCCCGTTTCCTGTGAATCGATCGGAACGCTGGGGCCGCGCATGTTCCCGTCGTCTTGCATGTTGCTATAGAAGTAGTAGGGGATCTGAGTGTCGACATCCACGTGATACATCTGGCCGATCGGCAATTGGACTCGGTGGAATCCTCGGCCGTGCACGGTGGTGATAATTAATCCAGCGTCGTCAGTAATCACAAATCGATCGGGATTTGCAGGATCAATCCAAATATCGTGAGTGTCTCCACCCCAGCGCACCTCTTGAAAATTCTGACCTCCGTCCAGCGATTGGTGAAATGAACTATTCGCCACCAGAACCTCGTTGTCATTTCCGGAGGAAACGGCGATTCGGATGTAGTAACCGGCCCGCCCGATCAAAGACCGCTGATAATTGACGGCCTTCCAATGCGTGCCCGCATCGTCCGATCTCCATAAAGAGCCCTGATCCTTTGTCTGAATCAAGGCGAATACGCGGTTCGAGTTTGTAGGCGCGACGGCCACATCAATCTTGCCTAGCGGTGAATGGGGCAAACCGTGCTCTTCGATGCGGGTCCACTTTGTTCCCCCGTCGCGCGAAACGTACACCCCGCTGCCCGGCCCTCCGCTGAACTCAGCCCAAGTGTGCATTTCGAGTTGCCACATTCCGGCAAAGAGCACGCGCGGATTGTGGGGGTCCATGGAGAGACCGGAACACCCAATGTTTTCTCCCGCAAAGAGAACGCGCTCCCAGTGCTGGCCGCCGTCCGTCGTGCGGTAAACGCCGCGTTCTTGCTGAGGGCCGGTGGCCCGACCAACAGCGCAGGCAAAGACAATGTCGGGATTCGACGGGTGAACGATGATGCGGCCGATGCGGCCGGTTTCCTGCAGCCCCATACTGGTCCAGGTCTTGCCTGCATCCGTGGACTTGTAAATTCCATTCCCGATCACATCGCTATCGCGAATGACCCAAGCCTCACCGGTGCCGGCCCACACGACACTCGGGTCGGACGGAGCTACGGCAAGAGCGCCAATGGCTGCAACTGGCTCCTTATCGAAAATGGGTGTCCACCGGTTGCCGCCGTCAGTCGATTTCCATACACCGCCTGAGGCGGCACCCGCGTAGTACGTGCTGGGGTCTCCGGGCACTCCCGCGACCGATGCGATCCTGTTGCCTACCTTCGGACCGACAAATCGAAACCGGAATTGGCTGCCGTCATCGGCTTCCGGTTGCTGCGCCTGCGCCGCTGACACAAAACTCAGAGCCGCCAACAGTGCGAATCCAGGCTTCCAGCTTCGGATGAGCGCCACAAGAACCTCCAGAGAAAAAAATATGGAATTCGAAGTCCCAGATGAGACGGGAGGACGCCGAACGCGCAAAGTATACATTATCCGTCGTGGTCACCGCGGTATTTACCACAACATTTCTGCCTTCCCGTTCGAAGTTCCTGGGAGTACTTGCAGTCCCCGCGAATCACCTCCGCCCGGCTGCGCCAGAGATTGAACATGATCCGCGCGACAAACTTCCGTTCAAATCTGACTCCCAGTTTGTATCGGAATTCAGGGCGATGATCCGGCCAGCCGACCCGAACGACGGACGCCAGTCGGGTGCAGTGTCAGTTCGAGATTAGAAACGTGAAACTTGTGCCTGCTTGTGCTTGCGGGAGATTGAAAGTTATCTACTTGCTCTGGCGGAAAGGGGGGATTCGAACCCCCGGTAGGAGTTTTGGCCCCTACAACGGTTTAGCAAACGGGTGATTGCGCACTGGCTTCGGCCTAAGTTGATGATAACACTAGACGCCGTTCGGCCCTCGCGCGAGGAACTCGTCGACAGAAAGGGCGCTCGGGCCGGAGAGTGCCAGCGCCAAAAGGCCAACGATGTAGAGGAGATTGATCTCATAGCCTGGAGGACTGAATAGTGGGCCGGACGCCGTCAAACCGATTGTGTTCACCGAACTGAACCCATAGCGGCCTTGCACTGTAAGAATCGCGACGACCATCGAAATAATCAGCGGGATACTCACGACTGTCACAAGCAGACCGATAATGAGAGCGGCCCCGCCGAACACTTCCAGTCCCGTGACGAGCCACGCCGTCTGAAGCGGAAACGGTACTCCCGTATGCTGAAGGAGCAACCCAAATCTTGTCGGGCCTCGATTCCACTTCGCCAAACCATGCGCGAGAAAGCCGACGCCCATAACAAGACGTAGCGGCAGCAGCTTCCAGCGGCTTGCCAGGTTCACCTTCTCGAAAAACCTGAAAACAAACACCTTGCCCCCCGAACGCGCTGATTTTGGCCAGCACCAGCTACGTGTGATTCCCGACGTTCGGGAAAGATGCAAGCCATCTGCTTTTTATAGGAGGAATTACCAAAAGACCGAAGTCGCGAAGGGTTAATGGCCACAATAAGGCTAACTGGACCCGTCGGCGAAAACTCTGCGAATTCTCTAGAAATCCGCAATCAATCCGATACCTGCCGAGAAACGATTGGCGCACGCATACAATGAAGCGATCAAAACAGTCTCCAAAATCGCCGCGTTATCCCATCCGGCCTCGCGCACGCGGTCGAAGTCCGATTTTTCGATGTCGCCCGGTTGTCTTGTGAGTTTCGCCGCAAACCGGAACAACTCCATGACCTTCGGCTCCACATCGGCGTTCGTGTAATCGAGCGCAAGCTTGCGCGAGAGCTTCTTGTCGATGCCCAGCCTTCCCAAGATCTCCAAATGAGCCGCAAGGCAATAATTCGAGAGGTTGATGCCGCTGACGACCAGCGCGATTTGTTCCTTCACAATTTTCGGAAGCGCACCTTCTTGAAACATCACGTGGGTGAACAGATTCACCTGGTCCTGCAAAAGCTGCGGCGCGTGTCCGAGCGCTTGGAAATAGTTCGGGACGAAGCCCCAGTTCTTGCTCAGAAAATCAAAGATCTCTTTGCTTTCCGGGCTGACTTTCTCCGCGGGAGTAGTAGGTAGCCACGACATAGCGATCTCCGTCGATTGAGATTAAGGCCTGCGAACTCTCAAGGCGGCAGAGCGCACTGACCTGCATATACGTGGAAAAACTGTGGAAGGATGATAACAGATAAGACGAATGCAATAACTGAAGAACTGTTGAGCTTCAGCCGGACTTCTTCCCGAGCCGGTCCCGCAGCGCCGAGTGCAGGCGACTGTGTAAATCCGCGGGCAAAGGAATAGGCTCAGAATCGCAGAGAATCTCGATGCTCTTCTTCGTCTGATCGAGAATCATTGTGCAGTCTTCACAGTGGGAGAGATGCCGCTCGAGTTCCTGCTGGATCGCGGGCTCCAGCTCTCCGTCGATGTAATTCGACAACTCGCGGATGACACCTTTGCAGTTCACTGGGGTGCCCCTTGCCGGAAGTGGCGGTTGAATTTTTCGCGAAGTTTGAGGCGCGCCCGGAGTAAACGCGACTTCACATTCGGCACCGAAATTCCCAGCGCGTCGGCGGTCTCTTGCGTCGTGAGCTCCTCAATATCCCTAAGGACCAGTATGATCCGGAATTCGGGTTCCAATTTTTCCAACACATCGGCCATCAGAGCCTGCAACTCGGCTTGTGCATACTCGCGCTCAGGGTTGGGCCGCCAGTCTTCGAGCTCCCGCGGCATCAAGTCATTGTCCCCTTCGACCGGTTCATCGAGAGAGACCTGCCCGGGCCGGCGTTTCCGCAATCGCATCAGGGCTTCGTTGGCCGCGATGCGCACCAGCCATGTGTAGAAACGGGAGTCTTGGTGAAATCCATCGAGGTGAGCGTAGGCCTTCAAGAAAGCGTCCTGCATCGCGTCTTCGGCATCTTCACGATTCCCGGTGATATTTTTGGTGAGGCGCAAGATCTTGCTTTCGTAGCGATTCACCAGCTCTTCAAACGCCGCCACGTCACCACCCTTGGCGGAGCTCACGAGCAGGTGCTCGTCTTCGCGCACGACAGACGAGGGCAGACGATGTGGATTGGCCGCACTCAAACCGCGCTATCCCCTAGACAGCCGAAACGAATGAATCTGGCCAAAACTATAGCATCGAGGGTTCGCGTGCGCCCACTGGCACCGACTTGCCCCTGTTTGGATGAGGAGGGGGCAGGCCGGGATTCAGAAATCTGGGCCATGTTTTCCCACTGCTCGCGCCCTATCTCCCGGCTTCGCCTGACTTTGCACCGCCCAGGTACCGTGCCCTCGCGCCCGAGTATATTGCCTCAAGGTCAAGCAGTGTCAGAAAGTCGATCGTTTTGAATGCCCGGTCGATCGCCGGAATCCCACAGATGCGGGCGCCGATCGAAAGATAGGCGCGAAGGAGCTTCGGTGGCCTTAGGTCACTGCGAAGCGAACCGTGTTCGTCAACCGGAAGTTCGAATGCAGGCAGAGGCACCGTTTGCAGGGACGGCTCAACCAGAAAATCCTGTAACTGAGAGTAAATCACCAAGCCCTCGCTCGGCGACTGCGATGTTAGGGACGAACATCCCACGAGATAGCGAGCGCGTCGCTCCTGTGCGTACGCGCCGATTCCGCGCCATAACAGCGTGAGCACCTCGAAGGAGCGGTGATCGCGATGAATGCACGCGCGCCCGAGCTCCACCAGCTTTCCGCGCAGTGGCTCGTACGGAGTGAAATCGAATTCCCGTGCACTGTAGTAGCCAAGATTCCGCCCCGCGGCGATCCCCGTCTGCAGGCGATACGTTCCTACGATTTGGCCGTTTCTCGTGTCTTCAATCAGCAGGTGGTCGCAAATCTCGTCGAATTCATCTCGTTCATACCCATCCCGGTAGGCCGATTCCGGCCCTTCGCCTAGTTCGAGATTGAATACGAGAAACCGCAGCCGGAACGCGCCTTCAAGATCCTCGCGTGTTTCGGCAAAACGCATCCGATAGGAACGCGCTTCGGCTTTAAGGAATGAGTTCCGATTCGGCGCAATCAGCACCGCCGGTTCTACGCTGGACGTCGCCAATCTGGTTGTCACTTCGTCCGCCACGAGGTTCCCGCTCTCGCCGGGCAAAGCCCGGAGAACTGACTCTTCGTGCGATACGCGCGGCCGCAAAAAGTGACAGAGAATCCCACGTTCTTTGTGAAACTTTTCGAGGTTTTCTCCCTCTCACTTCTGACGGCTTCCGCCGCAATTGCGACTAGCTCAAGGAGTTTCCGAATGAGTGCTGCATCAACCACGGCCATGGCCCTGCGGGAGTTTCCCCGAACGGACGAAACACCAAACCACGCAGACGAGCTGATTCGAGCGACCGAAGACGTCTTATCGCAGGGCTTGACCCTACTTTTCGAGCTGGAAGACGCGACCTACTCGAGAACCGCGGAGGCCCCGTTCCACGCCTCCATCGGTGGACACTATCGCCATGTGCTCGAACATTTTGAAAGTTTCATCAAGGGACTCCGCGCGGGCGAGATCAATTACGACGCTCGCGAACGAAATTTGCGGATGCAGAGCGAAGTTACGAACGCAAGCGTCGCCACCTGTGACATGTTGCGTGCGCTCAGGCGCTGTTCGGCGGAGACGCTGTCTCGCAACTGTAAGGTGATTAACAGCCTCGGGTATGGCTCTTCGCAGCCCGTCTCCATGGACTCCAACATCGGGCGCGAGTTGGCCTATTGCATCGGGCATGCCATTCATCACTACGCAATCATCCGACTCCTCTGCCACGAACTCGGCGTTTCTGTTCCCGCTGAATTTGGTGTGGCGCCGTCCACGCTCAAGCACCGCGCGGCAGCCGCGAGCTGACGTGTTTCCGATCTCCATTCACAGTGAAGGATCGCTCGCATTGGCGCTTGCCATCGTGCTCGGAGCGTTCGTCTCAGAAGACGGCGCAACGATTACGGCCGCAACCCTCACGGCGACGGCTACGCTTGATCCCACACTCGCATTTGTCAGCGCCTTTGCCGGTCTGTGGTTTGGCGACCTTGGCGTGTATGCCCTGGCCCGCGTCGGCGGTCCTGCCCTCTTGCGCCGAGAGTGGTTCCAAAAGTGGTTTGCTGCCCCCGTGGCCGGCTCCGCCATTGGCGTGAACGACGGGCGCTTGGGCCTCGCGGTCAGTCGATTCTTTCCCGGTACGAGGGTTCCCGCCTACCTCTCCGCAGGCTTTCGCCGCATGCCCGCGCTCGTTTTTGCTGCGATCACGGCAGTCTCCGCGTTCGTTTGGGCAATCCTCGTTTTTGCCGCGATCCGGCTCGCCCCTTCTCGCAGCGAAGCCGTCGAACGGCACGCGAGCGAAGCAGCGCTCTTGGGATTGACGCTTTTTCTCATGCTTCATGTTTGGCGCAAGTGGGGCGCGATCGCCCGCCGCAAGATCGCCGTCGCAGCCATGCTTCTCGTCAAATGGGAATTCTGGCCGGCATGGCTCTTCTACTCCCCGGTCATACTCTTTTGCCTGTGGCTCGGTCTTCGTCACCGCGGATTCGCTCTTCCGGCCATCGCCAATGTAAATCAGAAAAACGGCGGCATCATCGGCGAATCGAAGATCGCCATTCTCGAAGAACTCTTGAGGACATCGCCGGAATCGACCGCCGAGACGTATTTGATACCGCCAGGCACACCCGAGGAGAGACTTGCGAACGTTCAGAAACTCTTCGAAGAGAAGGCTCTCCGTTTTTCCTTTGTGCTCAAACCCGACGTGGCACAGCGCGGAGCCGGCTTTCGCAAAATCGAATCCTTCGAGCAGGCGAGGCAGTATCTCGCTGCCGTATCGCTTCCGCTCATTCTGCAACGCTATGCGCCTGGGCCCCAGGAAGCCGGCATCTTCTATTACCGCTTCCCACAAGAAGAGACGGGCCATATTTTCGCTATCACCCGAAAGCGATTTCCCTTCGTCGTGGGTGACGCATGCCACACCGTGAGAGAACTCATCGAACGCGATTCTCGCGCCCGTCTCATTGCGGAAACCTATCTCGAACGGTTTGCGACAAGCGCCGACGATGTCCTTCCCGCGGGAGAACGACTTCGACTCGTCGAGGCCGGCAATCATAGCCAGGGATGCATCTTTGCGGATGGCAACGACCTTCACTCCGAGAAGCTTTGCGCCGCCATCGACCGCATCAGCCGCAAACTGCCGGGCTTTTTCATTGGCCGCTACGACGTGCGCTACGAGAGCGATGAGGAGCTTCGCCTAGGCCAAGGCTTCACGATAGTGGAACTCAATGGAGCCGGGTCGGAAGCTACCAACATTTATGACGAGCGCAATACTCTCTGGTCGGCCTATGTCACGCTCTATCGCCAGTGGTCGCTCGTCTATCGTATCGGTGCCGCGAACCGCGACCGTGGTTACCGACCGCCGTCCCCTCTTGCTGTTTTTCGAGACTGGAACGTTTTCGCGCGGGAGGCGCTTCAGCTTCCCATTCCGACTGAACGTTATGTGCACTCTTACGTTTCTCCCAAGATCAGACGGCTACTTGGCTGGAATGAATCGCGACGAGCTGCGGACTCGTCCGGTTGCGTCTCCGCCGCAAGTTCGCAAGAGCGGTGGAAGAGAGACCTTGTATCCAACCGAACCAGCCGGCGGAACGTGGATCGCTTGCAATCAGCGTGGCGTTCTGCTGGCGCTGCTCAATTGGAACGACATCGAACTCCATCACATAGGTAAAAAAACGAAAAGCCGTGGTTTCGTAATTCCAACGCTCATCGGCGGACAGAACCTCGCTGCGGTGGTATCCAGCTTCGAACGAATACCGCTTGACGGCGTCCTGCCGTTTCGATTGTTCGGCTTCTCCCCGGGCGAAACTAGCGCGGTCCTCTGGCGCTGGGATGGAATGTGGAAGAACCTGCAGGCTCTGCCATGGTCTCGCGGCCACTGGTTCTCCTCAAGCCTCTCTGACCGGGCGGCTGAGCAACAGCGGGGAGTCGCCTGCGGGGCCGCTGCCTCAGAGCCCGGCTTCGGGACGTCCGAGTCACTGCGGCTTTTACACGCTTCTCACAGCCCTGCCGCAGGTCCCTTTTCGGTTTGCGTCCACCGGCCCGACGCGGCCACCGTAAGCTACACTGAAATAATCTGCCGAGAAGAGTCGCTGCTCATGCGGTACGTGACGGGAAATCCCTGCCGCAAACCGCAACCACAAGAGATTTCTAAGAGCCTTCTCGGCCGCGACGATTCGAGCCAGGTTGCCTGAAACTTTTTGGCGCGACGACGCTCTTACACCTTGTCGCCGTTTCTACCTCTCGCATAATCGGGAGAATCCGTGAAGGACACAGGGGTTTTCATAACCGGAGCCAAGGGAGGACTCGGAACATTCGTCACACAGAAGTTCCTGGCGACCGGTGCGACCGTCATCGGCGCTTCCCGCAGCATCGCGAAAGAAGACTTTCCCGCCCCCAATTTTACCCCGCTCTCTGTTGATTTTACCCGTGCCGTCGCGGTTCGTGAGGCCATCGAATCGACCGTTGCGCGCGCAGGCAAGCTCGATGTTCTGGTGCATGTTCTCGGAACATCGAGC
>Ga0247669_1000686_pt1 | contig 12332 bp, 8 predicted proteins | sample CNK10_metaG_FD_182734 | JGI IMG/M metagenome (GOLD analysis project Ga0247669, IMG submission 182734) | Soil microbial communities from Purdue University Martell Research Forest, Indiana, United States - CNK10 | ecosystem: Environmental > Terrestrial > Soil > Temperate forest > Bulk soil | place...
TAGGTCTTCGATAGACCGCGCACCTGAATCAGACTGTTTCCGGTTCCGTTACCGTCCACTCGAATCATTTTTTGGCGCTCCTATTTTTTGATCTGCACAGCCTGCCCGTCTTGCAGATTGGCGGGTCCTTTCAGAACCACGGAATCTCCAGCCACAACCCCGGACATGATTTCGGTTTGATCCCCCAGCTTGTTTCCTATAGCTACCGCACGTCGTTCCAGCCGGTCGTTTTTCACCAGGAATACAATCTTCTTCCCGTTGTCGTCATGTACGGCCTCGCTCGGCAACAACGCTGTCACCGCTGGCAATTTCGCTTCGCCCTTCCGTATCATTGGCTCGTCGCCTAAAAACGTGACCTTAATGCCCATATCCGGCAAAATTCGCGGATCCAGTTTGTCGAATGAAATGCGAACTTTCACTGTGGCCTTCTGACGGTCTGCGGTCGGGATTACCGTGCGCACGTGGCTGGGAATCTCCCAATTGGGGTAAGCATCCAAAATCGCGGTGACCTTCTGTCCGTCCTTCACGCGTGCGATGTAGGACTCATTGACGTCCACTTCAATTTCGTTGGATTTCATGTCTACCACGGTGGCGATACCCGTGCGTGTGAATCCGCCGCCCGCGGAGATCGGAGAGACCATCTCTCCCACCTGCGCATCCTTGGAGACGACGATCCCGTCATACGGCGCGGTGATCACACAATTTTCCACGGCCTGCTGCGCTTCACGAATCCGGGCTTCGGAGGACTGCACTTGCTGCCGCGCCAACTCAATTTTGGCCTTCAGGCTATCCGCGGCGGCGCCTGAGGTATCCAATTGCTCCTGGGACTGTACGCCGGCCTTGCGGAGCTCCTGGGCGCGGCGCAGCTGAATTTCCGCGAGGCGCAACTGCACCTGAAGATCCGCGATGGCGGCTTGCGAAGCGTTTCGATCCGCTTTGGCAGAATCCAGTACCCTGCGCGCGTCTGAGTCATCGAGCGTCGCAAGCAGCTGCCCTTGATGCACGTGCGTCCCTTCGTCGAAAAATACCCCCGTAACTCGGCCAGTAATCTTCGCGGCGATGGTCGCCCTCCGCCGCGGCGTCACATATCCGCTCGCATTCAAAATTGCCTCGCGGCCCCCTGCTTCCGCTTTCTGAGCCGCTACCACTTCCACCGTCGGAGTCTGATTCCGAAATGCATAAGCCAATCCCGCGATGATGACCACTGCACCGAGCGCCGCCGAAGCGTAGCTCAGCAGCTTCCCCGTCTTGCCGCCGGAGCGGTGGCTATCCTGAATCCGCAGCGACCCAAGATCCGTCTTCGCGTGAATTTCTGTCGTCGCCATTACTTCCCTGCTCTCCGCTCGAAAAGCTCCACACTTGCGTTTACGTCGTTGCTCTTGGAAAGATTACGGAAAGGGTTGCCTTTTCTGCTTTTCATTCTAACCCGCTTCGGCGCCCTTGTGCCGCTCCGCGGGCCTCTCGCCAGATTTTTCCTGAGTTCATGCTCCGGTGCCCCAGTAGGCCGTCCGGCGCTTTGCGGCGAATCGGCTCTCAGGTATACTCTTTCTGTCGCCAATTATCTTAGTCCGTGAGATAATTAGCTGTCAAGACAAAATGCGCCAGTTAAATTGCACCGCACAGCTGCCAAGACCTGCTTCGTCCCGCAAACGCAATGCTTTGATCCTTCGCGTCGGGATGGAACTCGGCCGCGAGCTCAGCACCACCTCCATCTTTTTTCACCAAGCCATCGCCGGTAAATTGGGCCTCAATGTTACTGATACCAGATGCTTTGAATTGATGTCCCGTTATTCGCAGGGACCTCTCACCGCCGGAGACCTCGCCCGCGCCACCGGTTTGACCACCGGTGCCGTCACCGGCATCCTCGACCGCCTTGAAAAAGCCGGCCTCGTCGAACGCTATCGCAACGCCATCGACCGTCGCAAAGTCTTTGTCCGCCCACGCCTGGAGGCCTTGCAACGAATCGGCCGCCTCTACGAAGGCCTCGCTACCGCCTCTCTCAAGCACGCCTCCAGCTATTCGACCAAGGAGCTCGAATTGATCAAGGACTATCTGGAGGGCAGTCTTCAAGTCCTTCGCGAGCAAAGCGCCAAGCTCACTCGGTAACGGCACACCTCAACTCCCCCACTGCCTGGAACAAAGCTCTCGTGCCTTAGCCACGCTGGAAGCCCACTGCCTTCCGCAGGCGCTCAGATCTCGAGAATTGCCCACTCCCAGTTCCCTCTTGACACCAACTCACCCCCCAAAGTAAAGTTCCGCTCGAGCAAAACTGCGAGTTTTGTGAGTAGCGCCAGCATCCTCTTGGCGTTATTTCTTTCGGCCTAGAATTTCATGCGCTAAGTCTCATAGCCGCAAGCAGTGCACTCAGACCTCGAACTGGATAGAAAGATAACAAAACAAATCACTTGTAAATCCTTTAGAATCACATCTTTTGCAGACCCACACACTCTAAACCATTTCGTTTCACATCTTTGCAAAAAGCCACGGGTGGGGTACGTGCCTCTGTCAAAATCTCACTCGCCAGCTTGTTCGCAAGTGAGACGAGAAATCCCAGGATCGAACGTCTTGGCATTCAACCGCCCGGCGAGACTCGCCCTAAACTAAGCTTAGAGAACGGTTTAGAAGTATGTTTGCAGGGCAATCCGAATGCGCGTTATGCTGGCATCTCTAACGGGAGCCCGCCTACATGTTGAATATCTGGAAAGACATCCAGTACGCCTTCCGCACGCTCGCAAAGAACCCCGGGTTCGCCCTCATTGGCATTGTAACCCTCGCCCTGGGTATGGCGGTCAATACCACCCTTTTCAGCGTGATCAACGGTTTCCTGCTCCGGCCTCTTCCCGTCCCGCATCCAGAGCAAATCACGGTGCTCTCCTTGCAACAATCCTCCCTACCCGGAGCTCGCCGCTTCTCTTATCCTGACTTCGAGGATTTTCGGACTCAGACCGAATCCTTCAGCGATATTTTCGCATTTCGCGTGGCGCTCGTCGCCGTCGCCGTGGACCAAAAGGCCGACCACTGCATTATCAGCCGCGTTTCGAGCAATTTCTTTTCGGCCCTCGGGATCCAGCCCGCGTACGGACGCCTAATCCTGCCCTCGGAAGGGCGGACACCGGGCGCTGATCCCATCGTTGTGCTGGGATATTCATACTGGCGCAAGCGATTTGCTGGAGATCCCGATGTTGTCGGCAAGAAAGTGGAAGTGAATGGCCACCCCTTTTCCGTCGTGGGCGTGGTCCCCAAGGAATTTCATGGCACCTACTCTGTCTTGGATATGGATGCTTACGTACCGTTCAGCGCGGAATCCAGCGAGGATCCCGACAATCCGATTCAAAAGGTTTGGGAGAGCCGGGGGTCTCGCTCACTCACTCTCATGGGCAGGCTCAAACCCGGCGTGACGATCAGCAAGGCTGAAGCCACTCTAAACGTAGTCGCTCAGCGCATCGCACAGGCACATCCAGACACTGAGAAGGGGCTCACAGTTCAGGTGTACCCGGAAAAACTGGCACGGCCGGAACCTGACCCTCAGAATCCTGTTCCTGTCGCGGCCATTGCTTTCATGGCGATGGCTGGGCTCGTCCTTCTCGTGGCCTGCTTCAACATCGCCAACGTCCTCCTGGTGCGAGCCACCGTCCGGCAGCGCGAGATGGCCATCCGCGCCGCTTTGGGCGCCGGACATGGCCGTCTTGTCCGGCAATATCTCACGGAAAGTCTGTTGCTCGCGTTCCTCGGAGGCGGCGCCGGCCTGCTCCTGGGCTCCTGGACCGCAGGGCTTCTTGGCTCCCTGCGCCTCGGGACCGACCTTCCCATTCAATTCGATTTCCGTCCGGATGCGCGGGTGTATCTGTTCGCGCTGGCCGCGGTCTTGCTAACTGGACTTGTAGTGGGGATTATGCCCGCTCTTCGCGCGGCACGCACGGATGTAATCACTGTACTGCATGAAGGCGGACGTGGCTCATCTTCGGGCCCGCGACGCCAATTGGCGAGAAATGCTCTGGTTGCAGCGCAAGTGGCTGGGTCGATGGTGTTGCTGGTCGTCGCGGGGCTCTTTGTCCGCAGTCTGGAAAAGGCCCAACAGATCAATCTCGGTTTCAACCCCGATCACGTTCTAAATCTGTCCGTGGACGTGCAACAGATCGGATACAAGGAACCGCGCGGCCGCGAATTCTTCCGCGAAATCGAGAGCCGCATTCGTGCTCTGCCCGGGGTGGAATCCGTGGCACAGGCTTTTACGATTCCCCTCGGCTACATCAGCTCGGGCGATCGCATCTGGATTGAGAACCATCCTCTTGACCCCGGTCAGCAGCCGGCCGAGGTCGCCTACAACATGGTTACGTCGGGATACTTGGACACTTTGCAGATTCCACTGCTTCGCGGGCGAAAATTCGCGGACGCCGATGGTGAAAAAGGTCCCGGCGTGGCCATCATCAACCAATCCATGGCCAAGAAATTCTGGCCAACCGAGGATGCCCTCGGCCAACGATTCAGCACGAAGGGCGCCAATGGGCCGTTTGTGCAAATTGTCGGAATCGTTCAGGACGGAAAATACCAGAACGTGGCCGAAGATCCCCAGCCTTTCTTTTATCTGCCTCTCGATCAAAGTTACATGTCCATGCGCACAATCCACGTCCGCACTTCCGTGCCGCCGGATTCACTGGCGCTTCAGATCGAATCGCAAATCCACGACCTCGCACCCGACCTCCCCGTCACGCAGGTGCAGACGATGACCGAATCTCTTCAAGGCGCGAACGGCTTTTTCTTCTTCCGCTTTGGAGCGCAATTGACGGCCACCATGGGCTTTCTCGGCCTGATTCTAGCCGTCGTCGGAATCTATAGCGTGGTCTCCTACGCCGCCGTTCAGCGTACACAAGAGATCGGCATTCGCATGGCTATGGGCGCCGCTCCTCACGACATCTTGAAGATGGTCTTGCGGCAAGGACTTGGGGTGGTCGGGGTTGGACTGGCCCTGGGCTTGGTTGTTGCTCTGGCCGGCACGCGCGTAATGGGAAGCCTCTTCTTGGGCATCAAACCCACCGATCCACTCACGTTTATAGTGGTGGTGCTGTTGCTCACGGGGATTGCTCTTTTCGCTTGCTGGATTCCTGCGTATCGCGCGACGCGCATCGATCCTCTTGCAGCCCTGCGCTACGAGTAATCGCTTTTGCTTGCAGCGACGCCCCTGCACGGATACCCGTGCACCGCGCCTACTGCTATCCCACTTTGGCTTGACCCTCGGCTAAAAAAGAAGAGGCCCGGTCCGATTTCTCGGACCGGGCCTTTCCAACTGCCGCGCCCTATGCCGCCATCTGCTTTGTCATTGGCACGGTCTTGATTTCGATTTTCTTTGGCAGCGCCACGGCGGCCACTGGCGCCGTGATCTCCAGCACTCCGTTCACGAATTCAGCGTTGATTTTTTCGGTGTTCACGCCCTCGGGCAATTCCAGCGTCCTTTCGAACTTCCCGTAGGCTAACTCCTCGTGGAAATACTCCGCTTCCTTGGTCTTCTTTTCCACTTTCCGCTCGCCAGCGATGGTCAGAACATTCCGCTCCACGCTGACATGAACTTCCTTCGGATCGATTCCGGGCAAAGAAACCCTGCAAACATATTTCTTGGCCTCTTTATCAACAAAGGTCTCGATCGCTGGCATGAAGTTGAATCCCGTCAACTGGGCTGCTTCTTCCTTGCCCCACGGTTTTACCGTCAGCATCCGGTTGAAAATCTTGTCGAATTCACGCCGGACATCGAACAGATCCTCAAACAAGTTGTCCCGTACAATCAGGTTTGTCATCTCTTTCCTCCTCAGTCAGCAACTCATTCATTCTTGGATCGCTGCAAGTTCAAAATCGGGGCGGCAGCTGGGGCCTCAGTAATTCCGGCCGTGAACGGCCGGTGCGTCGCAACGTCTGGCGCTTCTTCTATGCTTGGTGCCCAGCTGCCACCCCAGGCAGAAGGAAGCCCGCTACCGCGAAGGTCTGTCCTAACGCGTCTTCTTAGACGACGCGCGATAACTGGAGCTGCTGAGCCCTCCGTCGTTCCACCTTCTCCCGGCTTTGGCAGCTCAATTTCATTCGCGGTCTCTTTCCTTCTACGCTTCGGTTGTAGTCTTCCGAAGCGGTAAATTCGGTGATGCCTGGCACATGTCTGCGTGTCGAGCCTCACGTGGTTTCGCCTATTCGGACGCACCTTCGCCCTTGCGCCGGTGGAACCATTTCCTCAATTTCTGTGCCAGGCTTGCAAACTTCCGGGTAACCTTTTCCTTAGTCGTTCTTCCCTCGAAGAGTACACAACGTGTCCTACGAGCATCTCCGCCGCAGCAGTCGCATCCCCAAGGAACTCGCTATCCTTCTGACCGGAAGCGACATGGACGGCAAGGGCTTTTCGGAAATGACCAAGACCGTCCTTCTCAGCCGCCACGGTGCAGGCATTATTTCGACCTATAAGCTCTCCGCTGAGCAAGAGATCATCATTCGGTACCTCGACACCAACAAAGAGGCCCTTGTCCGCGTGGTCGGCCGCATCGGTTCCGAAGGCGAGATCTACACCTACGGCGTCGCCTTTGTAGACACTTCCCAAATCGACTTTTGGGGCATCGACTTTGCGCCTGTCTCCGAAAAGGACAAACAAGCCCGCCGCGTGCTCCTCGAATGCGGGAACTGCAAACAGCGCGAGACCGTGGACCATAGCGACGTCGAGTCGGACGTCCTGATCATCAACGAGGGCATCGTTCGCTTTTGCAAACAGTGTGGCGACTCAACTCTTTGGAAACGGGCCTCAGAAGCGCGTGAGGAGCCGAATGTACTGGTTGCCGCCGGCCGAGACGCAACAATTGCCACTTCCACCCAATCCACAAAAAATGCGAGCAAGCCATTTGCGCCAACCGGACAAGCGGGTTCGACAGTCACCACTCCTCAGGAACCCAAAGCCACGACCTCTGTGCCATTGGACAACCGCCGCAAACACCCGCGCACCAGGGTCAGCTACAAAGCTTGCGTGCGGAGGTCTGGCTTCACGGACGACGTCGTCACCTGCGAAGACATGTCCAAGGGCGGCATCTGTTTCAGGAGCCGTAAGCAGTATTTTGAGCGGACCAATATCGAAGTCGCTGTTCCCTATTCGCCAGGGGGCAACGCCATTTTTGTCCCGGCGGAAATCGCCTGGGTCGTTGAGATTACCAAAGACAAGCTCTATAAGTGTGGCGTCGCCTATCGCCGCACTGGCAAACCCTCCTAATTCTCCCTGCGTATCGAAGAACGGGTTTCTCGGCGGCTTTCCCGCCGACCATGCCGCAATTCGACGCGAAGCCCTATACAATAGAAAGACGCAGAGCCAAGCGAACCGCGGAGACGCGAGCGGTCATCTGTGAGGGCAATGGCAGAGTCCAACTATTCGCGAAACGTACTTCGCTTAACAGCCCTCTTGGTTTGCTTCCCATTTTTCTTGCCAATCAGGGCCCGGGCGCAGGATCAGGGCGAAGGCGTCATTCGGGTGGGCGTGAACCTCGTTCTGCTCGATGCGACCGTCAAGACCAAGGCCGGCCAGATTATGGTCGATCTGAAAAAAGATGACTTCGAAGTGCGCGAGGACGGCGTCGTTCAAAAGCTGGAAGTCTTCAGCCGCGACGCATTGCCCATCAACGTTGCACTCGTACTCGATCTGAGCGATTCGATTGGTCCATTCCTCGGCCCATTGCGTGACGCCGCCAACACCGCTCTCGCCGCGCTTAAACCGGATGACGAGGTGGCGCTCTTCACTTTTTCGACCGAAGCCGAATTGCGCGTGCCGTTCACGAAAGACAAGGCCACGCTTGCCGAGCAGATCGACACGTTTCACGCAGGCGGCGCCACGAATATTAATGACGGCATTTTTCTTGCCTCCCAGTATCTCCTCAAGCTCCCGCCCAAAGGCCGCCGCGTCATCATTCTCATTAGCGATGACGTAGGCACCGATGCCGGTGGACAAGGCACGCACGATATCGTCACCGAAGCCATCGCAGCCGACGCCGTCCTCTATAACCTAAAAATTCCCGGCTACAATCCGCCGCAAACTCTTTTCGCCGCCAGCATGATCCCCGGCCTCGTCAACATTCGTAAAGTTGCGGATCAGACTGGGGGCGAAATCTTTGACGTTCAAGACGTCGCGCATCTCGACAGTGTTTTCCACGCCCTTATCGACCGAATCAAAACACGCTACACGCTGGGCTACTACACCAACGCCACCGCGGCGCTCGGCACACCTCACAAGCTCGACGTTCGCCTGGCAACATCCTTCGGCAAAAAGAACCGCGACTACCTCGTTCTTTCCAAGTCGGGCTTCTATGTCCATTGAAAATCGCAAGAAAGAGAGGAGCAATTTTCCCTGTTGACATCCCACAGGGCATTCGAGATACTCCTGTGGTTAGGCCACAGGAAGATGACAGTGCCGCTGATTGGCGGCTCACAGCGGGCTGCAGAGCAAGGAGGACGAGATGATCGCCTGGATTAAAGCGATTACTTCACGCACTCGCGCGTGGCTTTCACCCGGCAATACGGATCAAGAGTTCGCGCGCGAACTCGATTCTCATCTCGAACTGCTTACGGAGGAAAATGTACGGCGAGGTATGCCCGCGGAAGAAGCCCGGCGCGCCGCCCGGCTCCGGCTGGGAGGCCTCACGCAGCTGAAAGAAACCAACCGCGAACTTCAGGGCCTGCCGTTCCTCGAGACTTTCCTGCAGGATGCGCGTTACGCCATGCGCATGCTGCGAAAGAATCCCGGCTTCACCGCCGTTGCCGTACTCACGCTGGCGCTCGGCATCGGCGCCAACACCGCTATTTTCAGTGTCGTTTACGCAGTGCTTTTGAAGCCGCTGCCGTATGCGCAGCCAAACCAACTCTTCAACGTGTTCGAAGTGCAATCCCAGGCGGGGGTCAAGGGAACCGGTTGGTCCTATGCGAACTTTGCGGAAGTTCGCGAACAGAATCACGCTTTTATCGACATGGCTGGAAGCCAGCAACACCAACTCACGTTGACAGGCACAGGCGAGCCATCGGTCGTCAACACGTCGGTCATAACCCCGGAACTATTCTCGCTCTTCGGCGCGAGGCCTCTTATGGGACGTGTGTTTTTCTCAGAGGACGGCAAACCCGGGGCGCCGGCCGTCGTCATTCTCAGCGAGAATCTCTGGCGGGGTTCTTTCGGCGCAGATCCAAACATCATCGGAAGCTCCATTAACCTAGACAAGCGCACTTTCACCGTGGTTGGAATCATGCCTGCCGCGTTTCGCTTTCCTGCTGTCTCACAAAGCGAGCAAGTCTGGATCCCCCTGGTCCAGGATCCGCTCTTCAGCAGTTGGATGGATCGGAGGGGAGGCCATTGGCTTCAAGTTACCGGACGATTGAAGCCAGGTGTTTCCATGACCCAGGTTCAAGCGGAACTCGATGCCATTAGTGCGAGGTTGGGCAAAGAATTTCCCGCCGAGAACGACGGCTGGGGGATCCGCATGGTTCCGCTGCAGCAAATGATCGTCGGCAAGGTGAAGTCGGCGCTTCTTGTGCTTCTGGGCGCCGTCGGCCTTGTGCTGCTCATCGCCTGCGCCAATATCGCCAACTTACTACTCACGCGGGCCACTTCTCGCGCGCGCGAAATTGCCGTTCGAACGACGCTGGGCGCCGGGCGAGCCCGGATTGTTCGCCAGTTGCTCAGTGAGACCGCCGTGCTCGGTTTGCTTGGCGGATTGGCTGGAATCGCTCTTGCTTACTTGGGCGTCCAAGGCCTGAGTGCGCTCCTGCCGCCAGATTTACCGCGAGTGAATGCCGTTCGCGTTGACAATCTCGTCTTAGGCTTTGCGCTTCTGCTTTCCGCCGTCGCGAGCTGCGTGTTTGGTTTGGCCCCGGCCTTGTTCGCCGCGAATTCCAATTTACAGTCGAGCCTTCGCGAAGGCGGCGGCCGCTCCGGCGAGAGCCGCAACCGCCGCCGCACGCGCAGTTTCCTGGCGGCAGGAGAAATTGCTCTCGCCATGGTGTTGCTGGTAGCCGCGGGGTTGCTGCTTCGAAGCTTTTCCAAACTCATGTCCGTCAGCCCGGGATTTGATGTCCAGCACGTCATCCAAGCCGATATCTCCCTGCCTCGATTTCAGTATTCCACGCCGCAGCAGTGGGCCGCCTTTTCCGACGAGTTGCTCGCACGAATTCAGGCTCAGCCTGGATTGCAGAATTCCGCCGTGGCTGTTCCCAGGCCGATCGGCGACGGCTTCGTTAACCTGGGATTCGATATTGTCGGAAGTCCAGCTTCCTCGGCGAGTGCATCAAGGACCGCGAACTATGTTTCAGTCAGTCCGGGCTATTTTCGCGTTATGGCGATTCCGCTGCTCGCCGGACGCCTCTTCAACCTGCACGACGTCATGTCCGCGCCCCGCGTTGCGTTAATCAGCGAGGCTTTGGCGCGGCTCTACTTCCCAAATCAAATACCCCTGGGAAAGCAGCTCACCTTCGGTTTTCCTCCAGATAGCGGAGCCGCGCGCGAAATCGTCGGGATCGTAGGTAATGTGCGAGACGTTGCGCTGGGTCAGGATCCTGGGCCGATGATGTATGTGCCATACGCGCAATCGCCTTTTTGGGGCGCGAATCTGGTCGTGAAGAGCACGTTGAGTCCATCCAGCGTCGCCACCGCCATTCGTCAAGAAGTGCAAAAAATCGACAAAGATCTGCCTGTGACGGAGGTCGCGAAGATGCCCGACGTTATCGACGCTTCCGTGGCTCAGCCAAGGTTTCGCACACTGCTGCTGGGCGTCTTCGCGGTGATGGCGCTCCTGCTTGCCGCGACCGGAATTTTTGGCGTGATTTCCTATTCGGTGTCGCGCCGGACGAACGAGATCGGGATTCGCGTCGCGCTCGGCGCTTCGCGCAACACCATCTTCCGAATGGTTTTACGCGAAACTCTAGTCCTGACGATTGTAGGCATGGCCGTTGGAATCCCTTGCACACTCGTGGCTTCTCGTCTTCTCGGCCACATGCTCTTCGAAGTTTCGCCCAATGACCCCGCCACGCTCGCCGTCGTCACTGCCGGTCTTGCCGCCGTGGCGGCGCTCGCCGGATACATCCCCGCCCGCCGCGCCATGCGTGTCGATCCCATGGCCGCCCTGCGATACGAATAGGGCGGCGTGTCCGTGTATAGCCTGCGGAAGATTTGGGCTTGTTCCCTCTCGGTGCACTCCAAAAAAAAGAGAAACAGAGCGAGCGCTGCCGCGTCTAGCTACTATAACGTTTAACGACATAGTATGGCGTACGACGATATATCGTAGAAACGGGCAGTTTCCACTCAGGTGGCAATGCCTGTTAAAGTTTCTTGAGGAGGCCTGGCATGCAAAAGATCTCTGCTCTAGTGTTCGCCGCGTTGCTCGCCGGCGCGGTTGCCCTGCGCGCAGTTCACACAGCGTCTGCTCGCACCGCGGATTCAGCTAAGCCGTCCCGCGCAGAATTCACCTCGGCAGGCGAACTCGTACGTCCAGAAGGGTATCGTCGCTGGGTGTACGTCTCCTCCGGTTTCGGAATGAGCTACAATCCGTCGGCGGGAGGGAATGGTGCTCCGGCTTTTACAAATGTTTTCGTGGCCCCTGAGGCATTCGATTTTTTCCAATCCAACGGAACGTGGCCGAACAAGACCATGTTCGTTCTCGAAATTTACGGCTCGACTTCCCGGGGCTCGATCAACGTAAAAGGCAGCTATCAGGAAGCACTCGCCGGCCTGGATGTCGAAATCAAGGATGAGGAGCGCTTCCCCGATAAGTGGGCTTATTTCAATTTCGATGATTCCGCGAAAACAGCGAGCGCCACGACTCCAGGCAAAAATGCCTGTTGGACCTGCCACGAACAAAACGCCGCCGTGGAACACTCCTTCGTTCAGTTCTATCCAGAGTTGTTGAAAGTGGCGCGGGCAAAAGGAACCATCAAACCCACAGCGCATCGCGAGGGGAAAAAATAAGTCTCCGGGGCGGAGTTGTTTTCGAAATTCTCGAGGATAGCTGCTTGCCCGGACACTGGCATTGAGACAAACTCGGAATCGGTTCCAGCATCCCATTCCGCTGGAAGCTTTCCGAGGAGGTCTTGATGCACCGCGCGATCCTATGCTTCTTGCTGCTGATTCCCTTCTCCGCTGCCGCACAAGAGTCCAAGATACAAGTCCCGTTGGCGTCGAAGACTCAAGAGGAGCCTAAGGAGCGGCTGCGCATTGGTGTGGCGCTGGAAGGAGGCGGCGCGCTCGGACTGGCGCATATCGGTGTGCTCGAATGGTTCGAACAGCACCATATTCCAGTGGACTATGTTGCCGGAACGAGCATGGGCGGCCTCATCGGAGGATT
>Ga0247669_1000691_pt1 | contig 12255 bp, 9 predicted proteins | sample CNK10_metaG_FD_182734 | JGI IMG/M metagenome (GOLD analysis project Ga0247669, IMG submission 182734) | Soil microbial communities from Purdue University Martell Research Forest, Indiana, United States - CNK10 | ecosystem: Environmental > Terrestrial > Soil > Temperate forest > Bulk soil | place...
TTGAACGGGACGGCTCCCGTAAGGGCCTGGAAGCCGAGCACCGCGAGGGAGTACTGGTCGCTCTGCGGTCCGGTGCGGCGGCCGGCGCATTGCTCTGGGCTCATGAACGGCGGCGTACCGATCACGGTGCCGTCCGCTGTCAGGTTGACGTCCGAAACCCGGAGCGCGACGCCAAAGTCAGAGACCATGACCCGTCCGTCCTGGTCCACGAGGATGTTGCCACCCTTGATATCGCGATGGACGATGTTGCGGTCGTGGGCGTACGAGAGCGCGCGTGCGGCGCCCCGCAGGACGTGCAGCGCCACGGGGACGGGCAATGCACCCTGTGTATCGATGATCAGGCCGAGCGAGCGACCCTCGATGAACTTCATGGCGATGAAGAAGACTCCACCCAAATGGCCGACGCGGTAGACCGGGATGATGTTAGGGTGGTCGAGCTCCGCCACCATGCGCGCTTCGCGCTTGAACCGCTCGGCAGTCTTGACGCTGATCCCGAGCTCTGGAGGGAGGACCTTGAGGGCCACGATACGACGGAGACCCACCTCGGTCGCCTTGAAAATCACTCCCATTCCACCGCGGGCCAGCTCACGCTCGACGTCGAATTCTCCAGCCAGGACCATCTGGACGCGGTGGAGTAGCGCCTCGGGATCCTCGGTCTCGACGATGACCGTGTTTCCGTGCGGGTCAACGACCAGCGTGCCGCAGTTGGCGCAAAAACGGGCGCGCTCCGGAACCGGAGTACCGCACCGAAAGCACGTCACGGGCAGGTCGGCATGGGCGGCCCACCGCCCGTGATGCGGATCGAGTCCCGCCCGATCGCCGTGGAGTCAGTAACCATCGAACTGACGAGTCGAATCGTCAGCTGCACGCGCCCGTTGTTACAGGCGACGAGGGTATCGCCGATTGGGAGGACCGCGAGGGTTGTGGTGTCGGACGAAGCGAAGAGCAGCCGTGGGTCCGGTACCGTTTCACCGTCCGCCGTGACCAATACGGCGGGCGCCACGCGCTGACCGGTGTTGAGCACGCTGTCACCGACGTAGCGGATTACGACGTTCTTAAGTCCGTCGGGGCGAAACACGTCCGGTAGGCCGCAGCCCCCGATGGCGCTGCCGCCGAGGGTTGCGAGAGCGATCCAGCCGGCGAATCGGAAAGGCCGCACGAGCCCTCCTTCGGGACGGCACGGTAAAGATGCCGGTCCCCATGGCACAGTACCGGAGGTGCCTAAACCTCGTGGCTACAAGGTGATGGTTTCCGCCCGTCGGGCAATACCCGAGGCGTTCCGAGGAGCGTGCCGAGCCTGGGCCGCTCTGCTACCCGGGCTTCTTGACGTTCATCTTGTCGAGCGCCGCTCGGAGCCCGCGTGCCAGCTTCAACGCGTCGTCAGTCCCCCAGTAGTGCATAAAGAAGAGGTGCGGAGTGTCCGCGAGCATGTGGCTGTGAAGAGCAGTGACGGCGATCCCGTTCTCGTGTAGCGCCCGGATGACGGGGTTCACCTCGCTCGCGACGAGGACGAAGTCGCCGGTGATTGCGGCTTTGGCGTGCCCGGTCGACTGGAAATTGATTGCCGTGGCGAGGCCCATCGACGGGGTAATCTCGACGCCATCGACCGTCACGGTCTCCGCGCGAGGCACCCCAACCTGGTAGACACCCCCGTTCACCTTGCCGTGGTAGCCGAGGATCTGCGCGATTTGCGCCGTGTCGATGCCGAGTGGCGCCGCCGACGGCGTGGCCGATGGCGCGCCGAAGGGCGTCTTCGTCAACGCGAGCGCCGCGTGGACCGCGGCCGCCAGTTTCGCGGGACCGCCCCGCCCGGCGATGTGCATGTAGAGGACATGCGGGGACTCGTGCAACAAGTGGTTGTGAAGCGCCGTCTGCTCGATCCGGCCTTCCTGGAGTTTCGCGAGAACGGGGCCCACCTCGCTCTCGAGCAGCACCAGGTCGCCCATCAGCATCGCCTCGGAATCGCTCACCTGCTTGAGTGCCACCCAGGAGCCGAGGGCCAGGGCAGGCTTGACCGCTACGCCTGACACGCTGACGTGCAGATCGCCTCGCGGCAGCCCAAACTTGTAGGCGCCGTCTGGCTGGAGCGATCCCGCTTTCCCGAGCGCCTGATCCACCCGCTTCCAGTCGATGGGTGCGAACGGCGCTTGTGCTGGGGCCCGTGAGCAGACGACTGATAAGAGTACAAGCCCCGAGATGCCACGCAGCTTCATACATCCTCCTCTCGATTCGTTCTCATCGTCGCGTTGCTCGGGAAATTGCCGTGTGATACACTCACAAGCCAGCGGGATTCCCAATCGCTTCGAGGCGCATCTTGCAACGTCCGAGCCTGCGGTCCTTCATCCTCTATTTCCTGCGCCTCGGCACGCTGGGCTTCGGCGGTCCGATTGCGCTCGCCGGGCACATGCAGCAGGACCTGGTCGAGCGGCGCGGCTGGATCACCGCCCAGGAATACAAGGAAGGCCTCGCACTGGCCCAGCTTGCGCCCGGTCCGCTTGCCGCGCAGCTCGCGATGTACCTCGGTTGGGTACAGGCTCGCGCCCTGGGGGCGACGTTGGTCGGGCTCGCCTTCGTCGGTCCCTCGTTCGTCATGGTCCTCATCCTGTCCGCGCTGTACGTCCGCTTTGGCGGTCTGCCATGGATGCAGGGCCTGTTCTACGGGATTGGTGCGGCGGTCATCGCCATCATCGCGCGCAGCGTGCTCAAGCTTGTACGAATGACGCTCGGTCGGGATCGGCTCCTGTGGCTTCTGTTCGCGGCGAGCGCCCTGGTGACCGCATGGACGGAGTCCGAGATCATCTGGGTGTTCTTCCTGTGCGGCTTGGTCCCGGTGATCATCCGAGGGAAACCGAAACCCTCGTCCGCAGTGGCTGCGGGTTTACTGCCTGCGGCGCCGTGGCTCAGTCCCTCTCTTGGAGGTACGGTCTCGATCGGCCTCCTGTGGAAGATTCTTGGATACTTCGCGGGCGCCGGGCTGTTTGTTTTCGGGAGCGGTCTCGCGATCGTCCCATTCCTGTACGGCGGCGTCGTCCAGCAATTCCATTGGCTGACGGAGCGCCAGTTCATTGATGCCGTCGCGGTTTCGATGATCACGCCGGGCCCCGTGGTGATTACCGTGGGGTTCATCGGCTATCTCGTCGCCGGACTGCCTGGCGCCGTACTCGCCGCGGTTGGGGTGTTTTTGCCGGTGTACGTGGTGGTGGTCCTCGTCGCGCCACACTTCAGTCGGGTGGCAAAAAACCTGCGGGTGAAGGCGTTTGTGGACGGCGTCACAGCCGCGGCGACCGGGGCAATCGCGGGCGCCGCCGTTATCCTCGGTCGCCGGTCGCTCATGGACATCCCGACGATCCTCATTGGGCTCACGACGCTCGCGTTCCTGCTCGTTCCCAAGAAGATCCCAGAACCCGTTTTGATCCTCGCAGCGGGACTGGTCGGACTGTTCCTGAAGGGTGCTGTTTGACCTCATTCGGGCGCCTTGCTCTCCCTCTCTTCGGCATCGCGATCCTGTGCGGTCGCGCGGCGGGACAGCGCGCCGCCATCCGGGCGATCGAGATCCACTCCGCGGTCGCCCTCGACGACAAGCTGGACGAACCGTTCTGGGCGACAGGGGACTCGATCGACGACCTCCGCCAGCGGGAGCCCAAGGAGGGGGCGCCCGCGACGGAGCGCACGGTGATCCGCGTGGCCCATGACGAGGGCGCACTCTACATCGTCGTGCGCTGCTACGACTCGGACATGCCGAGCGTGCGCGCCAGCCAGCTTCGCCGAGACGCAGATCTCTCGAGCGACGACAACGTCCAGCTGCTGATCGACAGCTACGCCGACCGACGCGGCGCGTTCCTGTTCGCCACGAATCCAAACGGCGCGATGTGGGACGCCCAGTTCTCGGGCGTCGACGACTTGAATGAAAACTGGAACGGGGTCTGGGCCGTGGCCGTCTCTCGAGATCGCGCCGGGTGGACGGCGGAATTCCGCATTCCGCTGCTCGCCCTGCGGTTTCACGCGGGGACCAATGTGCGATTCGGGTTCAACGTCCGTCGCTTCATCCGCCGGAAGAACGAGGAAGACCTGTGGCAGTCCTACGGTCGCGCCCAGGGGCTGTATCACCTCGACCAAGAGGGGACGATCATCGACCTGGGGGCCCTGCATCGACCGCGCGACGTCGAGCTCTACCCTTACGTCCTCGGGCGCGCGGTGGAAACCGAGCACGACAGCCTCGGCGGAGAGACCACCGCGGGCTTCTTCGGCGCGAAGGGCGGCGTGGATACGAAGGTAGGCATAACGCCAACGTTGACGGCGGATTTCACCGTCAGCACGGACTTCGCCCAGGTGGAGGCCGATCAGCAAGTGATCAACCTGACCCGCTTTCCCTTCTTTTTCCCGGAGAAGCGCGGGTTCTTCCTGGAGTCGGGTGAGCTCTTCGACCTCGGGACGGCAGGGCGGGTGCAGCTCTTCTATTCGCGCCGCATCGGGCTCGACACGAGCGGCGCGCCCGTACCGATCCTCGCCGGCGGTCGCATGTACGGCCGGCTCGGGCCGTGGAAGGTGGGCGTGCTGGATGCGCAGACGGGTGGCCGCGACGAGGCGAACGACGCCGTGGTGCGGGTTCAGCACGATCTGTTCGAACGCTCGTACATCGGTGCAATCGCGACGGTCCATGCCGGGTCGAATGGCCAGGGAGTCGAGCGGGCAGGAGGTCTCGACATCGATCTCCCACTCGTCCTTCACGGACGCGGCGGCAACATCGAGCCCAAGTTCTGGATCGCGGGCAGCCAGACTCCGGGGGTGCCCGGGACCTCCGTCGCGTGGCGGCTTTCGACCGACAACCCAAACGACCTGTTCGACAACTTTGTCTCGCTCTACCGCATCGACAGCGGGTTCGCCCCGCCCCTGGGATTCGTCCGCCGGACCGGGATCTGGGAAACCACCGGGCATGTGGACTTCATGCCCCGTCCCGGCGTGCTCGGGATCCGCCAGCTGGACTTCACGTTTCCCATCCCCACCTGGGACATCATCGCGAACGAGAGCGGCTCACCGTTCCGGAGCGCGGACTGGCAGACGGCGTCGTTCGAATGGCGGGTGCTGGGGGGCGATCGACAGAATGGCGATCACTTCGAGGTCAACCTACAGCGTCTGATGGATGCGCCGACGGACACGTTCACCATTTTCCGCGGGGTGGTCATCCAGCCCGGCCGCTATTGGTGGTCACGCACAGAGCTCCAGTACTTCATGAACCCTGGCCGCCCCCTCAGCTTCGGGGCCTTCGTGAACTGGGGGCAGCTTTACGGCGGTCACAGCACCGATCTCGAGCTCACCGCCACGTGGCGCGGTAGCGGGCACATCATTCTGAGCACCGACCTGACGCGGACGACCGCCCGGCTGCCGGTCGGCAGGTTCACCGCCGTTCTCTCCGCGAACCGGATCGAATACGATTTCAATACGAGGACCAGCCTGCTCGGCTTCGTTCAGTACGACAACGAGAGCGAGCGTGTCGACTTCAACCTGCGATTCCACTGGATTCCACTGATCGGGGACGACATCTATCTCGTATGGAACTCGGGGTACACGACCGATCCTCTCGCCCGATTTCGTTTTCCGGCGACGGGAGCTCTCGCTCGCCCACTCAACGGCGCATTCGTCTTCAAAGTTGTACATCGCTTAACGCCCTAGCTTCTGATACCTTCAAGCCTACCTCATCTCTTCTTCATGAAGACGCCGCGACTCTTGTCTACGCCAACCGAGTCACGGCGAGTAGCAGATTGCAACGTATGCACTTGGAGGAGCGATGGCGACCAGAATCCTGCAGGCGCTTATCGTCATAATCGGGTTTGGCGGGGCGGCGACGCTGGCGCGGCACGACGCCCGCGCGGCGAAGGGACTCGCCGTGAACGTCCATACCGTCCACCGCGAGGTCATCCCGAGCTTCACCCGGCAGACTGGCCTCGCCTGCAACGTGTGTCATACTACGTTCCCGCAGCTCACGCCCTTTGGTCGACGCTTCAAACTCAACGGATACACGCTCACCGGCCTGCAGGTGGTCGAAGCTGGAGATACGGCGAAGCGGTCGCTCAAGATCGACCTGATTCCACCGGTCTCCGCGATGGTCATGGCATCCGGCACCCGAATCAAGACGGCCCAGCCGGGGACGCAAAACAGCAACGTTGAGCTCCCGGACCAGCTCAGCTTGTTCCTGGGCGAGGAGATCACGCCCCGTCTCGGGACGTTCCTGCAATTCACATACAGCGCGGCCGACGGGTCGTTCGGGATCGATAACTTCGATGTCCGGTACGCGAACCACGGCAAGTTGGCCGCCAAGGAAGTGATCTACGGCCTCTCGCTGAACAACAACCCGACGGTGCAGGACGTCTGGAACAGCACCCCGGCGTGGGGATTTCCCTGGGCATCCTCGTCCGTCGCGCCGACGCCCGCCGCGGCGACCCTCATCGACGGCGGGTTGGCGCAGCAGACCGCGGGGTTCGGCGGCTATGCCCTTTGGGACAACCGCGTCTATGGGGAATTCTCGGTGTACCGTTCGGCCCCGCAGGGTGGCCCGCATCCCCCTAACGACTCCGCGACGAATACGCTGCATGGCGTTGCGCCGTACTGGCGTGTGGCGTTGCAACATGGCTGGCGCGGCCAGTACCTCGAAGTCGGCACCTACGGCATGTCGACGACGCTCTATCCGACCGGCGTGACCGGTCCCACGGATCGGTACACAGATGTCGCCGTAGACGCCCAATACGAGCGCCGGGTCGGCGGTGGAAACGTCACGGCGCACACCACGTGGATTCACGAGTCGCAACGCCTGAACGCTTCCTTCGACAGTGCCCTGGTCGCGAACGCATCGAACACGCTGAAGACGTTCAAGATCGATGGCTCGTATTACACCGCTGGACGGGTCGGCGCGACGGTGGCTTATTTCTCGACCACCGGCGGTGCCGACAACGTGCGCTATGCGCCGGCGCCCGTGGTCGGCAGTCGCTTAGGGAGCCCGAATTCGAACGGGATCATCGGCGAGCTCGATTTCCTACCGTGGCTGAATACGCGCTTGACGGCGCAGTACGTTGCATACACCAAGTTCAACGGCTCGAGCACCAACTATGACGGTTCGGGTCGAAATGCGTCGGACAACAACACGTTGTTCCTGCTCGTCTGGTTGGCGTTCTGAGGTCCCGAAAGGAAGCAAGCATGATGACGACCGTTATGGACCGTGGGATGATGCTCGGCGGGCTGCTGCTCGTCGCCAGCGCTCGGCCGACATTGGCCCAGGCGCCCGCCGAGCATCCGGCCGCGGCGGACTCGATTACGCCCGCGATGATCGCGCGCGGAGACAGCATCTTCCACGGCAAGATCGGTGGCGGGACGTGTTATGTGTGCCACGGGCAGGACGCGAAGGGCACGCAGGGGCTCGCGCCCGATCTCACCGCTGGCAAGTGGCTCAACGGCGACGGCAGCTTTGGCTTCATCGTAAACACCGTGCAAAAGGGCGTCCCAAGTCCGAAAGAGTCGCCCGCCGCGATGCCGCCGATGGGCGGCGCGAACCTTGCCGCCGATCAGGTCAGAGCGGTCGCGGCATATGTGTACTCATTGAGCCGTTCCAAGACCCACAAAGGGTGAGGTAGCACTGGACCGGCTGGTTCCGAAGCTCTTCACCACGCTGCACGGATACACCCGCGACCAGTTCTTCAGCGATCTGGTCGCGGGTGTCATTGTCGGCATTGTAGCCCTGCCGCTCGCCATCGCGTTCGCGATCGCGAGCGGTGTGACGCCCGAGCGCGGCCTGTACACCGCCATCGTCGCCGGATTCGTGATCTCGGTGCTGGGCGGCTCGCGCGTCCAGATCGGCGGACCCACCGGTGCGTTCGTCGTGATCGTGTATGCGATCGTCCAGAAGCACGGCGTGGACGGTCTCGCCGCGGCGACGTTGCTGGCGGGCATCATCCTGGTCGGCTTTGGTCTCGTCCGGCTCGGCGGCGCGATCAAGTTCATACCGTACCCGGTCACCATCGGGTTCACGAGCGGCATCGCGCTGATCATCTTCTCGAACGAGGTCAAGGACCTGCTCGGCCTTCATATGGGTCCGGTGCCCGCGGAATTCGTGCTCAAGTGGCGCGCGTTCGCCGCGCATCTGGGCGCCGTCAACGCGTGGGCGATCCTAGTGGCGGCGCTTACGCTCGCCGTCATCCTGGCCTGGCCGCGCGTCAATCGGCGAATCCCCAGCCCGTTCGTCGCACTCATCGTCGCGACCGCTGCGGTTCAGATCTTTCACCTTCCCGTCGAGACAATCGGCAGCCGATTCGGCGCGATCAGTATGGGACTCCCGCAGCCCACGCTTCCCACGATCACCCTCCCGCAGCTTCCCGGCCTCCTCGGCCCCGCATTCACGATCGCGCTGCTCGGCGCCATCGAGTCGCTCCTCTCCGCGGTGGTGGCGGACGGAATGATCGGCGGCCGGCATCGCTCGAACATGGAGCTCGTGGCGCAAGGGTTCGCGAACATCGCCTCGCCGTTGTTCGGCGGCATTCCCGCCACGGGCGCGATCGCCCGTACGGCGACGAACGTCAAGAACGGTGGTCGGACTCCGGTTGCAGGCATTGTTCACGCCGTGACGCTCTTATTGATCACCGTGTTCTTTGGCCGCTGGGCCGGCCTCATCCCCATGGCCGCGCTGGCCGCGATTCTCACAGTCGTGGCCTACAGCATGAGCGAGTGGCGCACCTTTTTCGCCGAGTTCCGCGCGCCGAAGAGCGACGTGGCCGTCTTGCTCACGACTTTTCTTCTTACCGTTCTGTGGGATCTGACGGTCGCCATCGAAGTCGGCATGGTGCTCGCCGCGTTCCTGTTCATGCGGCGCATGGCGGAGGTGACGAACATCAACGTGCTGACGCACGAGTTCAACGATCCGGTGGACGACTTCGAGCGCGACCCGAATGCCGTGGCGCGCCGAGCCGTGCCACCGGGCGTCGAGGTCTACGAGATCAACGGGCCGTTCTTCTTTGGCGCCGCCGAGACGTTCAAGGAGCGCCTCGCCCGGGTCGCGCAGCGCCCGAAGGTCCTGATCCTACGAATGCGGCATGTCCCTGCAATCGATTCGACCGGAATGCATGCTCTGCGCGATCTGGTGCACCGGAGCCGGCGGGACGGCTCCCTTGTCATCCTGTCGGACGTACACGCCCAGCCCGTCGTGGCGCTCGAGCGGTCGGGGTTCTACGATGAGCTAGGGGAGGAGAACGTGCACGGCAATATCGACGACGCGTTGAACCGGGCGCGGGAGCATCTCGGACTGCCTGTCGTGGCACGACCGGTGTTCGCAACCGCAACAGTTGCGCGCGAGAAGCAGTCCTAAGGTTGACGAAAGCTGCATAGTGGATTTGTCGAGGCTTCACAGTCGCGAGGTAGCTTGGTAAGCAGTCGCTCCGGGTGAAGCGGGGAGGCTCCAGTTCCGGCAACGGAAGGGGGGAGCCGAGCCGGTGATCAGATCACCTGGAGTGGTGGGACCAATCGCGAGTCTCATCCACGGCGGGGTGGCGCTCCGACGTGCAGTGCAAGAGGTTGATCCGCGATTCGACCGACTTGCAGCGCCCGCATCGGCGAACCGGGAAGCCCGTCAAACTTCACGGGGATGGAAGCCGGAGCTCCCAACGCCAAACCGTAAACGCAACAGTTAAGCGGTCGCGGCGGGAAGAAGAACGGGGAAGTCAATTCCCCGACTCCGGGTAACCGATGCGTCGGGCGGCCCGCGCTCAACTGACAGGCGGGCCGCCCGTTTTCTTTCCTGCTCGGAACTAAGCGATCGCGATCGTTGCTGGCCGGCGCTCGGCGGTGGTGGGTTCGGTCACGAAGGCCCCAGCGGCTCGCGTCGGTACCACGAGCAGCGACGTCGGCAGATGATTGAGCAATCGCTCAGTGACGCTCCCCAGGAGCATCCGCTCGGCCCAGCCCTTCCCGTGCGAGCCGACCACCAGGAGATCGGCGTTCCATTCCGCCGCTTCACCCAGGATGGTTTCGACGGCCAACCCGTAGCGGACGCCTGTTTGGACGCCGGTGGTCCGGAGCAGTGACCACACTTCCCGCTGCAGCAGCTCCTCGGAGAGCGCGTAGTACTGCGACACGTCGTAAGGCGGCGTGACCTCCGGGATGACGGGCAACGGCTCGAGCACGCTGATCGCGCGGAGCTCTGCGCCGAAGAGTGTGGCGTATTGCTGTGCCACATCGAGCGTTGGCGCGGCGGCGCTCGACACGTCGACGGCCGCCAGGACGCGGCGAATCACGCGCCCGGGACCGGCCGTGACGAGGAGAGGCACCTCAGTGATTCTGGCGACGTTCAGGCTCGTGCTCCCGCCGAGCCAACGGTCCAGCGCCGAATGATGCTTGCCACCCACGACGATGAGCCCGGCATTGACCTCGTACGCGACATCGGTGAGTACGCGCGGCGCGCTTCCCAGACGAACGGTCAGACCACCGAGCACCTCGGTCGGCACGCCGCCGCGGAGCCCAGTGACGAGCTGTGCCCGTGCCTGCTCGATCAACGCTTGGCGGTAGCGCCTGTCGTCGGTCTCCTGCCACGGGATGAGGGCGTCACGCGCCGCGTGCACGACATGGCACGCTGTCTTGGCGCGCTGCGCAGCTCGGACGGCAAAGGCAGCGGCTTCCACCGCCGGGTGAGACGCGTCGATACCGACCACGATGGGTTTCCACGTCATGCGCGCCCCCAATTTCTCGTAAGGTGTGTGTCGATCTCCTTCCGCACGCATGATGAAAGGACGGTCGTGAAGGCACGCTGAGGTCTGCTAGAATTGTGATTCACGATCGCGAAACCCCGAACAAATTGGGATGTTGCAGGACCTGAAGGTGTCTTCATGAAAGCCCGCCCGCCCTCTTCATAAGGGCTGCCGTAAGATCCGTCCCAGATGGCACGGATGGCCGTCCCACCATCATGCAAAGGGGAGAGGATGAAAGTCACGGTACTCGCCACGTTCGCACTCGCAGCCGGTGTCGTCGCGACCGCAGCCCTGCGCACGTCCACGGAGCCAACCGTTCAAGTCACGGACTTCGGCGCGGTCGGCACTCCGACCGCGTCGGCCTATCGGGCGGAGCTCGCGCCGGCCTCACGAGCGGGTGTGAAGGAGTTCCGGATCCCGATTCGAGATGCCACCGTGGAAATCGCAGCTGGGGTGACGTACCGCAGCTGGACCTTCGGCGGCACGGTGCCGGGCCCGGTGATTCGCGTGCAACAGGGCGACCTTGTGAAGATCAAGCTCGTGAACGAAGCGTCGCTGCCGCACTCCATCGACTTTCACGCGGCCCGCATTCCCATGAGTGCCGCGTTCCGGACCATTCTCCCCAAGGACTCGCTCTCGTTCGAGTTCACGGCGCGCGATCCCGGAGCCTACCTGGTGCACTGCGGCACGCCACCGGTTCTGCTGCATCTGATGCAGGGGATGTACCTGCCGATCATCGTGGACCCGAAGGGTGGCTGGCCGCGCAGAGTCGACAAAGAGTTCGTCGTCGTGCAGAGCGAATTTTACGTACAGGGCGGCGACAGCGCCCAGCCGGGTCAGGCGGACTGGAAGCACGCGCTGGATCGTGAGGCGAGCTATGTCGTCTTCAACGGGCGGGCGTTCCAGTACCAGCAGCATCCCCTGCTGGTGGACGTGGGCGATCGGGTGCGGCTCTTCGTCGTGAACGCGGGCCCGAGCTTTACGAGCGACTTCCACATCGTTGGCACTGTATTCGACAAGGTATACCCGGACGGCGATCCGGCGCACGCGCTTGCCTCGGTGCAGACGTGGGGCATTCCGGCTGGCGGCGGAGCGGTGTTCGAGACCACGTTCGGCAAGGATGCGAGCGGTGAGGGCACGTACGCGTTCGTTACGCACGCGTTCGCCGACGCGGCCAAGGGCGCCGTGGGCTTGATCCGAGTCGGCTCGCCGGAACCGCTCACCGCCGCCGCCCACTAGGCGGCGCTGCGCATCCATGCACGGACATCCGAACGCGCCGCGCTTGACGTTCGACCGAGCGCCCCGCCGAGTCTACTGGGAGGTGACGCGCGCCTGTGATTTAGCGTGTCGGCACTGCCGGGCTGAGGCGGTGCCGCGGCGGCATCCGCGCGAGCTGGCCACTGTCGAGGGACTGCACCTGCTCGAAAGCCTGAGCGCGTTCGGCGACCCGAAACCCCACGTCATCCTCACGGGGGGAGATCCGTTCAAACGGCCGGATCTGCGAGTATTGATCGCCGCGGCGTCGGGGCTCGGC
>Ga0247669_1000696_pt1 | contig 12145 bp, 19 predicted proteins | sample CNK10_metaG_FD_182734 | JGI IMG/M metagenome (GOLD analysis project Ga0247669, IMG submission 182734) | Soil microbial communities from Purdue University Martell Research Forest, Indiana, United States - CNK10 | ecosystem: Environmental > Terrestrial > Soil > Temperate forest > Bulk soil...
GTTGCCGCCTTTTGACCAGGGGAACACGTGGTCGAATTGCAGGTCATCCCCGCTGCCGCATCGCACGCACTGTCCCTGATCACGGGCAGCGACAGCGATCTTCGTCGCTTGAGAAACGTTTCTGCTCCCCTTGGCGGGAACCGGGAAAGTTGCAAGGTCTACTATGCGGTGCCGCTGCCTGCGGCACTTGTGACCGCATCCGATCCGATCTATGAAAGCCTTCTGCTCCATCGCATCTGAGAGAGTCTCGCAGAGGAGCACCGTGGCTTCGTCACCGCATTCCGAGATACTTGCGTGTCGGCCTTCACCGACGATCCAGAACGCCTTCGGCCATTGGCTCCAGGCAACCAGCGTGTAATCCGTGACCATCACGTGACCATCACATCCCCTATCGTGCTTTCTTCCAGCGGTAACCCGAATGATCATTACCGGCCCGTGCCGCATAACCCGCAGCAAGCAGCTCGTTAAGCTCCCGGCTAGCCGTCTCACGGGTCATCGGCTTCTCGCCTGAAAACAGCTCTGCTATACGGTTCCTGATCTGTTCACTTGTCTGCTCATCACCGCCCAGAACCCCGTAGATCTTCCGCCTGGCAGGCGTCCAGGCATCCTGGAAAGAATCCGCCGTTTCGTGATAAAACTCGGGCCGGATAAGCCCCCCGCCAGTTCCCACGCGCACCTGCCAGTTACGGTGCAGGTAACCGCGCCGGTCCTTCGTGACAAGCAGTTTCAGCATGCCATCCTGACCCCTGGAGAACGGCTTCATGATCTCCACCTTGAACTGCACGTCGATAGCCGCCAGCTTCGCCCCTGACCCCCTTGCATACCGTGACGACTCAGTGCTTTTCGTGTCATGGTCAATTACAAGCATCGCCACTTTCAGGTCACGTGCGATCGGCATCAGGACTTTCGCCCACCAGCCGGTCACATCAGGTGCCGAGTTCTCGTCAAGACCCGCGCGGGCGAGGAATGCAGCAGATGAATCCCACAGCATCATCGCCGGGCCGGTTTCAGCTGCCAGGCTTGCCAGCTCCTTCACGTCAAGCTCACCCCACGCCCTGCCAGGGAACGGCAGGTAAACAAGATTCCTCAGGTCCGACGGTTTAGCCCCAAGCGCCTTCAGCTTCTCCGTGACAATCTCCGGGCCGCCTTCCTCGTCAAGGAAAACCACCGGCAGCCCCCCCTGGAGCAGTTCCACCGCCCATACAAGTGCGATGGTCGTCTTCCCGGAATCCGGGGCTCCGGCAATCGAGTGGAGCCCCCCTTGGTAGAGGAATCCGTTGCACAGAATCCTGGGAGCAGGGATGCCTTCCATCATCAGCTCGTCAAGATGCACTCGCTTATACCAGCGTGGTGTGACCATCACGTCATGATCACAGTCACCCATGCCGCATTCCGGGCAGCTGATAGTTACGCTCATTTCCAGTTCGCCGCCCTTGCCCTGCGCCGGGCTTCCCCGGGGATCTCCTCATGCTCAGGGTCAGTCCAGCCTTCCGGCAGCGGACCGTACCTCATTTCCTCCAGTTCCCCGTAAGAAGGCTCATCGGAAATCCACCACGGGGACAAGCGCAACGCTGCCGCCCATTCCTGCTCAGTAGCCTCCCAGTAACCCCGGCGGCCAGCCTGGTAGCCTTCCCGCCAGCCGTCTTCCCATGCTCTTCTCTCCTCGCTGAGGAAATAGGCGTACCAGTGGGTGAAATCATCCAGGTAAGCCTGGTAGAACTTTTCTGCTTCACTCATCGCCCACCTCGAAGATCTCCATCACCATCTGCCCCCGGGGAACAATGATGTCCCCTGGGCGGAAGGTCAGGTACCTTACGTAACGGTCATTGTCATCCGGGATTATCCCGGCGTCGACAACACCGTCAATGCAGCTTTTCGATGCGGCATAAAGCACGTTCGGGGTGTCCCGCCTGCGCCTGTCAGGGGGCAGGTAGGAGAAAACGAATCCCACCCGGGGCAGCGGGGGAATACGCTGCTGTTTCGCGAGAGCCCAGGAGATTTCCCGGAGACTCGCGCCTGTCCGTGCTTTCTTAGACCAGTGCTCCCGGCCGTTTGCGTTAGTCAAAGGCGTGCCTGGCGGGAACTCGATTCTAAAAGATGTTTCCACACCCTCCCGGGAAACCGACTAGGCCGGGGTAAGCCGGGAACGTTATATTCGCGGGATCATCCCAGGAGTGCACGAGCCAGCCCTGCGCATAGGATTCACGGGGATTGCGGTGCACATGGTCATGGCAGGGACGGCACAGGCAGACAAGGTTGTCAAGGCCGAAAGCTACGGACTCATCTCCTGTGCCCCCCATCTGGCGCGGCTTGCGGTGATGCACGTCCGTGGCGTGCAGCCCGCACCGCTGGCATTTCCTCTGGTCTCTGCTATACGCAGCTTTTTTCGCTGATTCCCAGTTCACTGATCACCGCTGATCCGGGAGACGGTCCAGGTCCATCCTGACCTTCTCCGCTGACAGCAGTGACCTGCCGATCTCAATCCGTGACCCGATAGCCTTGATAGCCGCCTGCTGCGTCCGCAGCCTTGACTTGGCTTTCTCCCAGTCCACGTTCGCGTCCTGGGCGGTCAGCCGGGACGGGACGCACTTGAGGCGGGCCAGCATCTTCTTCGCTTCCACGCTGCCGTCTGAGCGGAGGAACGCATCTGCCAGGGCATCCTCGTGTTCTTCTCTCAGCCGGTTGTACTCGCAGCCGAGGCCGGTCGCGAGCATGTCCAGTTCACCGAGTTTGTCAACTTCTTTGTCGAGCTGCCGGCCAAGGTCCGCAAGCTGGGCGAGGAGGGTATCCGCATCGAACACATATCGCTCCTTTAAGCTGCATCGCGCAGCACGTGAGGAGCGATGTTCCGCTCCCAGTTCATGACCTCCTTGGCGGCGAGGAACGCGCCGAAGCACTCAGCGGTCCGCTCCGCCTCAACCAGCTTCCAGCTTCTCGGCCGCACGTGCAGCGCAGCCATCCCGTCAATCGCCGGAATCGGTTCTTCAGTGCCGTCTTCGCGGATCAGGAAATCCGCGTTCGCCAGCGCACTCAGCTGCAAGCCGACTTCCGGGTAGACGCGCTTCCCGGTTTTCACGTCGCCGAGGATGACCCGGCTGTCGATCAGCGCGATGAAATCGAGTGTCCCGGCGTACCCGTGCTTGCGGGACCACAAGGTTGCCTCGTTCTCGATGAACTGGGGACGTTTGGCGAGCATGAACGCGATGAACTGGGAAGCGAACGCATCCACCTCATCATCCCACTCAGGGTACGCAACCCCTGTTGACCAGCATTCGATGAGGGTGTGCACGACATCGCCGACCTGAGCGCGTTCCTCGCTGTAGGTGCGGTGGGCGTTCTTGATCTCGTAGATGCGCTGCGGATGCGCCATGGTGCTGAGCCGGGTCCAGTTCGCCACCGCATGCTCGGCAGCCATCTTCGCTGCCCACGGGACCAGGGCCGGCTTCGGGATGCCCCCTTTGATGACGGTGGTGACGCTGGGCACCTGCTCCCCGGTGAGGGGATGCTGGTAAACGCGTGCGCCGGTGCTTGTGGTGACGGCCAGCTTAGGTGCGGTCATGTCCGCTCACCTGCCAGTTCTCAGCTAGCAGGGGCCGGAGCGCTGACAGGGCTGCCCTGAAAGGACAGCTCATCATGCCTCCGGTACAGCAGATCCTGCACGGTCACCTTCTCGCCGTCTTTAGTGGTGACCGTTTCCTGGAGCGCGCCGGCGGCCCCGGCCCGTTTCCACACTTCACGGAGGATCTCGACGGAATCAGCGCCGGCGATCTGGACGGGCCAGGACACGTGAGCTTCAGTTCGCGCCGGAACCGCATTTTCGCGTTTTGCGCCATTCTGGCGGTTAGGCGTATTTTCGTTATTCAGCGTGGAACGCTCATATGACTCAGAATCGGGATCTGGCTCATCAGTGGGAAGGTTCAGAGTCTGGAGGAGGGCGATGCGGTACGCGACGCTCATTGCCTTCGCTGCGGCTTTATCCCCGGAATCCATTGACTCGGAGAAAACGGTGGATTCCACGCAGTCGCCTGCGGGGCCGTGGAAGCGGTAGCAGACCATGAGCGTTACGTGCGCCATCGGGGTGCGGTTCTTGCCGACTTCAACAGTTTCGTAAGTGTGGGAGAGGACTTCGGGGGCTACGACAATTCCGTGCTTGTTCAATGCGGGCGCTGCTGCGTTGACAACGCTGTCAATGCCTCTGAAGTTGAAATTCTGGGATGTATTACGGCTGTCTTTCTTCACTGCGCCGATTTCGCTTTTCGCCCGGTTCAGCGCTACGTGCACTGAGGGGAGCCCTATCGGTGTCGTTTCTGTCATCAGCGGCCTCCTATCGCGGATCAAGTGGGGTGTGAGGGCCGCTTGGGAGCGGGGTGATCACAGGCTACAACGGTGGAAATCGATGGTCAACAACAGTTTTTCCCGGAAAGTTTCCGCAGGTCAGAGCCAATGTGACATGTCTTCCTAGTTACCTGGCGGTAAAGTAGGATTTTCCGGTCCAAGGTACCTGCCGTGCGGCTCACAGGTTCCGTTGCCATAATGTTTAGCGCTGTTGCAATTCCAGCAGAGCACCTGGAACCCAGGCGGCCAGCCGCTCCTCCGGAGCCAGAGATACAGCTGAACGCCGCCGCTACGGCCAGTCTGAGTACCACGACGATGCTCAGCGCCATGTCCATCCACGTGGTCAATATTCAAGAAAATCAGGTCAGAGATCCCGCAACAAGCACACTGGCCACCGTACGCTGCCATGGCGGCAGCCTTGTAAGTCGCCTGGTATCTCTTTCTGTTTTCTCTCCGACATGACCTGCACCAGCTCTGAACGCCACGGGAAGGAAACTCGTCCCATGTCTTGTACTCCCGGCACCGGGAGCACGCCCTGCCCTGATTGTCAACTATCTGGAGATGCTTTCCGGTCACATCCCCATCATATAGTTTTTTGTTCGAACGAAAGAGAAAAAGCCCTACGCGCGAGGGAAAAATCCTCCCGGCGGGGAGAGCCGTTTCACGCCGGAATCAGAAAACCCGTAATGGCGAGAAGGTTTTCCAGGGCCAGCTGCGCCTGCTGAACTACCACCCCGTTGCCGAGGAGATGAATCTGCTCCCGGTACGACAGTCCCGGCACCTCAGTCACCCAGCCTGCGGGAACACCCATCACCCACTCAACGAACGCGGGATTCAGCCGGTTCCTTGTTCTTCCGGCGACAGCGGGAACAAGAGCTGGTCGTCCGAGCACGCCTTCCCAGTGGCGGATCGCGTCCATGAATACTCCCCAGCGAGCATCGCTATTTCCCGTGGCAGGCTCGCCATCTGGACGTCCTTCCCCGGGATGCCTTTCCAGTCGCGTGCCGTGGGGGTAGGCAATAGCGTAAAAACGTTCGCGGAGATGGGGCGCTCCGGCCCAGGCAGCCGGTACGCAATGCCACGCACAGTCATACCCGATTCCGGCCAGGTCCCCGAGAACGTCATCGGCTCCCCGAACAAGGAGCTGGTCCACGTTCTCCAGGATGACGAGTCCCGGTCCCAGGATGCGAACGGCACGCCGTACCTCGGGCCAGAGCCATCGTTCATCGGCTGTTCCAAGTTTCCTCCCCGCTGCGGACACCGGCTGGCAGGGGAACCCCGCTGTCAGAATGTCGGGTCTCCTGATCAGCCGCCAGTCGGTCTTGCTAATATCCCCGGCGTTGGGCACATCCGGGTAACGGTACTGCAACAGCTTGCATGCGCCGGCGTCGATGTCCGCAACCCAGGCCAGGTCCCCGCCGAGGACCCTCTGCACGGCATGGTCGAGCATGCCCATGCCGGTGCAGAGCGACCCGATCAGCATTACAGTTTCACGGTCCGGTTAACCGCCCGTGCCAGGTCCGGGTCACGGAACCGGACCATCTCCACGAGCCGCTGGCCCGGCGCGGACAGCACCGGCTCCCCCGGGGTGTAACCGCGCCCGTGGCATGACGGGCAGGGACTGCGGCGTCCGTCCAGCCCCGGCATGACAGCCTCGCCGCCGCAGGTGACGCACGGCACCCGGGAGGGACGGCGCAGCTGCTTCAGCACGTCATCGGCTGTGGGGCAGAAGAACTGGAGGTGCCGCAGCACTTCAAGGTCCAGCAGCGTCCCCGGGGGATAGTCCCGCCAGTCGCCGGGATGACAGCCGCGCTGCACGACGTTGCCGCGCACCACCGTGTCATCGCAGGGTTCAAGATCGTCAGGGAACTCTGCGCGGAGCCGGAACTCGTCCACCGGCACGGCAACGCCCCGGTTGCAGGCTGCCTCATGACGGTGGTACACGACGCTGTGCCCCATGGTGTGCAGCAGGTACGCCTGCTGCCCGTGGCGGGGGTCGGTCTCATCGGTGACGGCGTACTTCCACAATTCGATTTCCGCCCACCGTGGGCGTCCCCTGCGTTCGTTATCAATTACCCCGAGGAGTTTCCCGTTGAATTCCAGGGTGCCATCGGGAGTTTCTATTTCGTGATGCTCAAAGTCTTCAGGAATTACTGTGTTCACGCTCTTCCTCTTTGCCATCGGCATTACAAGTATCCTTTCGTGCAGCTTACCATTCGATGGCAAGAGCGAATTATCCTGTGCTGTCTGCTGTTTCTTTCGCCGCAGCCCCCGTGCCGGGCGTTCTGTCACGCTTTCTGCATGTTGTCATCGTTCACCTGCATCACTATCATCATCGCAGGAGCGGCCGGGGAGCCGCCGCCTCGGAACCTCGCTCCTGTGATCTCACCTTACCCGTCCATGGCCCGGCCTATGCATCACCGTGCCTTCTTCCTGTCATGCGAGGAGGATCTTTGCGATACCCGGACACCCCGGCCGTGCAGCGGGCTGCCAGGCTGCGTCTTCACTGGGAACAGGGAGAACTGCGGCAGTTTGCCGGTATGGTTGCAATGATGAGAGAAGGAGAAGCGAAGGACACGATCACTGCCGTGGTGCTGATAGCGCACCTGGACGTGCTCTCGCTGCGGAACATGATCATGACGTGGGATGCGCAGTGCAGCGGGTAAGCCAGCTTCCCCAGCCGGCTGCCGACGGTGACATGTCCTGGCAGGACAAGGGTGCCTGCTGGGGGATGTGGAAGAAAGGGGACACTGACCTGTTCTTCCCCCCGGACAATCCCGGCCGCCCGAAACGGGGTGCGGGGGTGCTCGGGGAAGCGGAACGGGTCAGGCGGGCGCGGGCTGTGTGCCTGCGGTGCGATGTGCGTTCCCGGTGCCTGCAGTTCGCGCTGAGCAACAACCTGACCGGGGTGTGGGGGGCGACGACGGACGCTGACCGCCGTTACCTCAGGGGCGGGGACGAAGACGACGATGAGGATGGCGGGGCGGAGCTGGCCGGCTTACAATCGGCATGCAGAGAGAAAGAGGAAACATGATGCGGCGGTACGGCGTGCCTCCCGGGCAGCGGCGGGGTGAACTCAACCCCAATGCGAAGCTCAGCAACAATGATGCGCGCAGGATGCGGGAGCTGCGCGCGAATGAGAAGGTGTCCCAGGCTGACCTGATGCGCATCTTCGGCGGCGTGTCGCAGGCTACCGTCTCCCAGGTGCTGCGCGGTCTCACCTACAAGGATGCGGGCGGGCCTGTTGAGACAGTCCCGGTGGTGGTCCGGTCCCGCAAGCGTCCCGGGATCGAGGTTCCGTGAACCTGTACAGGTACCTGAACGAGCGTCATTCTGCCCGGATGCACCGGAAGCTCAGCGAGGCGGTCACCCGGTCGGACGCCGGGAAGGCGTACACCTGGGAGGAGCTGGAGAAGCGGTGGGAGGAGGAGGATGCCCGTCATGATGCCCAGCCCCGGGTGATCCGCAGGGTGCATGACGGGTACTGGAAGGTGCGCCGTCTTGCCCGGGACAACACTCCCCGCCGTGTGATGAACAGGGCAGTGTGGTTCTGGCAGCGGGGACGGCGCGGGTGGGCGGACTGTGATGCCTGGTCTCTTGACTCCTATGTCACGCGGGTGGCGGCGGAGGGGATGGCCCGTCTCGCTGCCGGGACAAGCGGCTGGCCGGGTGAGCAGTCGAAGTGGGCGACGCCTGAGGCGTGGGATGAGCACCTGGCGAGCCTGGCGGTGCGGCTCGGCGCGTGGAACAGCGACTCGTTCTCCGACAGGGAGATGTTCGAGGTGACGAAGAGGGCGATGCAGGAGTTCGCGGACAATCTAGGTGTGTACTGGGACTAGTGTGTGAAGTCCGGAGAGCCCGTCATGTTCCGGCATGGCGGGCTTTCTGCTTGCGGTGATACCGTGCAGTCGGCGGACGGTAACACCATCCGCAGGGTGTGTGTTGACAAACTAGAAGACGAAGATGTATGATTTGCGTTACTGCCCCCTAAGAGGCAGGCGCAGAGAGAAAGAGGAAAAATGGCAAAGGCTTTCCGTTCGGAGAAGGATCTTCCCCCGGAGGCGGCGGTCCTCGCGGAACGCATCCACCTGCTGGGCTTCGGGTGGACGTACATCCCGGAACACCGGCTGGCGGAGCTGGCCAAGCGCGTGCAGGTCCGGGACACCGCAGCGGTCGCCCCGCCGCGTGAAACGCACCGTTACGCGCTGGCACTCCAGCGCGGTGACGTGATGCCGCCCGTGGTGCTCACCGCTGACGGGTACCTCGTTGACGGGGCCACCCGTACCGAGGCTGCCAGGAAGATCGGCTGGACCAGCTACCCTGCGTTCCAGCTGGACGTGAACTACGAGACCGCACCGCCGGCGATGGTGCAGCAGCTCATCATGCTCGGGTCGGCGTTCAACCTGACGCACGGGCGCGGCATGAGCACCGCGAACATCGAAGCGGTCATCGAGGCTGTCGCGGAAGACGACGACTCCCCCAGGGACATCGCCCGTAAGCTGCACATCTCCGACGTGACCGTGGCGGGTGTCATGAACGCGGCGAAGGCACGCAAGCGTGCGGCGAAGCTGGGCATCCAGGTGTCGGAGTTCCTCACTTCGAGTCACCTGCGGCTGTTCGGGGGGAAGTCGATCAAGTACACCGACCCGGTGTTCAGTGAGTTCTTCACCCTCGCCCAGGATGCGCGCCTCACGATCAGTGCGGTGCAGGATCTTGCCCGTCAGCTTGAGGCTGAGGGCAGCGAGTCGGCGAAGCTGGGCATCCTGCGGGCGGAACGTGCCTCCTACCAGGGGGTCATCGACGGGGTGAGCGACAACCCGTCGCGGGCTGCTAAGCTCCGGCGCAGTCTCGGCTTCCTGAACGGCCAGGATGACCCTGGCCTGCTGGTGGAGCTGTCCCCGGCCGCTGCGGATGATCATGTCCGTGCGCTGACCGTGGCGAGGGAACGGCTGGACAGGGTGCTCGCGGCGCAGCGCCGGGTGGAAACCTCCCGGAGGACTGGCAGGAGATAAATGTCTGACGCGTTCCGGCTTGTCCGGCTCGTGGGTAACGGTGATGCGTCCGGCGGCGGCCTTCCGCTGCCGGACGCGTTCACTGCGGTGCTCCAGGAACTCCTGGACCACGGTCCCGCAGCAGCCGGGCATCTCACAGGTGTTACGAGCGCAGCGCTCTCTTACAAACATGCACGGGTGACGGCAACCTGGAAAACCTGGGATGACTTCACCGCTGACATCCTCGCCCAGCTCGCTGACGCGGGACTGGTCACGGAGAATGAGGGGAAATGGATGCTGACCGGGAAGTTCACTCCCGGGAGGCGTCATGTCATCATCCCGTCCGTGAACATCGGGGTGACTGTCCGCCGGCAGGCGGAACGGACACGCATCAACGCACTGTCCCGGATGATGATTGACACGAAGGCAGTCGAGTCGCGTCTCGCTCAGCTGGATGAGGATTCCCTTGCCATCCAGGGGATTCGCATGCACTTGCGGAACGCGGTCCAGATGCTGGAGGTGGAACTGGGGGACCGCATCCCGCCTGCTTCTGCCCGGCAGCGGGGGCCTGCTCCCCGGCCGACGTCAAGGGAACTGGCCCGGGATAAGTACGGGCTTGACGGCACAGTACCGTCGAGCAGGGCGAACGTGTTCGGTGCGGACGGGATGCGCAGGTGCGTGCGGTGCGGGCAGCTCAGGACGCCGGAGGAGTACCAGGTGTACTGGGAGAGCGGTCACAACCATGCGTACTTCCTGCGGGGTGCTTGCGTGCACTGCGAGCAGGAACGCGCCGCTGTCCGCAGCAAGCTGCTCAAGAAGAAATAAGCGCAGGAGAGGGTCAGCCATCACGACTGGCTGGCTGGTATCAGGAACCTCCGGCTCTGCCGGGGGTTCCTTCTGCTTTGCGGCTTCATGGTGGAGGTGGGCTGCGCTGCTGGGGTGCATCGCGATGGAGTTCTGCCAGGCGCGGGGATCAGGGGTGAGGATGTCGTTGGCCATGGGTTCATGGTAGCTGGCCTGCAAAGATCCTGTAACTTTTTGTATTGGGCTAGCGCTTTTCGGACACGGAAAAGTACGGGAAACGCTGCTGCCAGGCTGCTTAGATGAACGTTGATTAGGTGGGGCATGCTATATCTGAGGGACGAGGGTTAAGCGGCCACCCAGTGCAGGTTCAACCAGGCCAGGAGCGCAAGCGATCCTCACCACAGGAAAACCACCGGAAACCTGCACCATCCATCCCCGGTACCGTTCCAGTGCTTCCCCTTCCCTTTCCCGGCACAGGTTAAATCAGGTTCCGGTCAGCGGATAACTGATCACCAGGCACGGTTCACCCAGTGCCCCCTCACAAAATTCGTTTGCGGATACCTGTACCGCCGCAGCCCCGGTACCCAGCGCTGCCCCGCCACGACGCAGCGTGGCCAAAAGCAAAAGGCGCACCGAAGAGAGAAGATGAAAGAAAATGACCGGAACTGCACTGTACGGGCAGGTGCTGAACGCGACAGCGGATGAGGTGCGGGAGCTGATCTGGATCGCCGACGCCCTGGATGGAAGGCAGCCTGATCACGTGCACCTGCTCAGCTGGCTGCTGCACTGGGCGCGGGGAGGATGGGACACCATCAACGAGTACCCGGGCAGCCAAAGTGCCGTCCTGGCTACACCACGGCAGGTGATCAGCTACTACCGTGAATACATCAACGGTACGCGTTGACAAAACACTAGTCGTGGTGTATTGTTTGCGGTATGACAGAGAAAGATGACACCGAAGCCCGGCGTGAAGCTGAGCTGATGACAGAAGCTGTCAAGCTCATCGTGAGGAACATCCGTGACACCTCCGAGCACAAGCGTGACGTGATCTACGGGGCGTCCTCCATCCTCGCGGTGATCGCCGGTGCGCTCCTGGACCGGCTCGGGTTCCCCCATGAGGAACACGCTGACGTGCAGATCAAAACAGACCTGGAAGAAGACGCATCGGTCATCATCACCTGGGTCAAAGAAGAGGACGCCTCCGTTGAATGAGTACGCCATCACCACGATCATCCCCGCTGAGCATGCGGTCACAGTGCACCCGCCGGCGGGAGACGGGTGGGAGATCCTCCAGATGACCCAGGGAACAAGCACATCAGGGAAGTACGGCGGTGCTCTCGTCGTGATCCTCTGGACACGCAAGGCGTAAAACAGTAAAGAAGATGAGAGAAATGGATGGCTGGGCAGCAGAATTCAAGCGGCGCATCACCGACTGGCTGATCCGCCAGGGCACCCCTGTCAGCCTGAAGCCCCGCCAGTACGGGTGGATGGACGACAACTGGCAGAACCTGTACAAGCACCTGGACGAATGCCACCCGGACTACGAGGCGTGCACCTACGAGGACTCCGGCTGGAGCGAGTTCGCCGGGACATTCGCTGAACCCCAGTTCCAGGACCGTCAGGGCATCGACCTGTGCGTCACCTGCGCCTGCGGGAAGATCGCCGGCCGGCACTGGCGGTACGAAGGCACCCACGGGGACCTGCTGCGCGGCATCACCGGAGACACCAGGTGAACCCGAAGATGCGTCACGTGATCTGGTGGGCAGCAGCGCTCATCCTGCTTATCCCCGCGCTGCTGTCCGGGGTCGCCCTCGACACCGTGAACCGGATCGATACCATGCTCACCGCCTGGTGGGATAACTTCCATGACTGGGCTTACCAGGAGGAACGATGACACTCGGTGAGCTGATCAGCCTCCTCGGACAAGCCGACCAGGATCTCATCCTCCCCGACGGATTCACCTACCCGCACAGCTACCGGGGTATCTACGCAGACGTAGCGTTCGAGCCGGCGGC
>Ga0247669_1000697_pt1 | contig 12126 bp, 25 predicted proteins | sample CNK10_metaG_FD_182734 | JGI IMG/M metagenome (GOLD analysis project Ga0247669, IMG submission 182734) | Soil microbial communities from Purdue University Martell Research Forest, Indiana, United States - CNK10 | ecosystem: Environmental > Terrestrial > Soil > Temperate forest > Bulk soil...
GCCCGCCCCCCGCTCCCCAGCAGTAAAAATATCCCCGGTAAAATCCTATGTCCAACTTTGCACTGCTTAACAAAGCGCGTGTACCTAAGTCGCTCGATCCTGTTTATGGGTCAGACCCGTCGTACGGTTTTACCGGCTGCTTCCAGCTGATCATTAATGGGGCCAAGGTGAAGTGTATCGCCTGCGATCAAGAAGAATGGCTTCCAGTTAAGGGTTATAAACCACGGCAGTAGCATTCCCCCGTCATGGTCGATCATGTGCGCCGTTAAGAAGCTCTTTTTCCAGCCTGAAGACTGCGTCATTCAGTATCACCCGCCCGAAAGCCAATACGTGAATATCAATCCCGGTGTGCTTCACCTGTGGCGACCCCTGAACGAAAAAATCCCGATGCCCCCGAAATCAATGGTATGAATCCTACGAAAGCCGTTATCGAATTATTTTGGACATCGAGAGTCCTTTGGTGTCGACTGTTATTCCTGCCTATACTGCTCTACCTATTGATTTGCGCATTACTGGGGCAGCTGCTCATTTTCATTTGGGAATGTGGAAAGAAGAAATTATGAGCCTACTGGATCAAAATATCGAGCTGCGCGCAGCCCTGCAGGACATGGTGAGATATTGCAAAATACCCAACCAACCCAACAATCACATACGCTTGCAAAACGCTGAGCGCCTGCTGGCACAGGCTGTGAACTTCAAAGACACGTGGAGCGCGTTGGAGTTTATTAAGCTCTTCACCGACGATCAGAAGATCAAGCTGATCGAGCTGCTCAAAACGAATCAGACTGATCTGATGGGGTCAAACGATGACGCGCATGATCTTTACAGCCATGCGATCGCATTAGTTGAAAGATCAAAACTATGACACGCGACGAAATGAACCAATTACGCCCCGGTGACAGGATTGCCTATGAAGTCGCCCGCACTGCCACACGCGGGAGAGTCGTCAGCGTCTGGCGCGATGACAGGGTGCAGGTCAGATGGGGCGACAACAGCTTGGATGACTTAATGATCGACGATGACACCGCTAAACACTTGAAAAAACTATGAATCGAAACTACTGCTTCTGCTTCCCAGTCGGGCACAAGATCGTAATCTCCTTCGAGAGCGCGACGACCCTGCTCAATCGCACCGAGAAATTCAGCCAGAACGATCGGGACATGCTGAAAGCCTTTATCAACGTCAACCGTGTCGGGCACTTCGTTCAGCTGGAAGGCGGGGAGCTGGTCTTTCAAACATCATGAAAAATTGGAACCAAAACCATAAGGCTCTGACTCTCGCCCAAAGGGAGCGCCTAGCCATTCTCTCTGAAGAGTGCGCTGAAGTGATCAAGGCAGTGAGTAAGACGCTACGTCATGGTTTTCACCCGATAGTGAAAAGCCTGAGCCTGCCTGCCCCCATCACGTACAACAACAGGGCAGACATAGAAAACGAGCTGGGGGACGTGCTCGAAGCGATGGATCGTCTTGTACGGGCTGGTGATCTACATCAGCAGAATATCGAAGCCAGCAGGGCGACCAAGGATCGTAAACAGTACCTTCACTACCAGCCTAACGATGGATCGCCGCCCCAAAGACCTGCCAGCCAAGTAAGGCGAGCAACACGAAGATCATGAGCCCATTCGGAGCCCACGCCGACAAGTTGCTTCGATTCGTGTAGAGCCCGAAGACCAGCCAGATCAACATCAGCACCCAAAAAATTAATGAGATTTGCATAGCGTAATCTTCACCGTATTCCCCAGTCGGCTAGATGGGGATTCCCCCTACCTTATGAACGAACAAGAATTACAGCAGCAACTAGGTGCCTTGAAAAAGATCAATACGCAGCTTCAGATGGAAAACAACCTGCTGAAGCAGGAAATTGCAGCGATTGAAACTGGTATTCGTAACGAGTTTACCATCGGTGAATTGTCAGGCGACGTGTTGCAGGACTTCGCCACATTCATAGAACACCACAATAAGCTCGAAGCACAGTTTAAAGAGCTGGAAAAGCAGCGTGACGCAACTGTGCGAGCCAGTGCTTTCGTCACCGAAAAACTTGAGAAAGCGCAAAACATGCTCAAGCTCGCCAATCAGGACTGGGCTGAAGACGACACTGATATTCGCAATATCTGTCGCCCGATAATCAGCAAACTGGACTGCGATGGAAACTCCAGCGGTGTCCCTAACGTCACTGACGTTGTGGCGAGCGCGATTAAAGAGCTTGAGCGCCAGCTTGCCAACGTCAAAGAGCAGCTTCGTATCTCTGACGAAGGCTGGGCATTCCACAACAAGCGGGCCAACGACATGATGGAGCGCGCCAACAGGTTTGAGAAGCAGATCGCAGAATCAATAGAAATTCTAAAAAAGAACGGTCACGTCGGAGGAGAGCCAAACTGTCCCTATTGTAGAATAGTGACCCGCCTTACACAGCCAACCCAATGAGCCCCGAACAACAGCGTATAGCGATAGCGAAGTTTTGTAAGTTTACCGCCCATTATATAGACCTTATCCCCGACTATCTCTCTGACCTTAACGCGACAATGAAAGTCTGCTCGCTGCTGGCTAAGCAGGGCTGGCGCTGCGTTGCCAATATGGGAACCGATGGAACTTGGGAATGCTTCTTTACCAAAAGACATCAGGGACTGAGCCTGCCGGGATTAGGCGATCATTACGGGGCAGGTGACACACTTGCCCTTGCGTTGGTCGAAGCAATTTTACTCACCATCGAACAGGAGCGCAAACGACAGGAGATAGATGACGCTTTTATCCGCGCTGGCCACAAGCCTGAGAATACGAATTGCGATCATTCCCAATACATTCGTGAAAAGCATGGCCGTTACTGCCCTTGCGGGACGTGCATGTGGGACGCAGGAGATTAATTATGCAATACCGCCTTACCATCCTTTTGCTTTTTCTACTGGTTAACTTCACAGGAGTCGCCCTGCGCGACATTCACCTGATAGCAACCAGCATCGTCATCCTTGCGATCTATTTTGCCACCAAGAAAAATGCAACTCACCAAGATTGATCCCGTTAAACCGCGATCAGCCGGCCGCCCGAATAACATTCCCAACATAGGCGACTGGTACTGGGTCAAGGTACGCGAAGACGCTGACGGCGAAGACCAAAAGAAGGAAGTCGAACACCTGTTCTGCGTCAGTCATCTGGCGTCAAATCACGTGCAGTTTAAGCGTCGTGTGCTCAGCAGCAGCTCGACCGTTTGCGTGCGCTATAGGGACCTGCTGGCAGAGACTCGCCTTGAGCCCAACTGGAAAGCCATTATTGAGCAGCAGATCGAGCAGAAGAAGATCGAGCTGCAGCAGGCTGTCGCTGAGCTGACTGAGGCTGTCCAAAATGCTGGCCTGATATCGTCGGAGAGCGAAAAGACGCTACTGCCTTCAGTGACAAGGCGGGACCCTGCGGACAGCAAGAAGCAGCTGCTAAAGCTCAAGGAGAAGACTTATCCAGCCCTGCACGATCAGGTTGAGTATATCACCCAGCAGATTACTGCGCTTCATCGGGGGCTCATGCTGCCCATGTCCATTCAGTCTGATCGCATGGGTAAAGCGGTGGATCTGGTGGACGAACGCCTGTTTGCTCTTGAGCTGTATGCAGGGCTCTTCCAAGGGACGGTTGAGATTCGCAAGGGCAAACCCGCTGATCCCGAAACCCCTATCGCTGTACGCCAGATGCTGCGCTACATGGATGAAGAGTGCCTGATCGATTACGACACTGGCGGTATGGACTTCCACAAGCTGGAAGAGTTTGACGAATGGATTGCGCAGGATGAACACCTGAACAGGATAGCGCCAGAGCCCCGCTGCGTTGTGGCCCTGCAGATTCGCAGGCGCGACAAGGATTACGGTGAAGTGCGCAGTTTTGCTGACGCATGGCGCTTCTGCGAGATGAACAAGGCCAATGCCTTTACCTACCTGCTGATTCGCAATGGAGAGTGCGTCAATCGCCTGTGGGCTGAGATTGAGTTTAAACCGCGACTGCTTCCCCTGCGCGAAGAGTTTATCAAACCCTTTGAAACCAAGCACTTTGACTGGGATAAGCGTCAGGAAGTGGTGGATCAAACGATCACGCCCGATCATCTTGATTACGACGAACACGTCGCCAAGCGCAAAAAGAAGATCTACCAGTACAATCGCGTGATGTTTCTCCTGCAAGGGCTGCTCGACCGATCCAAGGTTTTTTCACCGCACCCCAAGATCAATCTGGGGGATGACGACCATATTGCGCGCTACTTCAAGCCCGTCTATGACGAAGAAACGGGCTTGCCATCGTCTCACCCGCCGTCATGGGAAAACTATGTGCTGGCGTGCAACTCGCAGATCGTCAAGGGCTCGCACGTCTGGTCTAATCATTATGAAGAAAGCGACTATGAGTACCGAAGGGGTTACGACAGGCACGTTCTACGTGCAGGGCGACAACGACCCGATATTTGCAAGGTGGATCGTATCAGCAGGGACAAGAAGAAGGTGCGCGTTAGCTGGCCATGGGGCACGCGTTACGGCAGGCAGTTTCCTGATCGTTGGCACGATCGTGGTGACTGGGGTGAATGGCCAGTCGACAAGGAGCGCCACGCTTGGCTGCCTATAGAGAAGGTGTTTAATGTGAGCGCGTACAAACCGGGAGACTACAAACAATTTCTGTGCGATGCCTACCTGAAAGGCGCTTACCTGAAGTGGGCGCCGCAGTTGCTCGACGCGGAGAAATGGAAACATGAGAACAAGCAAACCTGTAAACATAAAGATCGATGACAATGCCACGCGTTTTATGACCAATGGAGATGACCCTAATCTGCGTTGGCTCATTCTTTCCAATACCGTTATCGACCTGCAGACAAGCTGGACCAACTACAGCAAGCACCCATGAACGAAGGCGCAATCATTGAGAGCTGGAGCTTTGAGCGTACACGCCAGAACCTGATGAAGATCGCCTTCCTTGTGGTTTTCCCTGTGGACTGTGTTGAGCAAAATAAAAATGCTGCAATGGTCAAGGCGATCTATTCCTTTGACGCGTTAAAGCGCATCTTCGGCGCTCCTGAAGAAATGCGTGTCGTTCTGGATCACAACCCGAAACTGGACAACCTAGTGTCTGGTTGGTGTCCCATCGCGTGGGTTTTGATTCGAACAAAGCACAACGGGATAGAAGTCATGGAATACAGGACTGACTTCATACCGGGAGTTTACTCGAAGGACTTTTATCAGGTGATTGAATGAAGGTTAAGGTCAGGAAGATCAAAAAGTGGAAGTTCAACAAGGCGCGCTTTATCGAGATCCTGCGCAGGACAGGCGATCTCCAGCACGCTGCAGCTCAGTGTCGGGTTAACAAGAAGACCCCGTTTTATCATCGCTGGCATCACCCTGACTTTGCTCTTCAGTGGAAGGAAGCGGTCGAGCAGTACGATAGGGAGCATCCTTTCGTCTACAAAAAGCGGGTTTCTAAAAGCGGTAAACGCATTCCATGGAAAATGCAGCTAGCAGCCCTGTTGAAAGAGCGCACAAGCTGGTACTTCAAGCCCCGCAACTTCGTATCGTACGGATCTTCGTATTTCGTCTGCTGGAGTGTGGTGGGGACCCGCCCAAATAAATACGGTCGTCGCAGCAAGATCGTCTTCTCTTCAGAACATACAATGCAGACCTGTATAAAGAAGGGCTTTGTCCTGTCGTGGGAAGGCAAGCAGATCAAGGTTATCGCCAACGTCAAGGTAATGACCTGTCTTCATGATTTTCACACTGGCAGAAAGGATATTTGTTTTATATGCGGGAGCCCGTCCACTACTTCATCGTCGGCGGTGGTGCCATCTGTGGAATCACCGACCCCACCGCCCAAATTACCCGATCCCCCCACGCCATAACGTGCCAAGCCTGTTTGAAGATCGTCAAGCCCGCCGAATGGGATCGCCCCAGCTGGCGAAAGAAGTACCAGCAGGAGCAGCGACGGCGCAAGGCCATCGATCAGGCGTTCATGATCGATTCGCCCTACCCGATTAACGAAGTGATCGATCACCTGTGCAACGCAGTAGACCATCTACTCAAAGACCATGACTGTGACCATCAGGGGCACGAAGTATGGGCGCACTGCGTGAAGGTCGGTCGGGAAATGTCAGACGCGCTGAAGAAGGCAATATGAAGCAGGGCAAGTGTAAGAACTGTGGCCATCGCTGCTATGGCACGTACTGCTCTAAGTGCGCCAAAGCGGTGGGCGTTGTTAAGGAGCGATCGAAAAAGATCTGTCGACTTTGCCTGCGCACTACATACAAAGACAACTGCCCCGACTGTGGGGCGATCACTGAGTTTGTAAAATGAACTTCTTGTTATTTTGCGCCATCCTGTACGGAATACTTTTCTTCGTTGTCGCCGTTATGATGCTGCTTCAGTGTCTTGTTTACTGCATTCACCCAGAAGGACCAGTACCACTATGAAAAAATGGCAAGTTAAGACCCACATTCAAGACTTCGATCTGGATCTGTTTATCTTCGTCGAAGCGAAGATCGTTCTCAAAACGTCGCACGACACTGTTGTCGCTGACGGGATCACCATCACGTTGCCGGGAGAAATCGAATCCATTCAAGAATCATGAAATGTCCCTACAAATTAAAAGACTCGCTCGTGTCGATCATGACCAAGCGCATCGCCAAATTACCAATCGCCGAATCGGGAAACCCCATCCCATTTTTTTGTAAAATACATAGATGGCAAGCCTGAGTTTCGCGTAGTCGACGAACAAAGGTTTATCCAGTGCCTGCGCACCAATGTCTGCTGGGTCTGCGGAGAGCCTACAGGGGCCTTTAAGAGCTTCCTGACTGGCCCTATGGGGTATGTCAACAGAATCTGCTCTGACGCCTTCATGCACTTGGACTGCGCGATCTTCAGCGTCAAAGCCTGTCCCCATCTGAACAACCCAAACGCCAAAGCGCAGAAAAGACGATCTGACAGAGCATCCCAATGTCGGGGGCATCCTGATTGAAGAAAATCCCGGCGTCATGGCGATCTACACAACCAAGAGCTATCAGGTGGAACAGGATGCCAACGGTATTATCTTTCACTTTGGGCCTGCTGAGTCTGTGTCATGGTGGAGTCAGGGGCGGGCAGCTACCAGTGACGAACTGCAGCGGGCTTTTGCTATGGGGGCGATCAAGGCGACTTCCAACTGTAATGAAGTGGAGACGAAGAGATTTACGGCGATCGTGCGTCGGGAGCTGAACGAAGTGCTGGAGTCACTGAAGCCTATGGTTGCCCCGTAATGTAGTCGATCGTCATGCGCGCTCGAAAGAAGATGGGACTGGGGGGATTCGTCCAGTAGATCGTTGCGTTGGTGATCGCACTCCAGCCTGTGAATTGGTTCGATGTCGATGCTTCTCCAAAGAAGTTAACGACCGCCACAACATTAGTGGCGACGTTTGGAAAAGGCACTGTGTACGAGATAGGGACTGAAAAATTTGACTCGATGTTGGTTCGATAACTTGTCACCGCAAACCAGTAGGTGTTGCTCTGTACCAGATTCTGGATCGTGACGTTCGTATTGTTGCCCGCATTAACCGTGTTGGTGTAGAGCCCCGGAACATTGCCCTGCCAAATTTTGTAGCCAATGACAGTCGAATCATTTACACGATTCCATTGCAGCGTCACGCTGGGCGTTGCAGAAGAAAAAAGCGGGCGCGCAGTCAAAGTGAAAGGCAATGGTGGGGCATTCGTCGATTTGAGCCCTGAAGGCGTAGCTGACTGTTGTGTCGCGCAGCCAGCTAAAAAGAGAGATAGGGCGACACAGAATAATCTCTTTAACATTATCAGATCGATACGGCTAAACGCAGTAAACGTCCAACAAAAAAAGGTCAAAACATGCAATGCAAAGTCTGTAACGTCGCCCATGCGCAGTACGAGCTAATCAATGACACGTGCCTGAAGTGCAGCGCCAACGCGCTGAAAACAGTCAGGGAGCAAATTGACGCGCAGTCTGCGCATCTGAAGGTCTGCCTGCAAGCCATTGGTCTTGTGCGCGACTTGGTAGAATCCAAAGCGACCGATCCCATGGCGATCGCCAATGACGTTTCTATCCACTTGCTTAGGCAGAGTGGGTGCCTGCGTGATAACGAAGTGCAGTTCATTTTGCTCGCCCGATCGTGCGGACTGCAGTTCAAGCAGTTCACCATTGAACAGATCGTCGAATCTGCGGTGAATCGCATCAGCAAATACAGGGCTTTGTATGAATAAACCCGTCAAAGAAGTAACCGAGTTTTGCTGCATGACGTGCGAAAAGCAAAAGTGGTGCGACGCCAAGGCGATCCAGTCGCATTTGAAAAGTGCTCACAATCTCACGATCAAAGACGCTGAGAAGGGCGAAGGCATTCTGTTTCTTGATGGGGCAGGCTTTTTTGACAACACCTACAAGTACACATTCAAAGGCGGCGTCATAATGCACAAACACGTGCGTGGACCATCGCCAACAGCAATAAGGAAACGAAAATGAAATGCTGCGAACGAGATAATGACGGGGATGGTAACTGCGACATTCACTCAGCTCCCGGAGTTCTGAGGAAACCAAAACAAACTGCGCCTGAATCACGCGCAATGATCTTTCGTATTCTGGAAAGCATGACAGACGATCGCAGGCTCGCCCTGTTCCAAGAAATAGGAAGCGTCTACTGCCTTGAATGCGGGCGCGAGCATGGCTTTCAACGCTGTCAGTGTTCGAACGATGAATAGACCCACTTTCTATATGGCGGCACTACAGCAAAAGAACGATCAGCTTCAGAAAGAGAATGAGCAGCTGAAGCGCGAGCACAGCGCGTGCACACAGCGCCTGTTGAAACTTGAGCAGGCGCTGGCTGAGATTGCCAAACTCAAATCGGGATCAGGTGAATGTGCTCGTGCATGGAGCATTGCTCGTAAAGCTTTGTATTCATAACCTTGTTTTAAATGAAATCACTGCTCTCTCTCCTTATCAGCTGCTCAGCAATCGCAGAAACTGTTTACCCGTCGAGCACATTGCAATCACGACTGGACGCCTTGACCAACATGTCTGTCCCTTCGATGACGATTAACATAAGTCGGGGGCTCTACGTGCTGGACAGCCCGCTTCGTGTGCCGCCCACGCTCTGGCCCAATAATCCTGTCTTGGGGCTCAACTCAGGCATTCACATTAAAGGGGATGGTATGGCGTCGACACAGCTCTATTGGCCCGCTTCTGCTGCAGGGCTGCTGCTCACTAACGGGAGCTATGAAGGGGTGACGATCGAAGACCTGACTTTGATCGGACCAATGACCAACAGCGCCAGTATAGGGCTTATTGTGGGCGTCTACAGCAGCAACAGCTGTTTTGCTGGCCAGAATAATGCGGTGCGCAACTGTGCCTTTATGGGCTGGGGCACAGGCGCGGCCTGCACGAATCAATGGACGTTAACCTTCGATAACTGTGTTGTCGTCTCCAACACGATTGAAGGGCTGCGCTTTGCCGCCTGTCATGGGGTGAACGTCAACAGCTGTCGCATTATGGGGGGCTGGACATGGGCATGCGGAACAGGTGTCGGCTTCCATGCCCCTTTAAATTGGTGTTTCGGTGATAACGCTCAGATCCAGAACTGCCTGATTGGGCGCTGCACCAACGGTATTCTAAACTCAGAACTAAACCTGCTATCGTCGAACAACCATTTGGAAACCTGTGGATCGTACTACACGCTCGTATCGTCGACTGTTATTGGGGCGGGATCGCCTTTCACGACCATCATTGGGGGCTACACGCTCGATCAGGGGGCTTCGTTGTGGACCAATGGCTTTGCTGCCCAAGTGCTGATGGACGTGGGTTCAGCCCAACATACCTACGTCATTGGCTGCGCTTTCAATGGGGGCTGGCTGCCGCCAAACATGCGACCCGCTTTCAACGTAACTAATATAGCTGCCACAAGCGTGAGCCCCACTGTTGTGGGCTCTGGCGGGAACAGCGTGATCTATACGATTGATCACCCGCTGACAAACGTAGTGCCTTATCGGGCAGCAGTGCCTGTCATTCAATAAAAAATGAAACATAAAGAACTAGATCTGTACGAAGTGATATTGAGCGCCGAGATTGATCGCGTTGAAGGGCGCATCCTGAAATATCGAGTCAAGCAAACCGATCACAACCTTATTCAGCTGCAGTTGACTGATGATCTGGAAGGTCAGGGCTACACCCATCGGGGGCTGGGCATGTCAGGGCGTATGCCTGTGACAGAGCTGGATAAGATCAGGCGCGTTGGCTTTAACGACACGCCCGATCACTGCTATCGTGTGATCTTTACCACGCAGGAGAAGCTAGTCCTTGCGCAGAAGCGCCTGTGCATTGAAGTGGCTCAGGTAATAGGTGATCGCTACAAGCGCGCCAAGGAGCTGGTTGACGCGTGGGATTCTAAACAGCCCGTCGAGTTTAAGGCGCAATATCAGGCGGTCGTACACGTGGGATGATGATTGGACTCCCATTGGCTGCCGCCTGTGCCTGAGCGCGCATGATCAGAAACCCCGTCAACTGCGTCTTCTGCACTTCAAGGGCAAAGATAATGTCGGCGGGTCTGATCTGATTCTGCTCCATTGACTTGACTGATTCGACGATCAGAGCGTTTAGTCTTTGTTCAAATTCGTTGGCGTTCATTTCTTTAAAAGGTTGAATAGGCAGGCAAGTTTGATCCCTTCAGTGACGACAAAGTTGAAACCGTTGCAGCGATGAATGCAGTTGCGATTGAAAAGCCAGTCGCGGGCGCTCTTGTCGATCAGGTTCCCGTCCCAGACAGGGCCTGCAAGCAGCTGCTTCAGTTGTTCGACGTGGTTTGGTTTTATCTCTTGGGCTAGGTTCATAGGGCTTCAGGCGTGTTCTACGCGTGGGGGGTGCTTGGACTGGCTTGCCCCGTCAGAACGCTTTATAGGGCGTTTTAGGCGTGTTCTCCAGTGTGTTACAGGCTTCTTAAGGTCTTTCTCGATTCGTGGTGTAGGGGCTGCGCTCCCGTCTGTGCGCGAACCACGCAGGCGATAGCAGGCGTTACGACCTTCATGACAACAGTTCATGATCATGACGTGCGCCTTGCCCTGCCTGCATTCTTCAAACAGCGCTTCAAGCTCTACTCCTTCAAGCACGACATCGAACGGTATGCGCAGATGCTTTGGCAGGTACTCCATAAATGCGACGCATAGTGCTCAGTAGTTTAATCGACTTCACCGTGTTACCGCAAAAGCAGAATTTCGGCAGGTCAGCTTCAGCGATGCGCTTGGTCTGGGTCTTGTACATCATGGACTCGATCGCTTCGATCGGGACAAACCAGATCGCGTTGGGGGTTTTCCACAGGACAGCTGCGATAGCGCCTGACGCACTCCAGACGCGCAGGGCATGCAGCTGCTTGACCGTTACGCCTGAAGAGTTGGAACTTCCGATCCCCAGCTTATCACCATCTGTCTGCTTGGCTTCGATGAAGATCGCCCGCCCGCCCGCTTCTGTATAGCTACCTACGAAATCCAAAAAAGGGTTGGGCAAGTAAATGATCTTGGCCTTGCCTATAATGCGCGTTGGCGGGTCGACCTTGCGCAGGACTAACAAACGCTCTTTCTCGTACAGAGCTGCACGCCTGATCACTTCTTTTTCAAACTCAGCCCCGCGCTTCATTTAGTCTTCGTCTGGCTTCGTACGCGCATTTCTTTTTGCGGTGTTGATTGCAGAACTTGGTATCGCCCGATCGTGGTTTTTTGCACAGGATGCACAAGCCCCTGCGTAGCTGTCGTAATTGGTATTTGCGCTGTCGACTGATATTGAGTTTCGCAAACTTGTCACGTATTCGCACGCCGTCATTGTCTGTACGGGATCAGTCGTGTCAAGACAGCAAACTACTGGAATAAATGATCTGAAGCTTTAATCATGGTCCCCCGCTGGATCAATTCAAGTGTGCGCAGGCGAGACAGCGCATTGGCAAAGCCCCCGCTTGTATGTCTGTAGCCTGTACGTTCTCCCAGCTGCGCTGCAAAGAGCGTGTCGGGGTAAACGTCAACGAGTGTTTTTAGTATAGCGCTCTCGCATCTTGGGAGCTGGTTAAGCCACATGTCGATCAGGGCCTGTCCCGTTGGCAGGGGCTGTACTTCCCCGACAGACGCACGCCCCGCCTGCGTGATCTGAATCGGTT
>Ga0247669_1000701_pt1 | contig 12069 bp, 18 predicted proteins | sample CNK10_metaG_FD_182734 | JGI IMG/M metagenome (GOLD analysis project Ga0247669, IMG submission 182734) | Soil microbial communities from Purdue University Martell Research Forest, Indiana, United States - CNK10 | ecosystem: Environmental > Terrestrial > Soil > Temperate forest > Bulk soil...
TGGTGCCATTCGGACTTCCAGCAGCCGTCGATTGCCTCGCAGCACTCGTCGGCCGTTGCCACCCTGAGTGCGGCAACGATCACGCGCCGTTCATCGGCCGGTAGCGCCCTGACATACCCCGGCCAGCGGTGGGCGACGTAATGGCGCCACACGACCTCGGGGGCATCGGGGACGGCCACGAGGGTGGGTTGTGTCGGCTCGCGCGCGGGCGCACTCTCTCCTTCAAGGGATAAGGACGGTTCTGTAGTTGGTTCGGGCGTACGTGGTACGCCCCCCTCTGGGCGCAGATTACGCCCCTGGGGGTCTTGATCTTCGCGGGGCGTACATGGTTCGCCCCCCCGTTCGGCACGCACGATGACGCGCCATTTCGTCTGGCCCCGGTGCCCGAACCCTGTGCGCTCGATCTCCCCGTCGGCTTCAAGGCGTCGGAGTGCGAGCTGCGTGCCTTTGCGGGTCATCCGCGACCGCTCGGCCAGCGTCTCGACGGTCGGATAGCTCTCGGTACCGTCGTCGTGGGCGTGCTCGGCCAAGACGAACAGGACGAGCCGCGCACCGCCCTTGGCCTCCGAGTGGCGCATGACGTTCGACAGACAGACGATGCTCATGATGGGTCCGGCACCTCCTGATCGGCATGTCGGCCGCGATCGGGTACCATTCCCGTCGCGGTCTAACCACTCGCGATTCTGCCACATCGGCGGAATGGACGTAGCCTCGGCCCCGGCGCAAAGCGGCACTTTGCGTCGGGGTCTACGTTCGGTTGGCCGGCGGGTGGTAGATCCGCAGCAGGTCATGGGGGCCAGGGCCGAGCGCGTCGATCGCCAAGACGACGCGCTCGGGCAGGCACTCGAACGCGATCGGGGCCGGAATCCGCGCCTCGTGGGCCAGATGGCAACGACGGCAGAGCAGGACCGTGAACGTGGCGTCGCGCAGGCGCCGGGATGGGACGCCTGCGCGACGCAGGACCTGGGCCTTGAGCGCGTGGTGGCATTGCCAGGACCAGGAGTCGGCGCCTGCGGCCAGCTTGACCCCGCAGGCGACGCAGTGGCCGTTGTCGAGCCGGAACGTCTCCTGGCGCTGCGTCACGCCCTGGTCAGTCCAGCAGCGAGATCGTCAGGCGCTTGGAGCCCGACGTCTCGAATGCCACCGACCGTGCCGCCGTCTTGGACAGCTTGATCCGGAAGCGCCCGCAGCGCACGACCGTCTCGTCATCCAGGTCGAGCGTGTCGATCATGCCCTTGGCCGAGTCGTGGGCGTCTTGGAACTTGGAGGCCGCGGCGCGCTTGCGCGTCTTCGCCGCCTCGCGGTTCTCAAGCGCTTGGACGAGCAAGTCGTTCTCGATGACCTGGTCGAACAGGCCGTCCTGGTCGTCGGGCTCGGGCGTCCTGTGTGCTTCAGCAGCCATGTTTGGCCTTTCGTTCGGGTAATCGGCCGGATCGTATCTGCTTGGCCCCGATTCCTGCCCGTGTCGCAGCGCCGGGGCCACGCAGAGCGGCCCTGAGCCCTTGGCCGGTGCGTTTCAACGCGGTGGCGCGTTTCAGGGCGCCAGAGCGCTTAGGAGCGCCAGTGCGCTTCACGACTGCGCAGCCTCCGCAGCCGCACGGAACGCATCCTCCAGGCCAGGCTCGGACCCGTCGCCATTCGACGGGTCAGCCACCCCGAACGACTGGCCCCCCGACGTGGTCTCATGCCAACGCAGCACCTTGCCGTCCCCGATCGCCGGCTCATGCCCCGTCGCCTCGTGGTACGCCTTGAGCCCCTCGCGCAGTTGCTGGCGGACCGCGTCGACGACCTGGTATCTGGCGGCCTGGTCGTCGGCATCCTCCTGCGATTCGATCGCGCCGACGCCGCGCTGCTCGGCCGGGATCGGACACGACCGCGCGACCGGGCACTGACGCAGGCACTGGTGGCCTGGCCTTGGCCGCCACAGCTTCGAGCCGTCGCCCTCGCTGATGGCGCGCTCGAGCAGCTGCATCTGGATGCCGACCTCGCGCTCGACGTGCTCCAATTCATCACGATGCAGGCGGGCCTCACGGATCTGGCCCGACCGCAAGTGCAGCTCGCGCAGGATGACCTCCTGGGCGGCCGGGTAGGCGCGCAGGCTCAGCAGCCCGTAGATGTCGAGCTGGAAGTGGCCGCGCTCGGAGAGGTACTGCTTGCCGACGACGACCTCGCCCTCGGACGGCTTCTGGCGCGGCTCCTTGGCCCTGCCCCAACCCGTCTTGTAGTCGCAGATGATGACCGTCGCTGGCGGGTGGGCCAGCAGTAGGTCGGGCTGGCCGGTCAGGATCCGCGGCTTGCCATCCTGGCCCTTGACCTCCGTCGCCAGGCGCTGCTCGATGGCGAGGATCCGGTTCGGCGGCCACTCGTACTCGCAGAACCGCAGCGTCAGCATCTTGAGGTCCTCGCGCTCGTCGGCGGGCAGCACGACGTCGGCCCTGGCCTGGACTTCTCGCATGACCTCGACGGCCTCCTGCGTGCTCATCTGGCTCTCGCCGTGCTTGCGCAGCGTGCGCAGGATCTCGGCGAACACGGCGTGCGCGACGGTGCCGAGGTCGCCGGTCGACCCGACGTAGCCGACTGGCAGGTCGTCGGGGGTGATGAGCGAGTGGTAGGTGCGGCGCGCGCAGACCTCGAACCCGGCGAGGATCGACTGGCGGTAGGACTCCAGCGGCTTCATACCTGTCCACCTTCGGCATGTCCGGCGAACGGGTTGTCGACGGCGGGGGTCTGCCAGATGACCTGGCCGTACTGCTCTGGGCCGTACATATCGCATCTGCCGTCCGTTCGCTTGATTTCCAGCCCCACGTCCTGGGGATCGTGGCAACGGCGCTCAGCGCCTTTCCCCCTTCGGTGCGCGTCGAACGCCCGGTCACCGGCGAAGTGGCGACCACAGCCGCCGCAGTGGGCGAGGCATTTCATGCGGGCGCTCATGCCAGCTGCCTCCTCTGGCCGGGGTAGTCGCGTGCGCACAGCGCGCAGACGACGATGATGGCCAACCCGTCTCGGACTTGCCAGCGCGCCCCGCCACGGCGCATCTTGCAGCGCGGGCACGACCAGCGCGGGGCGCTCACAGTTCCATCGCCTCCTGGCCCGGAACCTCGGCCCCCGCCGCACGCAGGCACTCCTCGACATGCGTGATCTCGTCCGAGACCTCCTGCGCATGTGGATCGCCCGGATCGTCAAATGACGCCAGATGGTCGAGCAGGCCGGTCAGACGCGACCGCAGCGCATCGACATCGACCGGGACGTCGGACGGGCTGACCGCATCGGTAGGCCCATCGACGACCTCGGCATCGGGCGGCGCGGCCTCCAGATTGTCGTCCTCGATCTTGGCCGCGATCGCCTCGAGCTCGGCCGGCGTCTGGCCAGCGAGCAGCATCGCCAGCGTCGCCGGCGTGTAGGCGTTGGCCTCGATCTCGTTGGCGGCATCGACTGCGGCCCGCAGGCGCTCGCCGAGCGGGCCATCGGGCCAGGGCACATCCTCGGGCGCAACCTCGACAGCAGGGTCGTCGCCGGCAGCGAGCGCACGCTCGTTTACGACCTCGTCCTCGCCGACGGCCAGCAGCCCGCCGAGCGGCGTCGCCTGCCGGATCGCCTGACGCTCGGCCGCGGCGAGGATCATCACCCCGACCTGCTTGGCCCACGGCGAATATTCGTTGGGAACCTTCGGCTGGTACTCGGCCAGCGGCGCGTAGAAGTAGCCCATCGGTCGGCCCATCGGCCCGCCCTCGCGACACTCGGCCCATGCCCCGATGATCTCGCCGCGCTGACTCGGATTGCCGTAGGCGTGAGCGACGGTGCGATTGCCGTCGGGGGTGCGCACGATCGTGATCTCGTCCTTGGCGCGGACGACGTCGCCATCGACGTGCAGGCCGTTGCGCTGCGCGATCTTCCGCAACCCATCGCGGCCGACCATGATCAGCAGGTTGCCGTTCTTGCCCTTCGCGCACCAGGCCTCATGCGCGAACGGGTCGAGCTCGTAGTGCGCGCAGAGCTCAAGGAAGTGCGCGACCTCGGCGTCATTGCACTTCGGTGCGATCTGGGCCTTGATCAGGACGAGCCGGCGCGGGTCGACGCTGTCGAAGATCGGCGGTCGTGCGAGTAGCTCGGTGCTCTCGCTGGGCAGGGTGTCAGTGGTCATGCGACGTGTCTCCATGTCTGGCCGGTAACGACGTAGTGGATGGTGGAGCTTGATACGCCGAACATCTTGGCTAGCGCATCTTGGTTCGGATCGTGGCCCCTCCGATACAGCGCACGGATCTCAGCCACCTTCGCGGCCGTCAGACGACTAAGGCCGATGCGCTCGCCGTTGGCCTGTCGGCCACGCTCCTGTTTGTCGCGCACGTTGTCGGCCTGCGTGCCATAGCGAAGATGCGCGGGGTTGCAGCAGAACTGGTGGTCGCAGGAGTGAAGGGTCATGGGCCGACCTTCTGGCGGGCGCCCGAAGGCGATGCGCGCCGCTACACGATGCGCGCCCCAGCCGCGCTCGCCTATGCGGAACTGGCCGTACTCCGTGCCGCCGTAGCGATTATCCGTCCATGGCCAGCAATCGTCCGGGCCATGCCTATCGACCTTGGCCCAGAACCGCGCGATGGTCGCGGCGTCAAGTTCAGGTACTTCCGCAACAGCGCGATCCGGCACGACAGGACTCCTGAGCTTCGGGTAACGGTCTGGCCAGCATACGGCACGTCGTTACGGAATGCTAGGCCCAGAACCACGACCGCCCCCAGCAGGCGAGAAAGCAGGCGGGGGGCGGTCGAAGCGACGGCGGGCAGCGTTACCCGGTCCGAAGGAGCCAGTCCGCCCCCGTCGCGTTTCGCGGCGAAGAGTACCCAACGCGAGGGCCTAGCGCAAAGCCGGAACGCGGACCTCGGCACGCGCAGCGTCGCGCAGCAGCGCCTCGGCCGTCGCCAAGGGCATCCCGATGACCAGCTCGTCGCTGGGGCCGAGCGTGATCCCGACGCCCTGCGGGTCTGTGCCGGCGGGGAGTTCCAGGTAGCGTGCGAGGTCGACGCGGAAGCGGGCGGCGCGCTCGTACTCTGCGGCTAGATCGACCATGATAATGGGGAGGGTAGCGCCGTTACAGGCGCCGCACAAGGGGCTTGCATGTGGGGCGTAACGGTGCTACGGTTCCACTCGTTACCCGAATCAAGGAGCCAGCATGACCGACACGCGTCGCGAGTTCACCATCACCAAGTTCGGCCAGCACCCCGATGGCTACTACACCGCGCGCGTGACGAGCGGGACCGAGTCGCTTGCCGTCGATAACCGCTATGGCTCGTGGCTTGGCCATCGTCGCCGTGCGCCACGGTCGCGGACGTTCGTGCTCTGTGAGGTGCGCCGCGATGTCTGCGCTGCGCTACAGGCCAAGATCCCGAAGGGCGGCAGGCCATGATCGCCACCACTCGCGAGCAGGACAACGCCATCGAAGCGGCGGGCATCGAGTACGGGGCCATCATCGTCAGCGCCTACGGGCGCCCCGAGCACGGCGCGGTGAAGATCGCGACCGGCCCCGTGGCGGTCACCCGCCGTATCGTCGGCCCCGACGGCGACGAGGCTTGCTGGAACTGCGGCGGCAACCACAACGTCACCGACCGAGGGTGCTACGGGCATCTCTGCGAGTGGTGCGACGACAACTTGAGGAACCCGCTATGACCACCCTTCCCTCCGATCAGATCATCCCGGCCGGCGTCGCACGCAGGCTCGCCCACACCTATCAGGGCATCGATCTGGCCGAAGCGGCCACTGGCCGCAACCCGGCGTGCGAGCAGGCCACGTTGGCGCTCGGCCCTAACGGAAGCGGCAAGCTCGACAGCCGAGCCGCGATGGCCGACTGCGCCGCCCTGGCCGACTATCTCGCCACGCACGGCAGCATCGACCCCGACGCGCCACTCGGTGAGCCCGGTGTCGTGCCATGGTCCTACCGGCGCCTCACTGACCGGGCCTGCGCGTACTGCGGCGGTTCCGGCATCCGATGCTGCGAGCTCGCGCGCGATCGATGACCGAGTTCACCGACCTGACACTTGGCCAGCTCTACGCGATAGCGCGAATGGTCAAGCTCGACACGACCGCCGTGGCGATCCGGTCGCGGCTCTGCGGGCACGTCGAGGTCGTGCTGCGCACGGGCGATCAGATCGGCCAGACAAGCGACCCGGTCTGGATTGGCCCGGACGGCAGCCCGGTCGGACGTGCCCTAGCCAAGTCGGCAGGCGCGGCGCACCACACGCGCCCACACGGCCACACCGGCTTGCGCATAAGCCCCGATGAGCCATCCCACGGCCCCGGCCCCCCGCCCGAGCTGGCGCACGTCAGAGCGCGGCGAGCGCCCGCGTCAGCGCGGCCAAGTCGAAGCCCTCCGGCGTCAAGCCGCCAGTCAGCAGCTCGGGCGACAGGATCGCCCACGCCTCGTCGCAGTAGGCCGCGAAGAACGTCCACGTCAGCGGCTGCACCTTCGCCCACGTCACACAGTCGAGGAAGTGGTGGCGCCGCGCAACGAGCGGCACATAGTGCCCGCCCTCGATCTGGGATCCGGCCGCGACACGCCACGGCTGGCCCGCGTTGAACTGGTCCATCGCCGAGCCCGGGAACTGAAAGCCGATCCCGACCGCACCGAACAGGTACATCGCCGCCGCGATGTGCGAATGGTTGCCCGGCTCGAGCGCGACGTACGCCCCGATCTTGTGCCGCTGGCCCTGGGCATCGACGATCCCGGTCTTGCGCCGATAGCTCAGCGCGGCCCGAACATCCGTGCCTTGGTCGGTGCTCGGGTCCGCCGGGTCATAGCCGGTGACCTTCGAGTAGTCAGACAGGACGGCCTGGTCGGTGAACGGCACCGGCCCACCATCGGGGCCGCTGTGTGCTTCGGTCGACCAGAGGATGGTTTCGTGGGCGGCCCCTGCCCAGACGCAGTCGCCGGCGCGATCATTGGCGAGCATCCCCCACGCGCCGACCTGGCCCTCGTGGCCGAACTCGGCAGGGATCTTCGGCAGGACTCGGGCGACGTCGACGACCGCGTCGAGGTGGATGTCGCGCTTGTCGTAGCGGGCCGGCCGCTTGCCGAGCCTGAGCTCGCTCATGGCTTGTGCGTCGAGTCGAGACCGCGGCCGATGCCTAGCAGGCCCGCGGCGACCCCCACGTACTTGACGAAGTTGCCGAATGACAGCGTCTCGGGGTGGGTGATGACGACGATCCCGCCCGTGATGGCGATCACGATGACGATGATCGTCGCGACGGGAATGGCGGCGAGGTCGAGCTTCATGGCTTCCTCCGATGATGGGTCAGGTAGGCACCGTGCCGCGAGCACGTCACGCCAACGGCGTGGAGTGTCCGCCAGCGATGATGTGCGGCGCCGAGGTAGGGCGGCTTGTGGCGGCGGTCGTACTGCAGATGGCGGCATTCGAGGCGATCGCCGCGCGTGACGTGCTTGTGCGGCTTCGGGCGGGGCTTCGGCTTGGCGAGTCCGGCGAACGTCCGGAAGCTCGCGACCGATCCGAGCCAGACCGTCATGTCGGCTGTCGTGGCACCGTTGTACGCCCGGTCTGAGAATTGATGCGCGACGTAGCGAGCTCCGGGCATGCCGCACACCGGCGACGCGTTCGGGTAGCCGGCAAGCCACCCGTCGACACGGGGCCAATAGCAGCCGAGGTGCGGCGCCCAGAACCAGTTGCCGGTGTAGATCCCGACCCTGCCGAACGCCTGCACGACGACGGCGAGCATCGCCTGCAGGCCCGAGCGGGTGGCGTTGGCGTACTCGACGTCGAGGACCGGCGGCAACCAGCGGGCCGATGTGCGGGTCATGCCGGCAAGCCGCAGCTGCGCGACGAACACTCGCGCCTCGGCCGCGCAGTAGCAGGACACGAAGTCGTAGCCGCCCGTCGCCATCCCGTGCGCGCGGGCGGAACGGGCCATGCCCATGAACGTCCGGTCGATGAAGCCGGTGCCCTGGTTGACCTTCAGGTACACAGCCGGATGCGAACGGCCGATGGCCGCCATCTGGCTGTCGGTGACGGGGTTGTTGTTGGACAGGTCCGGGTAGGTGACCGGGCCTGTCAGCGTCACGCTGAGGTTCGAGCCGAGCCCGACGCTCGGCGGTGTGCAGCCGCCCATCGAGCCGTGGCCGTTCTGGGCACCGACGCACGTCTGCGATGTCAGCGCGGTCGCCAGCGGCTGGGTGACGGTGCGGGTGGTCGTGTGGCCGCATCCGGCGAGCAGTAGGACGGCCAGCAGGAACGGGCGTCTCCTCATGGCCACAGCCTAGACCGCTAGGGCACGGGAGTACAGCGGGCCGAGGGTTGCAAAGCGCGACGGCAGGGAGTAGCATCGTTACTATGCGTTACCCGAAGGTCCTGAGCCTCGCCCTCGCCGCCGCGCTTCTCGCCGCAGCCCCTGCTCACGCGAACCGACAGCAGACGACGATGCTGTGGGCGGCGATGTCGGCTGCGGAGCGGCATTGGCATGCCGTGCCCTGCGGTGGCCAGATCGCGATGGGCACGGCCGCCGCCCTTCCGGGCGGAGCGCGTGGGTTCGCTTCGTGGGACCCCGGCCCGACCAACTGTCGGGTCACGCTCCAAGCGCGCTACCTGAGGATTGCCTCGGCCGACCCGCGCGCCACCTGGCCGATGTTCTGCTACCTCATCACACACGAGTTCGGCCACCTTCTCGGCTACGGTCATAGCGCGGATCCCAGCGACGTCATGGATCCCGTCTTCGATCTGGTGAACTGGTCGAACACGCCGTCCGAGTGCTGGCCTATGCCGCGCTTCTAGTAGGGCTTCACCCGACAGTAAAGCCGCCGGTTCTTCGCCGTCACCGATCCGGATGACGACTTGAACTGAACGCTGATCGTGTAGGTGCCAGCGTTCAGAAATAGCTGCACCGGACCTCCAAATCCCATCGCAACGCTTATCGCTGTGACATTGCTGGAGTTTCCAGGATCAACGATCTCTGCTCTGACGTTCCCCCCAAAGCCCAAGAGGCCGATAGCTTGTCCCGTCGTGACATCGCTGTGGCCTGTCGACTTGCCTGACGTAGTGACCCCGACAAGGCCAATAGGTGAGGACGCGAGCGGCATATCGAAGTTCGCCGTGCCTGCCGCTGTTTTCGCCTGCTCTTGTACCGTCGCTGCATTACTTCCCGCGATAGCGTCCGTGGCTATCTGCATCTGGTTGGCCCCGATGAAGATGGCGGCTCGGGCCGCTCCCGTCACCGACTCCTGCCACGTCGCCTGATAGAGCACCTCGATGATCCCATTGGTCGGCAGCACCAGCCCGGCCACCTGGTCCGGCGTCGTCAGCGTCCCGTAAGCCGTGTTGGTCCGCGACTCGGTCGCCGCGATGATTGACGATCCGCTCCACGGCGCCCCATACGCCGGGCTGATCGTGCCGAATCTGACCTGCGACCGGCGGTCTGTGATGTTGGCCGTGAGGATCTGGGTCGCGTTCGCTGCGACCGCAAGGTTCGCCAACGCCAGCGACGACGCCGACAGCGACGGCGCCACGGGACTCCCGCTCGGCGTCCCGGTCAGGACCGTCAGGGCGGCGCTGTCCGTGACCCCCGCATAGGCCGAATCGCTGATCTGGATCTCGACGACATCGACTCGAGCGTTCGTCACGTCCGAGGCAGCCACCGCAAGGGTCGCCGTGGCGTTGTTGTACGTCTGGTAGAGCCCCTGGCTCGGGACGCTCGAACCCGGTACCCAGGCTTGCCCTCCCGGCACGCCTCCGGCCACGTCGACAGACATGTTCCCGCCGCCGTGTTGGCTAACTGCGTAGTCGCCTGCGGCGACGATGCCGCCGGCCGAGCCGAGCAGCGTGCTGATGGCTCTCCTAAAAGTTTCCGCCGAGTGACTCCCGGCCTGCAGGCAATAGGGTGGGCTGGTCTGGGTCATCGTGAGGCTCCTTCGGCGCGCAGTCGCGCCCGACGACGTCGCTGGTATTCCCGACTGGCGGTCCGCGCGCATTCACGGCACTCGCGGCGTCCATCCGGGTGGCGGTACAGGTTGTCGCCATCGAGCGGATGGCCGCGCGGGCAGTGCGTCTTGCGCGCGTTGATCGCTGCGAAGCTCTCGCCGCGCAGGCAGTTCTCCTTCGGGGTCACGAGCTCCAGGTGCGCGGGTCCGTGCTCATCAGCGATGACCTTCACGCAGCCGGGGTTGCGGCATAGGTGGTCGCACTGGAGACCCGGCGGTATCGGTCCGACGAGGAGTTCATGCGCGAAACGGTGAGCAAGCTGGCCACCCGGATAGTTGAACTTGCCGTATCGGGCGTCGCCACGACCGACCAACTGAGCCGTCCATAGCCAGCACGGCCCGAGCTCCGGCCGATACGCGGGCGCCGAGCCCGCCTTGTCGACCTTGGCCCAGAAGCGCTGCTCGGCGGTGGGCAGCGGCGGCGGCTTCCCGAGCGGATCGCCATAGGCATAGAACCGCCGAAGATGCGCATGGCACCAGCCGCGCGCCCATGCCAATCCCCCACACCGCACCCCGTCCTCCACGACGCTGCATGTACCCTTCGCCATGTCATGCCTCCTCGGTAGGTGTGGCCAGGCCCGCGGACGCTCACACGTCGCGCGGGCTTCTAACTTTACAGCGCTCATCGGCCAGCCTTCAACGCGGCCAGCTCGGCCTCGATGCGTGCCAGTCTGGCCTCGGGGCCAAGCTCGTCCTCGATCGTCTGCAACACCGGGCTGATGTGCATGCGCAGCATCCAGCCAGAGTCGGCCAGGATGCCGATCACCTTGTCGGGGTCGTCGCACTCGACAGCCAGAAAGCCGACCGAGGGATCCTCGACGTAGTCGGCGCCGTGGTGTTTGGTCAGCGGGTTGGGCCTGGTCTCGGTCTGGCCGATGTGCTCGCACTTGATTGGCTTGCCGGTCTTCTCGCTGACTGTGCAGCCCTTGTCGTGGTCGCCTTCGGCGATCAGGAAGTCCAGCGTTTCGGGGTGCGGCGTGCCGGGTGTGTGGCCAGAGTTCGGTGCCCCATTGGCGTGCGCGGTGATCGGGTCGGGGTGTGACGGCAGGCCGTGGCCGTCTGACTCGCGGGCCTGCAACCCTGCGGCGCCGAGTGCGCCGATGACGCGGTCGCGGGCCGTGACTGGCCCTGAGACGATGCAGAGGTGTGGGAGTAGCTGCTGTTTCACGGGTCTCCTAATGCTCCGCCTTGAATGTCGTGCCATCGAGCGTCACGAAGGCGGTGGATGCCGCCGTCTGAAGCAGCACATCGCCGGTTGAGTCCACGGATCCGTATGCCCAAAGGTTATTCGAAATCCAGGAGAACCTCTGCCTAAACAGTGGCCGGTATCCAGGTGGCAGCGTGAAGATCACCGCTGTCGAGCTGGTGCCGTTCTTCACGATCCCCTCTATATGAACGAACCCGAAAGGGTCCCTCATAAACTGGGCTGGGACCTGGGCGGCATCGTAGTTCACCCACGAGTTCTGAAACGCTGGCTGTCCCCCGGCGCCGACCAGGTGCCATGCTTCGATAGGCGCGACTTGCCGCCAGGTGAGCGTCTGTAGGTCCCAGATCGCCACTCCGAACCCGGCAATGCCGGCGATCGGCTGGAGGTTGCCGACCACCATCGTCGCATGCCCGTGCGCAGGGTCGCCGGTCGCGCCGGTCGGATCGGTCACGACCTGGGATTGCTGCTTGGCGAGCGCACTGACCTGAGCTTCCAGGTTGTCGAGACGGGCCTGGAGGGCGCGGCGGGCAGGATCGGGAGCGCCGGGCATCTAAAGCGGTGGGGCCGTGGGCGGCACTGTGTTGATGGGCGGGATGCTCAGGTCAAACACCAGCGTCGGCACCCCGGCCTCGGGCACGACGACCGTCCAGTTGGTGATCCGCCACTCGAAGTTCATGCCGTTGGGGAACCGCGGCGACGTGTTCTCCCCGCCACCGGCGACCGGGTCGATCCGCCAGATGAGATCGTCACCCAGCCCGAACTGGCCGAGCCCGAGATGCTCTGGGGCCACGACACCCGTCACCGGATCGGGTGTCGGGACCGGCAGCGTGATCGTCGGCGTCGTCACCGGCCAGCAGAGCTGCTCGAGGTCGCCGAACGCCATATTCGACAGGAT
>Ga0247669_1000703_pt1 | contig 12038 bp, 8 predicted proteins | sample CNK10_metaG_FD_182734 | JGI IMG/M metagenome (GOLD analysis project Ga0247669, IMG submission 182734) | Soil microbial communities from Purdue University Martell Research Forest, Indiana, United States - CNK10 | ecosystem: Environmental > Terrestrial > Soil > Temperate forest > Bulk soil | place...
CGGCCAGCTCCGCTTGTGTACTTCCCAACTCCTGATGTGCATGAGCCGGACGGCCTTTTCGACGCGACTGTGGGGCTCGAGTTGTTTTACAGGGCGGCCCTAACGCTGAATTTTCACGACATGACAGTTTCTGTGGAAAAGCGCTGAGTCTCCGCGAAACCTCCGAAGGCCGCAGCTGGCACCGCGGAGCGGTGCCGAATAATTCAATCTAGAGATGGACGGACAACTTCCGGCGAAGGATCAGGCAAGGTGTACCTCACGATCGGCGCGAAGCGCGTGAGGCACGCAGATGACCGAGAAACGCGTGATGAGCGCGTGAGAGCGAACGCCCTCGGAGGACCACAGCCCCGATGGTGCGCGCAGCTGCGGCGTCTTCGATGCGCACGAAGCGGCAGCGCGATTTTTTCTCGATAGCCATTTCCGGAACGATGGAAACACCCATGCCGGCTCCAACCATGCTGAGGAGGCTGCTGAACTGGCCGCTCTCGAAAATGATTTGGGGGTGCAAGCGGGCGCGGTCACACGCCGCGACGGCGTTATCCCGGAAGCAGTGGCCATCGCGGAGAAGCAGAAAAGGTTCGGCGCGAAGATCTTTGAGCGAAAGCGAGCGGCGCGAGGCGAATTTGTGGCTTAACGGCAAGGCTGCAAAGAAACGCTCGCTAAGCAGCGGAAATGTTTCGAATTCGTGGCCGCGAATGGGCAGCGCGAGGATCGCGAGATCGACCTTGCTGGCGCGCACTTGGTCGAGGAGAACCGGGGTGATTTCTTCGACCACCGTGAGCCGCACCTGCGGAAATTTTCGCGAGAACCAAGTCAGGCGTTCCGGAAGAAAGTAGGGCGCAACAGTGGGAATGACGCCGATGGTCACGGATCCGCCGACGGAATCCTGTTGCTCGGCGACGTCGCCGCGCGCCGCTTCGAGCTCGCGGAGGACAGCACGCGCTCGCGGCAGAAAAGTTTGTCCTGTTTCGGTCAGACGCACCGAGCGCCCAAGGCGGTCAAAGAGCCGCGCGTCAAGCTCATCTTCGAGTTTCATAATCTGCTGCGAAAGCGACGGCTGCGAAACGTGGGATCGTTCAGCGGCCCGGCTAAACGAACCAGCCTCGGCGACCGCGCAGAAGTACCGTAGCTGATGAAGTTCCATAAAGTTAGATCGCAGTTTTCGCCATCAGTTGCGGGCTCAGATCGCGAGGGAATCAGATCTCACTCCGCATGTAATCAATGTCACAACGACCTATAGGCATGGCCTATCCATCGTATCCGAACTATATATTGGAAGTATAGCCACACGGCGTGTAATTTTTAGGCAGCAGGCAGGATTCTGCTCCGAGGGGCTAATGCTGCAGGCGAACTGAGGAGGAATTATGGCGGAAGAAAAGAAGATTATGACGACCGACGCGGGGCGGCCTGTGGGCGACAATCAGAATTCGCTTACAGTGGGACCGCGCGGACCGGTTGTCTTTGAAGATTTCCTGCTGTTTGAAAAAATGGCTCATTTTAACCGGGAACGCATCCCGGAGCGCGTCGTTCACGCCAAAGGCTCCGGCGCGCACGGACATTTTGTCTGCACAAGTTCGGAGATCCCCAAGTACACGACCGCCAAGCTGTTCAATGCCGTGGGTAAGAAGACGCCTACGTTTATCCGCTTCTCGACCGTCGGCGGTGAAAAGGGATCGGCGGACACCGCGCGCGACCCGCGCGGCTTTGCGCTGAAGTTTTACACCGAAGAGGGCAACTGGGACATGACGGGCAATAACACGCCCGTCTTTTTCATTCGCGATCCTCTGAAATTCGGCGATTTCATTCACACGCAGAAGCGCGATCCGGAGACGAATTTGAAGTCTCCCACCATGATGTGGGATTTCTGGTCGCTCTCTCCGGAATCGCTGCACCAGGTCACGATCCTTTTTTCGGACCGCGGCACTCCCGACGGCTACCGCCACATGAACGGGTACAGCAGCCATACGTACAGCCTGATCAACGCGAAGAACGAACTCTTCTACGTCAAGTGGCATTTCAAGACCAAGCAAGGCATCAAGAATTTCTTCCGCGAGCAAGCCGGCGCAATGGAAGGCACAGATCCAGATTACTCACAGCGCGACCTTTTCAACGCTATCAAGGCTGGAAATTTTCCGAAATGGCGCGTATGCGTGCAAATCATGCCCGAGAAAGACGCGGAGACGTATCACCTCAATCCGTTCGATCTCACAAAAGTGTGGCCGCATAAAGACTACCCGCTGCATGAAGTCGGCGAACTCGAGCTCAACCGCAACCCGGAGAATTATTTTGCGGAAGTCGAGCAGGCCGCGTTCGAACCGAGGAACGTCGCGCCCGGCATGGGTTTTTCGCCCGACAAGATGCTCCAGGCACGCTTGATCTCGTATCCTGACGCGCATCGGTATCGGCTCGGCGTGAACTACGACTCGCTGCCGGTCAACAAACCTCAGTGCCCTTTCCAGACCTACAACAAAGACGGCGCGATGCGCTTCGACGGCAACGGCGGCTCCGCTGTAAATTACGAGCCGAACAGTTTCGGCGGCCCCACTCAGGATCCGCGATACACAGAGCGGCCGAAAATGGTGAGCGGCACGGTGGCGCGGCATGATCATCGCAGCGACGCCGACTACTATTCTCAACCGGGCAATCTGTTCCGTCTGATGCCCGCGGACGCGAAACAGCGGCTGATCGATAACATCGTCTCCAGCCTCGGCAATGGCGTGCCGCAGCGGATTCAGGAGCTGCAGATTCAACATTTCTACAAGGCCGATCCTGCCTACGGAAGTGGAGTAGCCAAGGGCCTCGGCCTGAACATCGACGCTATCATCGCAAAGAAGCAGGCCAGCGCGGCAGACTGAAAACTGTTGTTGGTCTTCTAGCTCCTGTTTGAAGCAGACCTCAATCTTTAGACGAACATGACTACCACGGGACGAGCCAACTTGATTCGTCCCGTGATGTTCATAGAGCACTTTTGTGCTCGCATGCTTTGTTTTGACGTGCCGGTTTGGGGTAACGTGTAGCGCGGCGTTACGAACGGTAGAACAACGAGGCCTATGGCGAAACTGACATTTCTTGGCGCGGCAGGGTGCGTCACCGGATCAAAATATCTCGTGGAAGCTGCGGGCAGGCGGCTGCTTGTCGATTGCGGCCTATTTCAAGGCACAAACGAACTTAAAGAACGCAACTGGAAGCCTCTTCCCATCGACCCCAAGACCTTCGATTACGTCTTGCTCACCCACGCTCACCTTGACCACACCGGCTGGCTGCCCGTTTTGGTTAAGAACAGTTTTCGCGGTCCGATTTTCGCCAATCCCGCCACGATCGAACTCACCGAACTCTTGCTGAAGGATTCTGCTCACCTGCAGCAAGAAGAAACAGAACACGCCCAACTCCATAAGTGGAGCCGGCATCCCGACCCTGTCGCCCTCTACGAGCCAGACGATGTGGATCCGGTGCTGAAACTGCTTAAACCCATGCCGCGAAGCGGCGGCTTCGATATCAGCCCGGAGTTCCATGTCACCTCCTATGACGCAGGGCACATCCTGGGTTCATCCAGCCTGGAACTAACCATCAACGAAAACGGAAAGAAGATTGTGGTTGTTTTTTCCGGGGACATCGGCCGATACGACCAGCCAATTCTCAAGGATCCGGTAACCCCGCCATCCAAAGCGGACGTGCTGCTCTGTGAGTCCACGTACGGCGACCGCGAACATGCGGCCGGTGACCCCGCGGAATTGCTTGCGGAGATCGTGAATCGGGTCGTTAAACGCGGCGGTTCGATCGTAATTCCAGCATTTGCCATCGGGCGAACGCAGACTTTCATGTACTACTTGCGCCAGCTCGAGGATCAGCAGCGCATTCCGCACCTTCCCGTTTACGTGGATAGTCCCATGGCGTTAAGCGCGACTGATCTGTACTTAAAATATAAGGAAGACCACGACCTCGAGTATTCGCGCGAGGACAATGATGGCAAAGGCGACCCACTGGACGTCCATGAATTTCATCTGACGCGAGCGGTGGAGGAATCGAAGGCTATCAACAACGTCAAGACGCCTTGCATCATCATCTCAGCAAGCGGGATGGTTTCGGGAGGCCGCGTGCTGCACCATTTGGCTCAGCGGCTGCCGGATGCGAGGAATGCCGTTATCTTGGCAGGCTTTCAAGCGGTGGGTACGCGTGGGCGAGCTTTGCAGGAAGGCGCGAAAATGCTGAATCTTTTTGGTCAGCAGGTGCCCGTTTGCGCCGAAATTGTCGAAATGGGGCAATTCTCCGCTCATGCCGGGAAAAGTGAACTCTTGCGCTGGCTTGCCACCCTGCCCGCACCCCCCAAGCAAACGTATTTGACCCACGGCGAGCCGGAAGCAGCACAATCCTTGCAGGCCTCGATTCAAGAGAAATTCAACTGGAAGGCATCCGTGGCCCGCTACCTCGATACCGTCGATTTGGGAGACTAATGGAATCTGCAAATATTCTTGGGGAACCAGGAAACTAATTTCGCGCTGGCATCGTCTATACATACAAGACCACTCGCGGGGTAGGGGGCTAACCACCACAGGGCAACCGACCGTCAGTCTCCTACCCCTAAAAACTCTGGATATATTGGGTCCTCAGGCGTTTAGATAGAATTTAGAATTTATTTCCACAATCGAACTCACCGCCCAGCGACAATTCGTGTCGTTAACGATTCGCCGCGTGTTCGGGGAGACGCGACAGCCTTTCCTCGGCTGCGGCGAGCGTGCTTTCCTTCTTGCAGAACGTGAAGCGAACCTGCGTAGCCCCGTCGCGGGCGTCGTTATAAAAGCTGGAGCCAGGCACGACGGCGACGCCAATTCTTTCAACCAGAAATTTGGCGAAGGAGACGTCCCGCGAGTTGGCTGGGAATTCATCGGCAGGAAAATCCAACCCCGAGACATCCGTCATGATGTAATACGCGCCGAGGGGCTTATAGACCTTGAATCCCGCGGCCGTAAGAATTTTGAGCAGGCGCTCGCGCCGCACAGTGTAGTCCGCTGCGAGCTTGTCGTAGTACGACTGCGGCGATTTCAGCGCGCTGGAGCCGGCTTGCTGCAAGGGGGCCGCCGCGCCGACGGTCAGAAAATCGTGCACCTTGCGGATAGCCGCCGTCGGTTCCGGCGGAGCCAGAGCCCAGCCCACGCGCCAGCCGGTCACGCTGTAGGTCTTCGACATTCCGTTGATCACAATCGTGCGCTCGCGCATGCCATCAATGCGCGCCATGGAGATATGCTCCGCCCCGTCGTAAAGAATGTGCTCGTAGATTTCGTCGGTGATGCAGAAGGCGTTCCAGTAGACGCACAAGTCGCGGATAAATTCGAGCTCGCCTCGCGCAAAAACCTTTCCGGTGGGATTATTGGGCGTGTTCAGTATGATGGCCTTGGTGTGCGGCCCGAACGCCGCGGTTAGTTCCTTCTCGTCGAAAGTCCAGTCTGGCGGGCTCAACTTCACAAAGCGTGGCGTGGCGCCGCTCAGAATCGCGTCCGGCCCATAATTCTCATAAAAGGGCTCAAAGACAACGATTTCATCTCCGGGGTTGATGATTGCCAGCATCGTGGACATCATGGCTTCCGTCGAACCGCAGCAAATCGTAACCTCGCGCTCTGGATCGAGCCGCACTCCCTGCGTGCGCTCAAATTTCTCGACAATGGCGTCCCGCAACGGTTTGGCGCCCCAGGTTATCGCGTATTGATTGATGTCGTCGGAGATCGCCTGCCGTGCTGCTTCCTTGATTTCCGCGGGCGCCGCAAAATCGGGGAAACCCTGCGAGAGATTCACGGCGCCGTGCTTCATGGCCAGACGCGTCATCTCGCGGATTACGGATTCCGTGAATTTCTCCGCCTTTGCCGAGAGCATGCGGCGAGCGGCCTGCGCCATGCCGGATTCTGAAGGAGTCATTTAGCCTGCCAGAAGATCTGTATTGTCGGTTCCATCGCGTCGGCCGAAAACGGACTGCCCTAATCTTATCGGCCGTGCCCGGCCGTCGAGGAAGACGCCTCGCCCGACTGGCCATAAATCATCCGGTACACTTCGGAATTGCGCAAGACGATTTGCACGTAATCGCGAGTTTCGCTGAAAGGTATGGATTCTACAAGCTCGGGAATTTCGTCGTAATTGCGCTCCGCTTTCCACGCGGCGATGCGGTCTTCGCCGGCATCGAAAGCCGCCAGCGCATACGCGGGCGCTCCCGTCAATTTCACCAGCCCGGAGATGTACAGCATCCCCAGCTGGATGTTGTATTCGGGTTGAAAAAGTTTGGCGGGCGAAAAACGTACGCGAAGCTGCTTGGCGAGACGGCGCCCAGTTTTCGGGATCACTTGCATCAGTCCAATCGCGTTTTGCGCTGAAAGCGCGTCGGCCTGGAAAGTGGACTCTTGCCTCATCAGTCCGGCCGCGAGCATCGGATCGAAATCGTTCTTGGCGGCTTCGCGACGGATCACGGATTCATAGGGCAGCGGGTAAAGCACTTTCCAAACCGCAAGCGGCAGATCATCTATTTTGCGCGCATCGAAGTTCGGGACCATGACCCTTCCATAGGCCATGCCCGCGGCGAAATGTCCCTGGTCGAAGGCAGCCTGCGCTGCTTCATAGAGAAATCGCGGCGACGAAGTAGCAAAGTACGCATTTTTCAGCTCGAGCTCGGCGGAAGAATCAAAAGCAATCGTACGCAATGCCTGCGCGCGCGCCCAGCGGTCCGCGGCCGCGGCTGGAATCGGCTCATCGAACGGTCGCAGCGCCGGCGGTGGCGGAATTCTGTCGAGAATCTCAGGCGTTGGCGGATCTCCCTCGGCGGGTTGCAGCTTGCTCAAACGCCCCACCGCCGCGTGCCCAAAATACGTCTGGGGAAATCGGTCGGCGTCTTTCTGATAGTAAGCTCGTGCCTCCGCGACATTTCCGCCGCGCTCAGCGTCTCGCCCGAGCCAATAGACCGCGTCTGGTGTGTTCGCTGAGGAAGGGTATCTCAACAAGAACGCTTTGATTTTATCTGCCGCGTCCGGCTGGCGATTCAGGTACGCAACCCACGCCACCCGCCATTCCGCGTTGAACGCGTTCCTGCCGCTCGGGAAAGTGTCCAGAACGTGCTGGTAGTACTTTGCGGCGTTGGTGCGGTCCAGATTCACCCAGTAATAGTTCCCCTCCGCCATGAATCCTTCTTCGTTCCATTTGCTCAGCGGATATTTCTGCGTGATCTCATTGAGCGCGGCAAACATTTCGTCGGGCTTTTTATCCGACCGGTAAAATTGCGACAGCGCATAAAGCCGTTCCGCATCGACTTCAAAATCCGGCGTCTTCAGCGCCACAAGCAGCTTTGGGGAGCCTTTCAGCTGCACACGCGCTTGCGCAATCCGAAGTTCGGCCAATTGCCGGCTTGGGTTCTGGGGATCGCGGAGCATTCCCAGGAGTTTCTCGAACTCCACTCGCGCTTCCTTCCACTTATGAACGTCGTAGAAAGCCTGCGCGCGTTGCTGCTGCAATTCCACGCCCGGGTAGGGATACTCTTTCCCCATTTCGTGCATGATTTTCTGCAGCGCCGCGCTTGCGGGCTTGGCCTCGTCACTCTGAGAATTCTTATAGAAGATCGCTTGGTAATCCTTGGCAGCGCGGGCGAGTTGATGCGCGGCTTGGTAGGCCTGAGCCCGTTCCAGAAGCAATGTGGAGCGGTTGCCCGTGGCCGGGTACGAATTCAGCGGATCGATGGCGTCCTGGGGCCGGCCCAACTGCGTCGCGAGCGGCGCAAGACTCTCGAGCAACTGCTCTTTCATCGCGGTATTGGGATACTCGCGTTGGACCGTCTCCAAATCGGCGAGCGCATCTTTCGAGCGTCCCAGCCCGTTTTTCGCCTGCGCTGTCCAGTAAAGTACGTACTCGCGCAGCACCGTGTCGCCGCTTGCTTTGTTGAACCAACTAAGGGCTTGCTGGTAGTGTTTCTGCGAGTTGTCTTCGAAGCCCAGAGCCAGCGCCGCGCGTGCCCCCCAAACGTTCGCAACATTCTTCGTCGCAAATGCGGAAAGTTTTGTGTAGGCGCCGGGCACGACGTTGTGCAGGTCTCGCGCAAGTTGCGCCAGTTCTTTCTGAAGCGCCTGGTCCTCGCGAGTGTCTCCGGCCACAAGCTGCGCCCCAGCCGTCTCCGGCCTGCATCCCACGCGGCACGGCACGGGCGTCGGCTTTTTTATCTTTTTCTTCCTATGGTGTCGCGAAGACTGTGCGAAAACATCGGGTGTGCTACCGGCAACCAGCGCGAACGCAAGCATCGCCGCGCACACGCATCGCGTCGCCGCGGTACGTGACCCCGCCGCAGTCGCTTTCTTGGCCGCAGTCTTAGCGATGCCGCGCGGGTGTGGCGTATGGGTATTCGCCGAGAGCGTGTGCATCGCCCTCCGCGAGGATTTCCACCATCCAGCGGTAAAAGTAATCCACCGGGTGGTCCATGATGGGTTTGAAACGCCGGTCGTATTCTCGATGAGCTTTTTCAATGTCTTCTTTCAATCGGATGCAGAGATCCTTCTTTTCGCGGCCTAGCCGCACCTGATCCGGTCTCAGCATTTTAATATCTTGCATCGAAACTTTCGCCACCCGATTTGCTCGCCTGTGTAGTTCCTGTTCTTCGGGCGAAAGCTGGTTGACGTCGAACTCGTCCCCAAACTCCGGTTCTGCCGCCGGTACCGTCGGCTCGATCAACTCGATCGATTCTGCTTCGGCTTCCAGCTCGATCACCGGCTCCGGTTCGCGAGGCGGCGCAACGGGCGGCGCCACGCGAGGTGGCGTCTTCACCGTTGCTTGCGCCGGCGCCTGCGCCATCGGTGTAGGAACCGCGGGGTGCGGGCGCGCTGGCATGGCAGTAGGCTCAGCCCCCGCTGTGCTAATTAGATGCGTGATTTGCTCTTCGAGTGGAGACCGCTGCCCCGGCTGCATCGACATCGCCACGAACCGCGACAATACTTCCAAGGCCGCAGACAAAGACGCCGCCGACGTCTGCGCCCTCAGCATCGACGGCAGCGCATTGGTCGGCTTCGAACTCGCACACGCCGCTACGATATCGCCGACCGCTTGATGCAGCTCGTCGGCGTTTCGCTGAATCCGTTCGAGGTTCTCTCGCAAGGCGCGTACTACGGCTTGTTCCACGGCGTTCGGCTCTTGTGCCATTCCTGTTTTCCGGGGTCTTTTCCTTATCCCAAATCCTCTCGACCGCCCGCTTCGCTCATCCAAACTGGGCGATCTACCCCGTCTCGTGATTTTGGAAGGTAAGCCGCCTGTAGTCAACCGCCTGGCCGCACCCATGTGCCCAATCGTTGCTTAACCGTGAGTCGTCAATCCTTAGCAGATGCTGCCGCCAGACCACTTCTTCAACTCTGCCCTGTTTCGGTTGGTCGTCTTCAAGGAGCAGCAGCTGCCGATAGCAACTGAGCATAATTACTGATTCCCGCATAATATTGCGAAGCAGCGATTTGGGGTGCGGCCGCCCTGCTGCCGCTTTTCTCATCGACCCGCACGACTGTACATTTGGCGAGGCTCAATAAGAGTGGCAGCCGCCGGTAGCAGCTAAGCGTCAGAAAATGAAGATGCCCTTGCCCGTACTGGCGCTTGAGCCCTTTCGGCATCGCACCCCTCCAAAATCCCCACACGTAAAACCGACGTGTGGGGCACCCCCTGTATCAACATCCTAACCCTCCCTTCACCTACGAACGTGGTATATTCGCCATCATGATCTCAGTCCACGCGAAAAAACACATCGTGGAAACGCGTCCGGGCCACCCGCCTCACCTGGAACGCCAACGGCACGCTCAATCAGCTGGCCATCACCGACCCGTTCAACAGCTCCGACGCGCAGACCTGCAACTACTCCCACGATGATCTCACGCGCATCGCCGGCGCCAATTGCGGAAGCGCCGCAGCCCAAACGTTTTCATACGATCCGTTCGGCAACCTCAGCAAATCCGGCAGCCCCTACAGCTTCAACCCAACCTACTCCACTTCCACAAACCGCATGACCTCCGTTGGCAACTTTACGCCAACGTACGACTCCAACGGCAACGTCACCAACGACAGCCTGCACACCTACACCTGGGACTCAGACGGCAATTCCGTCACCGTGGATAGCGTCGGGCTCACCTTCGACGCCTTGGACCGCATGGTCGAGCAGAACCGCTCGGGGGTTTATACCCAGATCGTCTATGCTCCAACCGGTGCTAAACTTGCCCTGATGAACGGTCAATCGCTCGTCAAGGCATTCATTCCGCTCCCCGGCCAAGCCACCGCGGTCTACACCAGCAGCGGCCTGGACCACTATCGCCACTCCGATTGGCTCGGCAGCGCTCGCCTGACTTCTTCGCCGACGCAATCCTACGCGTCCAGCGTTGCCTATGCCCCGCTCGGCGAAACCTACGCGCAATCCGGCACCGCCGACTTTTCCTTCACGGGGCAAAACTCCGATACCACTTCCGGCGATTATGATTTCCTCTTCCGCGAATACTCCATGCAGGGCCGTTGGGCGTCCCCCGACCCCGCTGGCCTCGCCGCCGTCGATCCCACTAACCCCCAGTCCTGGAACCGCTACGCCTATGTTCGTAATGCGCCCCTCACGCTGATCGATCCCTTCGGCCTGTGCACCTTCGAATACAATTCAGACCTAGACGGATTCGTGCTGACATGCGATCCCATCGATGGCAATGGTAGTGCTGGCGGCGGCGGCGGCGGCGGCGGTTCTGGCTGCCGCACAACCTATTTCCTGCCACTCGATCCTGATTCACTGGCATCCGGCGATGACGCCGACGCCGACCCTCAGTCAGGACCTGGCTGCGGCGGTGGAGGAAGCGGTCAGCATGCTGGCGGCAATAGCAGCGGTGGCCAGACCCCCGCCGAGGCCGCAACACAATATTGCCGCGACAACGGGCACATACTGAATTTCAAGGTCCCATTCACGAATATCACCGTCACTCTTGACGCAACAGCAACAGCAGGTCCCATCAAGTATGGAACCACAAATGACATCCAGACCGTCATTCCGCTAATGCCGTGGGGGCCACCCGTCGGAGCTGGGGTTGGGTACACTCTCAAGATTAATGCCCCGAAAGACCCGGCACCTCAATTGAGCTACGGTATTCAAAATGGCCTGAGCGCAGGGGTCTTCATCAAGCCGGACGGAACCCACCAGGGTTCTGTATTTAGCTTCGGCCTCGGCATCGGGCCCTTATATACGCTCGTCCTACCGACCAACAATGCCTGTGGGATGATGGCGAATAAGAAAAATTAGGGGTGCCGGTTTACGGTAGACAAATCCATGAAATAAGTCTAGGAGACTCCGTCTTGGACGAACCAAAAATTTATCGCGCTTCGGGTTACTGGCGGACTAACATCTCGGGGGCAGTCCTGGGAGGAATCGGCGTCTCGATCCTCCTATTAACTGTTTTCACCATAGTTCTTTGGGGATCAGGGTTTGCAACAGAGAACGTCATTTGGCTTATAGGAATATGCTTGACTCTGTTCGCGACCGCTCTCGCATTTTACCCTGGTAACTTAGTCGCGACGTACCCACTCGCAGTGGAAATCGAGCCCTCCAAGCAAATTGTCCTTATCGCACCGTGGAAGAGGCTCGTCATTCCAATCGAAGAAGTTAAGGCGATCCGCGATTCAACTGCCTGGCAGGTGTTTCAGCAAGGAGTAGTGATTAAGCTAAACAAACGACACGGTTTGCTGAAGAGCTTTATTATCCACTGGGCCTTTGGCCCCGAAGGGAGGCAACTCGCACGCGCGATACAGGCAGAGATTTCGCGGGTGGCCCGGACGTAAAATGGGGGCTGAAACGGGGTGCCCCACACGTCGGGTTTACGTGTGGGGCTTTTGACTCTGCTTTCCATTGTTTCGTTCTGTTTTTCTTTGTTCCCGTGATTCTCGTGGATTTTCAGTCCGTAAAATCGATCGGCACCAACCCTCCCTCTCCTTTTTCGTAAGACAAGAAACTGCTCCAAAGCCAGTCACTCGGATTTTTCACCAGTCCCCGTTTCACCGGATTGGCGTGCATGTACTCCAGT
>Ga0247669_1000704_pt1 | contig 12034 bp, 8 predicted proteins | sample CNK10_metaG_FD_182734 | JGI IMG/M metagenome (GOLD analysis project Ga0247669, IMG submission 182734) | Soil microbial communities from Purdue University Martell Research Forest, Indiana, United States - CNK10 | ecosystem: Environmental > Terrestrial > Soil > Temperate forest > Bulk soil | place...
TGCGAGCATTCGAAATTCCCCGAAGCGCGCTGCCGCATGTGAAGCCGAGCAGTGAAGTCTACGGCACGGTTGTGGACGGCGCGGCCAAGGGCGTGGCCATTGCCGGAATCTTGGGCGATCAGCAAGCGGCGCTGGTGGGGCAGGCCTGCTTTCGCCCGGGTGAAGTCAAAAATACATATGGCACCGGCTGTTTTCTCCTGATGAACACCGGTGAACAAGCCGTACCTTCACAATTCGGATTGCTGACAACCGTCGCCTACAAATTCGGAAACGCTCCTGCGCACTACGCGCTCGAAGGCAGCGTCGCAATTACCGGCGCACTCGTACAGTGGCTCAGGGACAATCTCGGACTCATCGCAAAGAGCCCGGACGTGGAAACACTCGCACAAACCGTGAAAGACAACGGGGGTGTGTATTTTGTCCCGGCGTTCTCTGGATTGTATGCGCCATACTGGAAAGAATCTGCGCGTGGTGTGATCGCTGGCCTCACGCGTTACGCGAACAAGGGTCATCTCGCGCGCGCCGTTTTGGAGGCAACGGCGTTTCAGACGCGTGAAGTCGTGGAAGCGATGGAGAAGGACTCCAAGATTCGGCTCGTTTCGCTGCGCGTTGACGGCGGCATGGTCGCAAACGAACTCTTAATGCAGTTTCAAAGCGACATTCTCAACCGCGAAGTCGTCCGCCCGATGGTGCCGGAAACCACAGCGCTCGGCGCGGCATACGCGGCAGGACTGGCCGTTGGCTTTTATAAAGGTACGGATGAGCTTCTGGCCAACTGGAAAGCGGACAGGACCTGGAAACCTGCGCTAGCGGAACACGAACGGGAAAAACTTTACCAGGAATGGAAAAGAGCGGTCACGCGGTCGTTTGACTGGGTACAAGACTAAAAAGGAGAACGGAATGACATCGCCCTGGCTCGGAGAATTTCTCGGCACCCTGATTCTGATTTTGCTCGGTGATGGCGTTGTGGCCGCGGTTCTTCTGAAAAAATCGAAAGCGGAAGGCAGCGGATGGATTGTCATCACGACGGGCTGGGCGTTCGCGGTCATGTGCGGCGCATTTACGGCGATTGCCTGCGGAAGCAACGACGCGCATCTGAATCCCGCGGTTACATTGGGATTCGCTGTGCGCGCTGGGGCTTACGGGAAATTCCCGCTCTACCTTTCGGCGCAATTGCTCGGCGCAGTCGTCGGCGCTGCGCTCGTCTGGTTGCAGTATTTGCCTCACTGGAAAGAGACATCTGACACCGGTCTCAAACTCGGCGTGTTCTGCACTGCCCCCGCAATTCGAAACACCGTCACAAATTTAATCAGCGAAGTGATTGCGACATTCGTTCTGGTTTTCGTTGCAGGCGCGATTTTCTCAAAAAACGTTTCGGCCAACGGCCCGGCCGCCGGGCTTGGCCCATACTTGGTGGGAAGCTTGGTCTGGGGCATTGGTCTTTCCCTCGGCGGTTCGACTGGATACGCTATAAATCCTGCTCGCGACTTCGGGCCCCGTCTGGCGCATGCGATTCTGCCGATTGCGGGCAAGGGCGGTTCAGACTGGCCTTACGCGCCGATTCCGATTGTCGGTCCGCTCGCGGGTGGCGCGCTGGCGGGATTGGTTTTGAAATTTTTGTCGATATAATGTCGCGCCCGATTCCGTGACAGACTTGTTGGCACACTTTTCCAGCCGCTGGAGATATTCATGAGCCTCATGCGGTCGCTTCTGCTGGCGGCCTCCCAAAATACTTGGTTGCGCGAGCGTGCTTCGCACTACAAATTCGTGCGCCGAAGTGTGGCCCGATTCATGCCGGGCGAAGAGATAGACGACGCACTTGCGGCGGCCAAACTCCTCGAAGCAAAACGAATTGGCACCGTATTCACGCATCTCGGCGAAAACATCTCTGACGCAAGCGAAGCCGACGAAGTGACGCAACATTACCTGATCGTTCTGGAGAGAATTCGCGTGGCGGAACTGCAAACGGAAATCTCCGTGAAGCTGACGCAACTCGGCCTCGACCAGTCTGTGGATTTGTGCAGCGCCAATGTGAAGCGCATCCTTCAGTCAGAAAACCCAGCAAAAACCGTCTGGATCGACATGGAAGCCAGTGCATATGTCGATGCGACGTTGGAGGTATACCGCCGCGCGCTTGCCGAATTTCCCCGCACCGGTATCTGCTTGCAAGCCTATTTGTTCCGCACAAAAAAAGATTTGGAAGCGCTGCTGCCGCTAAAGCCCTCGGTCCGCCTGGTAAAGGGCGCATACAAGGAGCCACCGAGCGTTGCGTTTCCGGCGAAGAGCGACGTTGACGAAAGTTACTTTTCGCTGGGCCAGTCCATGCTTCGCGCACAGCGTGACGGCGCCATGTTCCGGGCTGCGTTTGGCACGCACGACGCGGTGATGATCAAACGTTTGGCGGATTTCTGTACGAGCGAACGAATGTCAAAATCAGCGCTCGAAATCCAGATGCTTTACGGAATTCAGCGCGCAGAGCAAGAGCGTCTCGCAGCAGAAGGCCATCGCTCCGCCGTGCTAGTAGCGTATGGAAAATACTGGTATCCGTGGTTCGTCAGGCGTCTTGCGGAACGTCCGGCCAACGTGTGGTTCCTCGCGAAAAATATATTCGCGCGTTAATTTGTTGCAACAGCCGCATCTGCAATCGAAAGCGCCGCATCCAGCGCGGCCACGCCTGCATCCACTTCCGATTCCTCGATGATGAGCGGCGGCGCAATAACAAAGTGGCTGACCCAGGCCTGCACTGCAACTCCGCGCCTCAATGCTTCCGCCGCCACTTGATCCACCACCAGCGGTTTTCCTTCTACTTTGTCGAGCATAGTGTTGAATGGCTGCTTGGTCTGTTTATTCTTCACCAGCTCCACCGCCCAGAACGCGCCGATTCCTCGCACGTCGCCAATCGATGGATGCCGTGCCGCCAGCGCTTTCAGTTTTTCGCCGAGGTATGCGCCGATTTTGTTCGCGCGATCCACCAAACCAAGCCTCTGCATTTCATGAATCGTCGCAACCGCTGGCGCCAGCGTCATTGGGTGAGCCTCGTACGTGTGCCCGTGCGCAAAATAATGGTCGTCAAAGTGCGCCGCAATCTTCGTGGTAGTCGCGCACAGCCCGAGCGGCACGTACGCCGACGTTATGCCCTTCGCCGTGACGAGAATGTCTGGTTGAACATTCCAATTGTCTACCGCGAACCATTTTCCCGTGCGGCCCCAACCGGTCATCACTTCATCGGCAATCATCAAAACCCCATGGGCGTCGCATATCTTTCGCAATCTCGGAAAGTACTCAGGCGGCGGAATCAGAACGCCATTTGTTCCCGTCACCGGCTCGAGAATGATCGCCGCCACGTTGCTCTCGTTCGTAATCATATGCTCGACGTAATCGGCGCACGCAATGTTGCAGGACGGATAAGTGTGTTTAATCGGGCAGTTGTAGCAATTCACTTCGGGCGCAAAGATGAATCCTTGCGCCTTGCCCGCGGGTTCCATCGCCCACCGTCGCGGATCGCCCGTCGCGGCAATAGAAGCGGTCGTCGAACCGTGATAAGACCGGTATCGCGCGATAATCTTCGTCTTCCCCGTGTACATCCTCGCAATTTTGAACGCCGCCTCGTTCGCGTCCGTTCCCGAAGTGGTGAAAAAGAATTTCTCCAGGCCTTTCGGCAGTACTTCCAGCAGCAAATTACTTAGCTTGGCGCGCGCATCCGACGCATAAGAAGGAGCGATGTACGGCAACGCTCGCGCCTGCTCTTCAATCGACTTAATCACCGCAGGGTTTTTGTGGCCCAGGTTGACGCACATGAGCTGCGAAGAAAAATCCAGGTAACGCTTCCCGGCCGCATCAATAAAGTAGCAGCCCTCCGCGTCCACAATATGCAACGGATTCCAGCTTTTCTGAAATCGCCACGTTCCGTAGTTCAGTCTTTTTGTCGATTCAACGACTTGCGCCGACGTAAGTGAATCACTCATTCGAACAATGCCTCGTCTTCCCAAGAAATCGCTCGGGTATGGCGAATCAAATTGATAATCAGGGTTCGGCGGCACTGGTCTGCACCGTGCCAGCTTCCACCGAGGATGCCTTGCCCATCAAAACGCAATACGCGACGGCCGAGATCAGGAATCCCACGAACCATGCGTAATCATACAGCCAACGGAGAGCAGGCAAAAGCAACCCGACAAGCGCTACAAGCACGCCAAGTCCAAGCGCAACCATCGCGCGCCAATTGAAGCCACGGCTATATTCATACGCACCGCCGCGCCGGTACAGCGCAGCCAAATCCAAGTTGCGGCTGCGCACGACGAAGTAGTCCGCGATCATGATTCCCGCGATCGGCCCCAACAAACCGGAATAGCCGACGAGCCAGCCAAAAATGTAACTATTGAAGTCCGACAACAGCTTCCACGGCATCATCAGTATTCCAATCACGCCCGTTATCAATCCTCCCGTGCGAAACGAAATCAGCCTCGGATTCAAATTCGAAAAATCATTCGAAGGCGAAACAACATTCGCAGCGACGTTGGTGTTAAGCGTCGCGACCAAAAGCGCCACAAGTGCAATCGAGGCGATCACCGGCTCGTGAAACCGCCCCAGCAACGCAACCGGATCCCAAATCGCTTGCCCAAAGATTACGACCGACGCAGAGGTCACCGCCACGCCAATGAACGAATAAATAGTCATCGCGGTTGGCAATCCAAGCGCCTGTCCTGCCATTTGCGCCTTCTGCGATTTCGCGTAGCGCGTAAAATCCGGAATGTTCAGCGCAACCGTGGCCCAAAACCCGACCATGCCCGTCAACGACGGAACAAAGAAGCGCAGAAACTCGCCCGTCGTCTTGAACTTGCTCGGCGTGCCCAACACCGGTCCCAAACCCCCGGCTTTTCGCGTGATCCACCACAAAAGCAAGAGTCCGACGCCAAGCATAAACGGGGCGCCAATGCCTTCCAAAAACTTGATCGTTTCGATTCCCCGCCAGATGACCAGCATATTCAGCAACCAAAACGCAAAAAAACACGTCCACGAAACGCCAGCATGGTTCGCCGCGCTCGGCCAAAGCACCACGAGCATCGAATAAATTGCCTGCCCGCCAATCCACGCTTGAATTCCAAACCACCCGCAGGCCACAAGGGCTCGCAGCACCGCCGGCACATTCGCGCCGCGCACGCCAAACGACGCCCGCACATATACCGGAAACGGAATCCCGTATTTCGCCCCCGCATGCGCATTTAAAATCATTGGCACGAGCACAATTAAATTGCCGAGCAAAATCGTTCCAATCGCCTGTTTCCAGCTCATGCCGCCCGCAATCAAACCCGACGCCAGCATGTAAGTCGGAATGCAAACGCTCATTGCCACCCAGAGCGACGCGTAGTTGTACGTACCCCACGTCCGCCGCTCGAGTGGAATCGGGGCAAGGTCTTCATTGTAGAGGGTTGCGTCGTAACCAGAGTTCATGCCCACGCACCACCACGCGCCGTTCTCCGCAAGTAAGTGCCGCGTCCAACCTTCGCTACGTACTTGCCATTTTCGGCAATCAACTCACCGCGTGAAAACACTTGTCTCGGTTTGCCTCGCACCTTAAATCCCTCAAACATCGAATAGTCCACTCGCATGTTGTGCGTCTTGGCGCTGATGGTGTGCTCCGCCTTCGCATCCCATACAACGATGTCCGCATCGCTGCCCGGCGCAAGTGTTCCCTTTTTCGGATACATTCCAAAAATCCGCGCCGGTGCCGTCGAAACAATTTCCACAAACCGGTTCAGTGAAATCTTTCCTTCGTTCACGCCGTGGTGATGCAACAAGTGCAAACGATTCTCGATCCCCGGTCCGCCATTCGGAATTTTCGTGAAATCATCCTTGCCCAGGATTTTCTGGTCTTCGAAACAAAACGGGCAGTGATCCGTCGACACAACCTGTAAATTGTCGTCCTTCAATCCGTCCCACAGTTTCGGCAAATTCTCTTTTTCGCGTAGCGGCGGCGTAAAAACATATTTCGCGCCTTCAAAACCCGGCCGCTTCATCTCATCAATCGAAAGCAGCAGATATTGCGGACACGTCTCCGCAAATGCCGGTACCCCGCGGCTCCGCGCTTCGCGCACCTGATTCAACGCCGCCTCGGACGACAAATGAACGATATAAACCGGCGCGTGCGCAATTTCCGCTAGCGCAATCGCGCGATTCACCGCTTCCGCCTCCGCAATTGTCGGTCGCGTCAGCGCGTGATACACAGGAGCCGTCTTACCTTCCGCCAACGCTTGCTGCACGATCACATCGATCACGCTGCCGTTTTCCGCATGCATGCAAATTAGCGCGCCGTTTTTCGCAGTTTGCTTGAGCGCCTTAAAAATCGTCGCGTCGTCCACCATCAGCACGTTCGGGTAGGCCATGAACAATTTGAAACTCGCCACGCCCTCTTTCACCATCTCGTCCATGTCGTCGAGACCGGCGCCGGCAAGGTCCGTCACGATCATGTGCAAGCCGTAATCGATGCACGCCTTCCCCTCCGCTTTCCTCGTCCACGTGTCGAGCGCATCGCGCATCCGCGTGCCGCGTCCCTGAATTGCAAAATCTACAATCGATGTCGTTCCGCCAATCGCCGCTGCGCGAGTCCCGGTTTCGAAGTCGTCGCTTGAAGTCGTTCCGCCAAACGGCATATCCAAATGTGTGTGCGCGTCAATTCCGCCGGGCAAGAGCAGCATCCCGCTCGCATCCAGCGTCTGAAGCCCCAGTGCCGGCGCAATTCCCGCGCGCACTTCTTTAATCGTTTCGCCTTCGATCAAAATATCCGCGGCCACCGTTTTCTCCGCGGTCACCACCGTTCCATTTCGGATGAGCAGTCCCATCAATCGCCCTTCCCCGCTGGATTCGAAATATCTCCCATTCGTTGCTCCCACGATTGCGCCGCCAAATGCGTCTCCACTTGCTCCATCGTGATGCAGTCTTCGACAGGACATACGAGCGAACAAAGATTGCACCCAACACATTCGTCCTCATCCACGCGCGGAATCCGCGCAAGCGGCGTCGCGTATGGCTCGTCCCCATTCCCCACCAACGCGTGATCCAGTTTTGGAATCGGCGTCATCGCAATCTTTTGCTTCGAAACTGTCTCCCGCATCGCCGGAGTGATGTGTCCACCGCCATTCACACCGACGCGGTCCAGATGAATACACTGATGCGCGCCGTCCCAACAAGCCGTATAGCAAAGCTCGCAACCGATGCATTTCTCCTCATGAATCCGCGCAACAATTTTGTAATTCAAATTCAAGTGCTTCCATTCCTGCACGTTCTGCAAACTCTTGCCCTGAAAATCGGCAATCGTGGAGAATCTTTTTTCGCGCATCCAATTCGAAAGCCCATCGGCCATGTCTTCCACAATCCGGTAACCGTAATGCATCACCGCCGTGCACACCTGCACGTTGCTGCATCCCAGCAGCAAAAATTCCGTCGCATCGCGCCAATCCGAGACGCCGCCAATTCCGCTCAGCGGCAGGCTCGCCTCTGCGTCGCCCTGCACCTGCTGCACCAAATTCAACGCAATCGGCTTCACCGCCGGCCCGCAGTAACCGCCGTGCGACGATTTTCCATCCACGTTCGGCCGCGGAACAAACGTGTCCAAATCGATCCCTGTAATCGAATTAATCGTATTGATCGCCGAAAGCCCGTCCGCGCCTCCGCGCTTCGCCGCTCGCGCCACCACTCGAATGTCCGAAATATTCGGCGTCAATTTCACCAGTACCGGCGTGCGCGCCTTTTCCTTCACCCATTCCGTAATCATCTGCGTATATTCCGGCACTTGCCCGACCGCGCTGCCCATTCCGCGTTCACTCATTCCGTGCGGACATCCAAAGTTCAATTCCAACCCGTCCGCACCAGCGTCCTCCGTCTGTTGCACAATCTTGTGCCACGCTTCGCGCTTTGACTCCACCATCAACGAAGCAATCACCGCCTGCTTCGGGTAACGTTTTTTGACCTCGGAAATTTCACGCAGGTTCACATCCAGCGGCCGGTCTGTAATCAATTCAATGTTGTTTAGCCCCATCATCCGCTGGCCGTTCCAATCGACCGATGAATAGCGCGACGAAACATTTACAATTGGATCGCCCAGCGTTTTCCAGACAGCTCCGCCCCATCCCGCATCGAACGCCCGCATCACTTGCTCACCGCAATTCGTCGGCGGCGCCGAAGCCAACCAGAACGGATTCGGGGAATAAATCTTCCCGGCAAACTTAACTGACAGATCGGGGGTGAAATTTCTCTCAGCCATGCAATCTCTCCAGCATCTTCGCAACCACCAGCGCGGTCCGCTTCCCGTCGGCTACCGCATCGACCACTTCTCTTCCGCCATTCACGCAATCGCCGCCCGCAAAGTATTTTGGATTGCTGGTCTGTCCCGTTGCGCGGTCCACGATGACCCGTCCGTCATCCACCTTCACTCCCCGGCAGCTGCGCAAAAATTCCAGCAGCGGCAATTGTCCAATCGCTGGAATCACCATATCGCACGGAATCGCAAAACGCGATTCCGCAAGCATTTGTAACTCCCCCCTCGAGTCCATCTCCGTCCGGACACATTGAATTGCTTCCACTCTCGAAGAGTCCTTCGACGCAACCACTTCCACCGGCTGCGTCCACCAGTGGAATCGCACTCCTTCTTCCCGCGCCTGCTCGTACTCAAACAGGAACGCGGACATGCTTGACTCATCGCGCCGGTAAAGCATCCGCACTTCGTCAGCGCCAAGCCGCAGTGCCGCTCGCGCCGCGTCAATCGCCGTGTTGCCCGCGCCCACCACCGCTACTCGGCGCCCAACGATCAGCTTTCCGCCGGTCTTGTAGTCCGCTATGAATTTCAAAGCATCCACAACGCCCGCATGTTTCCCTCCCGGAATGTCGAGTTCTCTCATCCTTCCCAAGCCGACGCCCATGAAAATAAAATCGTAGTCCTGTTCCAGTTCTGAAAGTGCGGCTTTGCTTCCAACATCTTCGCCGAACCGAAACTCCACGCCCAACGACCGAACCAATTCAATCTCGCGCAAGCTGTCGCTCGAGCGCAGCTTATATTCCGCAACGCCGTACGTATTCAGTCCACCCGGAAGCGGCTTTCGCTCAAACACGGTCACGCGAAACCCTTCTATCCGCATCTCGGCTGCAAAACTCAGTGACGCAGGCCCTGCTCCAATGCAGGCAACGCGGCCCGGCCGCTCTGCCGCCGCCTTCCGCTCCAGCTCCGCGCCGTCCCGCCAAAAAGCGTCCATCGCGTGCCGCTGCAATCGTCCAATCTCAATCGGCTGCTTGTTGTAGCGATGAAACACGCACACACCCTCGCACAACACGTCAACGGGACAAACCCTTGCGCAACTCGCGCCCAATATATTCGCGTCCAAAATCGTCAGCGCCGACCCGCGCAAATTTCCCTGCGCAATTTTTTTTATGAAACGCGGCACATCAATGTGGGTAGGGCAAGCCGCCATGCATGGCGCGTCAAAGCAATACAAGCAGCGGTTCGCCTCGGTTACTGCGGAGACCTGATCGAACGGCGGATGAATTTCCGGAAACCGCGCAGCAAGTTCCGGGTTCGTTTCGTACTTCTGGGCCGTGGACACACCACCCTCCTGGGCGATGCTGTCCCGATACTATATCGCCGCGCTTACACAAAAGCACCGCACTTCTCCGCCTTCCTGCCGATTCTTGGTCTTCAAAGCCGTCACCCGGCAACTCATGCCCACATCCGATCACTTTCTATTCTGTTACTTTATATATAATTACTATATTCGTATTTCTTTGCGCTGTCCTCTTCCGTGTTTAACCTGATCTCCATCCGGACCTTTCGTCCTCACTTTTCTTTACCCTGACCAAAGGTTGGGAGGGGCCCGTTTAGGTTGTCCGCGTGCTTTCCCGCGCGCCGTCTTTGCAAGAATCAGACATTATCCATCCTCCTTGTTTCCAACTGCTGGCGCGCTCTTTGCCCAGACCGACACCCTAAAATTCATATTAACTCCATTATTATCAATACATTGCGCGCTCTTGAGAAAACACTGGCGGCGGTGTACACGCTTCGCCATTTTCAACTTCCGGACCGGCTATTGTTTTCAATCACCAACAGTCCGCCGCGATCACCTCCAAGCATTTCGCCATACTCGTCTTTGGTCTCCACGGCGTGGTTTCGTTTTACTTCTTTTTGTTTCTTTTTGCATCGCATCGAGGTAGCCTGTCTCCAGCCACATTTGCCGGTATCTCCCATCGAGGAATCACTCTCATGACGCGCCCCTGCCACCGCTCACTTCGCTTCGCAACACTTAGCCTGCTTGCAGTCGTCACTATCGCGGGATGCAAGAAACCCGCTGACTCGGTCGAAACAAGGAACTCTGCGCCGCCGGCATCATCCATCAGCGTCAGCATCGAAAAGGATGGCGTGCACGTCACAAGCAAGACCGCCGAGTTTCTTCTGACTTCAACCGGTTCGCTTACCGGTCAATTCAAGGGCGGAAGCGGCAGTACTTCGCTCTCGGAACTTACAAACGGCGTCGAGGTTATCGTGAGCAAGGTAGCTGTGAATGACTTTGTTCGCGACCTCGCGGGCGCTACTGTTCGGGACGCTACGGGAAAATTGGGCGCAACCGGTAAGCGAGTCGAAATCAAAGGCCACAGCGCGCGCACGGGTCTCGAAGAAACGCTCGTCCTCGAAATCTACGACGCTTTTCCGTCACTCGCGCTTCTTTCCGCCAGCTATAAGAACATTGGAGTGAAAGACCGGCGCATCGACAGCGTGTCGCTCGCGCATCAACAATTGAATGCTTCCCTTGCCGATTCGACAGCCAAACCGAACGCGATGTACGCGTTTTTCGGATCGAGTCTCAAGTGGGGCAAGGACGACGTCGTCGCGATTCCGGCCAAGTTCTCGCAAGAAAATCCGTTCGGCGTTCCAGTCGATACGAAAGACGATCTCGGCCGCGTAGGCGGAGGCATCCCCGTCGTCGCGTTCTGGACGCGCACTCAGGGCGTTGCCATCGGCCATATCGAAACTCTGCCGCTGCCGGTTTCGATTCCAGTGCAAACAACCCAAGACGGCAGAGTGGAAGCAAGCGTTCGCGTGCCGGCCGACGTGACGCTAAAACCCGGCGAGACGTTTGCTACGCCACGCGCTTTCGTATCTGTCTACCGCGGGGACTACTACGAACCGCTGCATACCTGGTCTGAAGCGGTCGAGCGCGAAGGGCTTACCAGGCCGAAGAACAACGACGAGAATTACGCCGTGAGCTGGTGCGGCTGGGGCTACGAATCGGAAGTCACGCCCAAACAGATGACCGACACGATTCCGAAGCTCAAGCAACTGGGAATTCACTGGGCCACGCTGGACGACCGCTGGTTCAACAACTACGGCGACTGGCAGCCGAGAACGGACACATTTCCGGGCGACGCGATTCAAAAACTGGTTCGCGATTTTCACGCGCAAGGAATCAAAATGCAGCTATGGTGGTTGCCGCTTGCGGTGGAGGACGGCCAGCACAAATATGGAGATCACAAATATGTTGTTTCGGATGTGGTCAAGGAGCATCCAGATTGGCTGATTCTCGATGAAAAGGGAAAGCATGCGCGGATGACGCGCAATCTCGCAACGCTTTGTCCCGCCGTACCGGAAGTGCGGGAATATTACAAGCAACTGACCGAGCGCATGATTCGCACGTGGGATTTCGACGGACACAAGCTCGACAACATTTACTCCACACCGAAATGCTACAACCCGGCGCATCATCATAAATCGCCGTACGATTCCGTAAACGCCATGGGTGATGTGTACAAAACGATTTTTGAAACCACGCGCGCGCTGAAACCAGACAGCGTGACGCAGAGCTGTCCTTGCGGTACTCCTCCAAGCCTCGCGTGGTTCCGTTACATGGATCAGGCAGTGACCGCCGATCCCGTCGGCTCCGTGCAAGTGCGGCGCCGCATGAAGATGTACAAAGCACTTCTCGGGCCGACCGCAGCAATTTATGGTGACCACGTGGAGTTGACGCAAATCTCACAGCCAAGCGGCGGCGAAGAGCAG
>Ga0247669_1000707_pt1 | contig 12016 bp, 9 predicted proteins | sample CNK10_metaG_FD_182734 | JGI IMG/M metagenome (GOLD analysis project Ga0247669, IMG submission 182734) | Soil microbial communities from Purdue University Martell Research Forest, Indiana, United States - CNK10 | ecosystem: Environmental > Terrestrial > Soil > Temperate forest > Bulk soil | place...
CTCCGCACCGACGGAAAACTCATTTGAGATTCGGTAGGGTCATCCTTCTGAGGATGACCGCTTCCCCTCCGGCAACCCAAGCAAAATCAACACTTACACAAATCCCCGCAACTGTAAGTTTCTAAAGTGCTTACACGATACGTAAATCCTTTATCCGCAACACTTACACAAAAACCGGGGGAGGGCCGTCGGCCAATTGCCACGGTCTAGCCGATTGGTTCGCTTACTTCGCGGTCGGTGTTGACGTTGCCAACCCCAGTGCCTGCATCACCGCATCGTGTAACGCAGGCCGCACTTCGGCGATTTTGTGGTTCTCGCGCGTGGGGTTGACGCGATTTGTCAGCAACACTACAAAAAGCTGGCGCTCGGGATCGATCCAGATGGAAGTGCCCGTGAAACCGGTATGCCCAAAGCTGTGCGGCGAAAAATAGTGTCCGCTGGAGCTGCCCTCGGTCGGCACCACCCAGCCGAGAGTGCGCGTGCCCTTTGCAAGTTCTTGTGGCGCAGTAAATTGTGCAATCGTTGCTCGCTTCAGAATTCGCTGGTGAGCGTAAACGCCGCCATTCAACAGCATCTGGCAAAACGATGCCAGGTCTGGCGCCGTGCTAAACACGCCCGCGTGCCCCGAGACGCCGCCAATGGCAAAGGCGTTTTCGTCATGCACTTCACCTTGCACTAGCCGGTGGCGGAAAATCGCATCAAATTCGGTCGGCGCAATCTGCGGCCAGAGTTTTTTCGGCGGCTTGTACATTGAATCGCGCATCGCCAGCGGAGTGAAAATATATTCTTTCGCAAGGTCGTCGAGCGTTCGCCCTGTCAAGCGCTCGATAATCTCGGCCATCAAAATAATTCCGAGATCGGAGTACACCATTTTCGTTCCCGGCTCGGACTCCAGCGGCTCGGCAAAAATCATTCTGAGCGTATCTGACTTGCCTTTTGATGTTCGCCAATACTCCCTGAACGGCGGCAATCCAGATGTATGAGTCATTAGATGCCGCACCGTTACACGATGCCGCCACTCGGGCTGCGGGCCGCTGGCCCACTCCGGCAAGTATCGATCGATCGGCACATCCAACAACAGCGGCGACTTGAAATCGCCCTCGACGAGTTTTTCCACCAGCGTCGTTGTGACAATCACCTTGGTCAGCGACGCAACGTCATACATCGTGTGCACGTTCACTTGCCGCGATTTTGCGTCGTAGCTCAGCTTGCCGAACGCATGCAGCGCAACTTTGCCTTTGTACCCGACCGCCAGGGTGGCTCCCGGAAATGCCTTCTCCGCAATCGCCTTTTCGAGAACGTCAAACGCGGGCTTTAGCTGAGCTTCCGAGCGAACCTCCATCGGCGCGAGCTTCATAGGGTCCACAGGCACTTCGATCCCAAATCCCGCCTTCATATCCACGCCCGGCACGGTCACCGGCAGATGCCCGCGCACTGGAGTTTCTCCGAACAATGCCCGCACGATGGAAATCTGCGCCACGTCGCTGATGCCGAACGCCGCGAGCCAAGTCTCCGCCTGCGGAAAATGTTCGACGAGATAGGGACTTCCAAAACCGACCGTGACCACCGGCTTCCTGGTTTTATAAAGTTGCTCCGCGAGCGCGGCCTGTTCCGCGGGCAGGTCCACGTTTCCCTTGCGGTCGCTGACTTTCACAAACAACGCGAGAATCGCCACGTCGTAGGTGTCCGGTGCAGGCAGGGTTAAATTGCCCGCCTTTGCGAACTTCGTATCGGCGCGCAGCGCTGTAAGCGTATCTACTCGCGAACGCAGCTCACGTTCGAGATCCTCGCCCGGATATGGTTCGGGATCGGAGTACAACGAGACGAGCAGCGCGCGCGTCGGCTTTGTTCCATCCAGCGGCAGGCGATGCGCGGTATCCCGCAGCAGTGTCACGCCCCGGTCCGAAATATCCTGCGCTTCTTTCTGCCATTCAACTTTGCCGAAGTTCTTGTTGAGCGCGTTCAAGTCCACCAGCCGCGATTTGTAAAGCCCTAGCCGCGCTTTCGCCTGCAAGAGTCGCCGCACCGACGCATCCAGCCGCTCGCGCGAAATGCGTCCGGACTTGACCGCATCTTTCAGGGCTTCGAATGCCGCGTCCGGTACAGGCGGCATGAGCAGAGCATCGGCGCCCGCGGCAAACGCGCGCACCGCGGCATCGCCAGGCGCGTAGCGCACGGTGATCCCGCCCATGTCCATCGCGTCGGTTACGACGAGCCCCTTAAATCCAAGTTCATCGCGCAAGAGTCCCGTCAAGATATTCGAAGAAAGTGTTGCCGGCGTGTTTGGATCTGTTTCGAGCGCGGGAATGGAAAGATGCCCCGTCATGACGGTGTCTACTCCCGCCGCGATTGCCGCGCGAAAAGGAACCAGCTCCAAGGATTCGAGACGCTGGCGGTCCACTTTAATGACCGGGAGATCCATGTGGGAATCCGTGGATGTATCGCCGTGTCCCGGAAAATGTTTCGACGTTGCCAGTGCGCCGTTTTCTTGCACGCCGCGCACGTACTCCGCCACGTATTGTGCAACTTTCGTGGGATCCTCGCCAAACGAACGGATATTGATGATGGGATTATCGGGATTGTTGTTTACATCGGAGACTGGCGCGTAAACCCATTGAACGCCGACGGCGCGTCCCTCGAGCGCTGTGATCTTCCCCATGGTGTATGCATCTTTCGGATGGCCCCCCGCGGCCAGCGCCATCGCCGTAGGAAACGAAGTGCCTTCATCCAAACGCATGGCTGTGCCGCGTTCGAAATCGGCGCCGATGAGCAGGGGAAGTTTCGATTTTGTTTGCAATTGGTTCGCAAGCACCGCAGTGGGATACGCCTGGCTTTTCGCGACGCCGAGCGGGGAACTCTGCGTGATGTTGATGAATCCGCCGACGTGCAACTTTTCGACGTCGCGCATCATCTCTGCATAGGCGGGCGCATCGGTCGGAGTGAAACTTCCATGATAGGTTGTAAAAATCACCTGCCCGACTTTTTCGTCGAGCGTCATTTTCCTGAGCGTCGACTCGACCCATTGAGCGGCTACGGGAGACAATTGTGGAACGGGTTTTGAAGTGGGGATACTATTCTTCGCGCCTACTGAAGTGTTCGTTGCGGAAGGTTTGTTTTGACTTCGTGTTGTGTGGGCCATGAGAAAAATGAATAAACAAAAAGGAACGAGCAACAGAACGCCTATCCTGCGTCCTTTCATCAGATGTGAGTCTCCCGGTTGACGCCCGGATACTGCGCTGTATATAACACACGCACTTCACGCTCACAACGCAGCCCCGAACGAAGCGTTCCAGAATATCATTGGTGACGAACAACCGGAGGAAATGCTTTGTCCCAACCTCATCGCGAACTCGTTAAGAAATTGGGTACTTTGGTCTGTCTAGCTTTCGCGTTTTGCGTCTCTGCGCAAGCCTCCGTAAAGCACAGGGGCCGCCCCGGGCGCGTTCAAACGGGGCTCGACGTTCTCGAAGCGGAAAAATTCGCTCCGCTTCGCGGCAAGCACATCGGGCTGATCACAAATCATACGGGACTCGACGCGCTTGGCCGCACAACCATCGAACGGTTGTTTCATGCGCCCGGCGTTCAGCTAGTGGCGCTGTTCAGCCCGGAGCATGGCATAGCGGGCCGCGCCGATGAAAAAGTTTCTTCCTCAAAAGATCCTACAACGGGACTTCCCACCTACAGCTTATACGGCGAATCGCTGCGCCCGACGGATGAAATGCTTTCCGGCATCGACACACTCGTTTTTGATATCCAGGATGCCGGCGTGCGCTTCTACACGTATACCACCACTATGGCGTATGCGATGGAAGAAGCCGCGAAGCGTCATATCGCTTTCTATGTGTTGGACCGCCCGAACCTGCTCGGCGGCGAAATCATTGAAGGCCCCATGCTCGATGCGGACAAGACAAATTTCGTCGGCTATTTTCCGATCCCCATTCGCTATGGGCTGACCATCGGAGAGCTCGCGCAATTCTTTAATGCGGAGAATCATATCGGGTGCGACCTTCACGTTATTGCCATGAAAAATTGGCACCGCAGCTATTTTTTCGAGAGCACCGGGCTTCGCTGGGTTCCTCCCTCGCCGAATCTGCGGACGGTCAAGGGATCGATCCTTTATCCGGGCATCGAAGTATTGCAAAGCGCGGGGATTTCCGTGGGCCGCGGGACGCAGACTCCGTTCGAGGAATTCGGCGCGCCGTGGATGGATGGGGTTGACGTGGCGGCTGGGTTAAATGAGCGCCACCTGCCTGGTTTGCGATTTGCCGATCAGCCATTCATTCCAGTGTCTGGGCTTCATGCCGGACAACGTTGCGGCGGCGTGAGTATCCGGATTACGGACCGCGCCGCGGCCCGCTCCGTGCGCACGGCTTTGGAAATTGCCGTGCTGTTGCACAAACTCTATCCAAAGCAATTCGATCCCGCAAAATTGGTGACCCTGCTTGGAAATTCGGAAACGATTCGGCAGCTCGAGGCCGGCGTGGCACCTGAAGAAATTGTGGCGGGTTGGTCGGCCGACTTGGAGAAGTACGACCAAATACGGCGTAAATATTTTCTCTACAAGTGATTGCGTCTCGACGGTCCCAGCCTGGCGATGCGCTGCATCTCCATGGTCCTTCTTGTGGTAGAGTCGGCCCATGCGGATTGTGTCTTTACTGCCGTCAGCGACGGAAATCCTGTTTGCTCTTGGATTGGACAAGGAAATCGTGGGAGTGAGCCACGAATGCGACTTTCCAGCGCGGGCGCGCGCGAAGCGTGTGGTGATTCACTCGCGGCTGCCTCTCGATGCGCCTCCAGCCGAAATCGACCGGCTGGTGCGTGAGTATGTTTCGCGCGGCGAAAGTCTCTATTCGGTGGATGCCGATGCGCTCGTGGAATTGGCGCCGGATTTGATTATTACGCAGGATTTGTGCCAGGTTTGCGCCGCGTCGCCGGATGATCTTGCCGGGACGCTCGCGCGTTTTTCCACTCTGCCAGAAGTTCTTTCTTTGAATCCGCAGGATCTCGGCGACGTTTGGCGCGACATTTTGTGGGTGGGCGAAGCGACCTGCCGCGGTCATGAAGCGGAAGCATTGCTTGAGAAAATCGGAAGACGGCTTGGCGAGCTCGAATGCCAACTTGGGAGCATTGAGCACCGCCCGAGCGTCGCGATCCTTGAGTGGCTGCAGCCATTTTACGTGGCGGGCCACTGGGTGCCGGAAATGATCGCGATTGCTGGTGGGAAGGACGTGTTGGGGCGGAAGCGGACACCTTCGTTCCGTGTTTCCGCCGAGGATGTGATCGAAGCTGGGCCAGAAATTCTGTTGATCGCGCAGTGCGGGTACAGCGCGAAGCAGGCGCGCGATGAATATCTGGCGATGTCTTTTCCGGAAGAGTGGAGCGCGATTCCTGCAGTCCGCAATTCCCAGGTCTACGCGCTGGACGCCAGCGGATATTATTCGCGGCCCGGGCCGCGATTGATCAACGGCATCGAAGCACTCGCGAAAATTCTGCACCCGGAGGCTGCGGCCGACCCGGAAGCAGAAGGCATCGTGCTGCCGATCACCATTGCTCCGGTAGCTGCCTTTCCGTCCGCCATCCGCGCCGCCTCCGCCTGATCCTGGCGCTTTCGCTAAAGTACAACACACCTGTCCATCGGTACTGTTGACATTGCGTGCCTCTATATATAGGATGCCTATACGTAGGAAGGATTCTTATGATCGGTCCCGGAATCAAACGAGGCACGGCGGAATTGGCGGTTCTCAGCGTTCTGGAAGACGGCCCGCTTCACGGCTATGAGATGGCGCGCAGCATCGAGCGGCAAACTCAGGGGTCGCTGCGATTCACGCTTGCATCGCTCTACCCGCTGCTTTATCGACTGGAAAAGCGCGGCTGGGTCCGCGGCGCGTGGGAGACAAGCCGCACGGGGAGGCGCCGTCGTTGCTATCGCCTCACCTCCGAGGGGAAGAAAAGACTTTCGCCAATCCGCAAAGAATGGGCCGAGCTCTTCCGCGCCTTGAAGCGCCTCACCAAGGTGTCGCATGCGTGATTGGGGGGCGCTTGTCGAACAGCGGCTCGCAGGCCTGGTGCTGGAGCCGGAAGAACGGGCCGAGGTGATCGCAGAAGTATCGGCGCACCTGGAAGACATTTGCGAGGAGATGCTCAGACAGGGGATGACGGAAGAAGAGGCGGTGCGGCGGGCTTTGTCGCAAGCCGGAGATTGGAAGGATTTGCAGCGCAAAATTCTTGCGGCAAAAAGGAGAGAACAACCCATGAAGAAACGCGTCTGGCAGCTTTGGATTCCCGGGTTCCTCACTCTGATCCTTTCAACGTTTTTTTTGATGACGCTCCAGCAGTACGGATTACAACCTCGCATCGTCAGGAGCGGATCGAACACGGTTCTTTTGTATCTGCCGTGGCTGCTCTCGCTTCCTCTCTTCGGGGCTCTGGGAGCCTACGTCTCGTCTCGGGCGGGCGGTTCGCGGGGAATCGTGATTCTTGCCAGCGCTTTTCCTGCGCTTGCGCTTACTGGTGCGTTTCTCTTCATGTCTCCGTTCGGCTTGACGATCCAACTAATCATGGGAAGGCCGGTCGACTTTAGCCGCGTGGCCACTGTTCTTCTGAAAGATGGGATTAGCTGGATCTTGGTGCCGGGGGCCGCTCTTCTAGCGGGTGGCCTGCTCGCGCACCTTTTGCTGAGTACACGGTCATCGTCGCGAGACACGGCGATTAATTAGCGAGGCGAACGATGCCTGATTGGCAAGACCTGGTCCGCCAGCACCTCTCGGGCCTCGCTCTGGAGAGTCTTGAGATGGATGAAATTTGTGCCGAACTCGCGGCGCATCTTGAAGAGGTCTTCGATGGCCTTCTCCGCCAGGGCGTGCCCGAAGAGGAAGCTGTGCGACGCACCCTATCTCAAGCGGGGAATTGGCAGGACTTGCGACGGAAGATTCAAGCAGCTCGGAAGGAGGAGGGCACGATGACAGCACGCGTGACTCAATTTTGGTTTCCAGGTTTGCTGACTTTTCTGGTTTCCATGGTTCTTCTCGAACTGGTTCAGAAAGTTGGTCCAAAGCCGATCATTCTTGGTTTAGACAAGGGAATTCCCATTCTCATGTTTTATACCGGTTGGCTGGCGCTGTTGCCTCTAGCCGGCGCCCTTGGTGCCTATCTTTCGCATCGGGCGCGAGGCTCATTTCGCATAGCGCTCGCGTCCAGTCTGTTTCCAGTCCTCCCGCTGGTGGTGGTGTTCTTGATAGCGATTCCCATTGGTTTGGCGATGGGCCACGGTCTGGCGCCAAAAGTAATTCTGAATATTGGCGTCGAGTGGGTGTTGCTGCCCGGCATGGCGCTGTTTGCTGGCGGACTTCCCACGCAACTTTTGCTTTCGCGGCGCACTACTTCGGGCCATGTCGCGAGCGCCTGAGCTTCACCGTCCGTCGTTCAGCGGGGAGCTAGCGGAGTTTGCAACCGATCCGTGATCGGTCAGGCGACCAATAGATATAGGCAGGCTTGCCTAGCAATTGAGAAGGCTTGACGAAACCGAAGTCGCCGATGCGACTGTCAAAGCTGTCACCTAGGTTATCCCCAATCACGAAGAAGGAAGCGGGCGGAACGGTAAGACTTCCCGGAGGTATACCTTCCACCAGGTCGTTTTGCTCGTTTCTTTGGCCGCCGCAAGCGTCCGGAAGTTGCAATTTGTTTCCGTTGATCGAAATGGGAGTCTCCGGACCAAACATCACTCGATCCCCCTGCGTACCTATAACGCGCTTGAGATACACCGTTTTCCCGTCATGGAAGTGGAACGCGATGATTTCGCCCCGTTGCGGAGTTCTTCCGCTGTACGCGTCCGTTGCCACAACGATCCGATCACCAACGCAAATGGTCGGGCACATCGAACCAGAAGGAACTCGGTAGGCCCGGAAGTGAGCGAAGTGATTCAGCCAAAGATCAGGGAATGGATACGTGCCGAGCGCCAGGATGAGAACAACTGAGAAAGCGGAGCTAGCTTTTTGATGGCTCCGGTGTGTTTCGGCGTGTGCGCCTTGCCAGGCGAGATAGCAGCCGTCCGCCACGAAATACAGCCGCAACAGAACGCTAACCACTATTGAGCCAAGCATTCCCGCGGCCGAGAGGGCCATGAGGTGCAGTTCGCCTGCGAGAACGAGAAGTATCGCGAGAAGCAGCGCCATGAACAGACCGCGCCACGGCCTTCGCGCATAGACTTGGCCAAGTCCGGGCGCCAAAAGTCCGAGGAGCAACGCGACCAAGGCCTTTCGCAAATGCGAAGGCTTGCGCTTCGGCCGCTCTACTGCCGGAACGGTTGAGAAAGTACTCGCCCCAAGATTTAGTTCGGTCATGCTGGTTGTGCCTTGTTGCGCCAGTGGCGGTAGAAGGGGAGGCCCGCGAGGATTAGGAGGAGGCCGAGCGAGGAACGGCCGGGGCGGTCGATCCAGATGTTGACGGTGAGGGCGATAGCGCCGGCAATGAAAATGGCGGGGACCCAAGGGTAGCCCCAGCAACGATAGGGGCGAGGCATGTCGGGTTCGGTGCGGCGGAGGCGGAAGAGCGCGACTACGGCCAGGCCGTAGAAAATCCAGCCTGCAAAAATGAAAAGATTGGTGAGTTCTTCGAAGGTTCCCGTCAGCGCCATCAAACTTGCCAGGACGCATTGAAAAATGAGAGCGCGGCCCGGAGTGCGGTATTTGGGATGAACGCCGTCGGCGATTTTGAAGAAGATACCGTCTCGCGCCATGGCGTAAGCGGGGCGGGCGCCGCTTAAGACCGAGGAATTCATGGTGCCAAGCGCGCTGATCATCATCGCAACGGTGATCCATGCGGCGGCGGCCGGGCCGGCGACGTGTTGCACCACGTCGGAAGCGATGTGCGAAGAAGCGGCAACCGATGAGAAGGGAAGCACTTTGAGGCAGGCGGCGCTGAAGAGAAGGTAGACGATCGCGACGAAGGTGACGCCGCCGAACATGGCACGCGGAAAGACTCGCTGGGGATCTTTCACTTCCGAACCGACCAAGTTCAAATCTTCCCAACCGTCGTAGGCCCAGAGAGCGGCGGCGAGGGCGGCAAGAAACGCGCTGAAGACGCTGCCGTTCAGAGTAGAGGGCCAAAAGGGATCGGGGGCGTGGGGCGGACCGGCGGGGGCGAAGAACGCAACGCCGATGACAATCACTACGGACGTAATTTTAATGGCGGTGAGAAAAACCTGGACGGCGCCGCCGAGGCGAACGCCCAGGTAATTGATGGCCGTCATGGCCACAATCCACAGGACGGCGAGAGGCTGCGCCCAAGTGAAGACGAAATCGTAGGGCTTGATCCAACTGGTTAGCCCGGGAATAGCGATGTGGAGTGTGAAAATCGGGACGGCCACGACCGGCAGCAGGAAGCTCATGAAGCGCATCAGGCCCGCGGCGATGGAGGAAAGGGAACTGGGGCGGCCGACGATGGAGTGCATCCAGCCGAAGAGGAAGCCCCAGGCGGGGCCGAAGGCTCGGCGGAGGTAGGCGTACTCGCCGCCTGCTTCGGGGATGGACGCGCCTAGTTCCGCAAAAGAGAGAGCGCCGAAAAGGGAAAGAATGGCGCCAACGATCCACGCGGCAAACACTATGGAGACGGTGCGGCCCTCGCGGGCCATTTCGGCAGGCTTTAGGAAAATGCCGGTGCCTATCATGGTGCCAACCACGATGGCGCCGGAAGCCCAGGCGCCCAGGCCGCGAACGAGTTCTAGACGTTTTTCGGTCATGTTCACCCGCTGGGAAATTTGTTTAAGGTTCGCCACCAGCACCGAAGGGCACGATATATCGTGCCCCTACAAATTCATGCACGAATTTTTCACCCGGGCGCGATTTCCTTTTTTAGCATGCGGCTCACAGCGCTTCCAACGAAGAACGTGACAGCCGCCCCAATCAAGACGTACCACGTAAATGCTATGGGCGTATATCGCCAAACGCAGAGAATAGTGGCCAGGCCGATGAACATGCCTGTTAACGCGCCTGTCGCGGTGGCTTTGTGGTCGAGCGTGCCTAGGAGAAACAGACCGAGCAAGCTACCGAAGGGAAGAGAGGCCACGGTCAGGCCGGCTTCGAGGAGCGGGCCCCACTTGATGAAACCGAAGGCCATCAAGATGAGGCCCCATACGAGGGTCATGCGGCGCGAAAGGCGGAGGAATTGGACAGAGTCGGCGGAGCGCCCGCTGAGGCGCGAAAAATCGAGGACGCTGGAGGCCGCGAGGGAATTGAGGGAGCCGCTAGCGTTGGACATGGCCACCGCGACGATGGAGGCGAGGAGTAAGCCCGCAAGACCCGTGGGCATTTCACGGACGAGGAATAGCGGGAGGATGCTATCGGTTCGCTGGCCTGGCGCGAGGAGCGGCGTATGCTGCGAAAAGACGTAGAGCAACACGCCGACGAGCAGAAAAATCGTGAACTGGATAAGGACGATGACTCCGCTAGTGAGCAGGGCGCGGCGGCTGTCTTTTTCATTTCGGGCGGCCAGAAGCCTTTGGACGATAGTTTGGTCGGTGCCGTGGCTGGCCATGGTGAGAAATGCGCCGCCGATAAGGCCGGACCAAAAAGTGTATTTTGTGGACAGGTTGAACGAAAAATCGAGGAATTGCAATTTATGGCCTGCGGCCGCGGCGACTTGCGTGACTTCGGTCCATCCGCCAGGGATGCGGTGAAGCAAAATCCAAAACGTCACGGCGCTTCCGGTCAGATACAGGAGCAGTTGGGCGACGTCGGTCCAAATCACAGCGGTCATGCCGCCTTCGAAGGTGTACAGAATTGTTAGCGCGATGACGATGACGACCGCCAAGTGCTCGGATGTGCCAAGAACGACGCTGACGACGAGAGCGATGGCGGAAACGCGGACGCCTTCGGCGATAGCGCGCGTGATGAGAAAGGTGCTCGCGGCAACCGCGCGCATTTTTTCGCCGAAGCGTTTTTCGATCAAGGCGTAGGCCGTTAGAAATTGGCCGCGAAAATAACCCGGAAGAAGAAGCAGCACGATTAGGACACGGCCGATCAGGTAGCCGACGACGAGTTGGATGAAAGTGAGATTTCCGTCATAGGCGTTGGCGGGAGTTCCAATGATTGTGAGCGTGGAGGTTTCCGTGGCGACGATGGAGAGAGCCAGGGCCCACCAGGGCGCGGTTCGGCCGCCCAGGAAATAGTCGAGGCTGACGGATTCGCGGTCACCCTGTGCGACGTCTTTTTTGCTGCGGCGGAAACGCATGCCCAGAGCGGTTACGCCCAGGAGGTAGGCGATGACGATGGCGAGATCGAGGGGATGAATGCGCATTAGGGATTTATGACGCGTTGAGAAATTCGCACAGCGCGTTCGTCAGGTTGTTTCATAAACTCGCGGCTTTCGCATCAGCCCCTTCTCGGAGGACATTTTTGTCGCTCAAAAAGTGAACCGAGAATAGTGGCAGGGCTCAAGCAGGTCAAGAAATCCCTGTGAAGTGCGCCGGCCAGGAATTTCGCTCCATGGGTTTCCCATTGACATGCAGGCGCACGTTTGCGCACGCCATTTTCTTCCCTGCATGCATTGCGTGGGATTCTCGCTTATTCTTTCTGCATGCGATTCGTCTTGGGATTCGACGGTGGGGGCACGAAAACCGATTGCGTGTTGATGGATGAGTCCGGAGCAATCCTGGCGCGGTCGCAGGCCGGACCTTCGAATCCGCTTCGTGTTGGATTTGGCGCGGCGATTTCTTCGATTCGCGAGGCGGCGAGAGCAGCGATCAGCCAGGCTAAGGTACCCGGCGAATCAACGGCCGCCGCGCTCTGCGCCGGTCTTGCGGGAGCGGGGCCTCCCGAGTCCGCGGAAAAGATTCGTGCGCTGCTTGCCGCGGAATTTCCGGAATCGAAAGTTCAGGTTTGCGCCGATCTCGATCTCGCGTTGGCAGCGGCGGGCGACGGACCAGCGATTGTGCTGTTAGCGGGGACGGGCTCGTTTGCCGTGGGGCGGAACACGGCGGGCGAAACGGCGCGCGCGGGTGGATACGGCTCGCAAATCGGGG